>ERZ838483.2097-NODE-2097-length-13177-cov-3.567444_pt1 | contig 13177 bp, 10 predicted proteins | sample MGYA00519939_ERZ838483 | MGnify/ENA primary metagenome ERZ838483 (study PRJEB31850, sample SAMEA3708836) | human gut metagenome | biome: human gut; feature: human-associated habitat; material: faeces | place: China | collected 2014 ... | reverse complement strand
GCAACAGCAACAACGTTGAATTGCATATCGCAAATATGCTGTTTGAATGTTGCACTAACTTCTTGCCTTGCAATAAAAGCAAACAGCGAAACGTTGTAAAAGCACCAGCCGGGTGATCGGGCCGACAGGCTGCATAAAACTTCTCTGGACGTAGTATAGCATACTTTTGAGCAAAAAACAACTGTAAGTTTTCCGAAACGACAAATTTTTGCAAAAACTTGTGGCGCAGAGCGAACAAAGGTTCAAAGCTTGGTTGTACTTTGAAATAAACGGTTGTAAAAAACGACCCCTGCGGGAAATGCCGACTAAGGCCGGAGCAATTCCCGCAGGGGTCGTTTTTTATCTTCAATCGCCAAGTTCCCGAATCTCGTTCTGGATCAGTCGTCCGGCAGCGCGGGCAAGCTGATCCATGCCGCGGATACGCGCCATATTTTTGCCGTAAATCTGCGCGGCGGCACCGGCGCTGCTGTCCTCGCCCATAAAAACAGCAGACACCCGCACGCCCTGCCGCTGTAAGGTGCGCACCTGCGCGGCGGTATCGGCCACACCGGCGGCGTCCTCGTAGGCGCAGCCAAGCGGGTTCTGCGCTGTGGGCGGGATGCGGCGGCTGTCGTTGGGGCTGGCATCGGTCAGCAAGATCATCAGGTGGCGCGGGGCGGGGCCGGGGGCATACCGGATCAAATCACCTGCTGCCCGCAGCGCCAGACCGTCCCGGTTCCAGCCCGAGGCGAAGTAGCGGAAAATGTTCTGCCGGTTCTTGTCCGCAAAGCCTTTCAGCACCCGCAGCACCGTGTAGCCCCGCAGGCTGCTGAAGGCGCTTACCCGCACCGGAATGCCGCAGTTAGCCAAGCTTTCGGCCAGAATGACACCCTGCGCCGCAATCACCTCCTGACAGTGCAGGCGAGAGGCAGAGGCGTCCAGCAGCAGATCCACCGTAAAGGCAGGGCAGTTTTCCTCCTCCGGGCACAAAAACACCCGGTCGTCGTTCAGGTAAGGGGCGCGCCACACCCGCCCGGCGCACAGATCACCGCTGCGCGCCACCCGCTGGTCGGGCTGCTGATGCACCAAAATGCAGTTGCGGATCTGCTCGGTAAGGCGCAGCACCACGCTGCGGTGCAGTTCCTGATTTTTGGCGTAGTAGGCGCGGTTGCGCTCGGCCTGCAATTCGGCCTGCTGTGCCAGCTGCCGCGCTTCCGGGGTGGGCGCCTGCGCCGGGCTGGGCACACCGGCGCTGAACCACAAATGACAGCCCAGATGCACCCCGGTACACAGTTCCTGCTCGGCCTTGCGCAGCTGCTCCGGCGGGTAGAAGCAGCGCCCGAAGCAGCTTTCAATGTAGGCGCGATCCTGCGCGGCGCGTTGCTTCAGGGTGATGTTTGCCCGGCGCCTGTCCACCGCTAGCCCACTACCTGTGGCATCCACCGCACCGGAATGCTCCACCGTCACCCGGTCGGTCTTGACCATCTGGGTGGGCATGGTTTTGGTGGCAAGCTTTGCCCAAAAGCCTTGCAGCCGCAGATGCAGCGCGGGCTTCTGGCGTACCTTGCCGTCAAACAGGGCAAATTTTGCAAACAGCGTCAGCAGGTCGTTTTTGAGTTGTGCTGGTTCCGGTACGGTCTCCGGTTCCAGCGCGGCGGCAAGGCTGCTCTCGTAAGGGGTCATGACCGGGGCGGTGCGTCCCAGCACCCTGCGCCAGCGCGCGGCCTGCATGGTGTACACCAGCTGGTTCTTCGCCATCCACTCCTGCCGCGAAAGCTTGTACTGGATGGCAAAAAAGTAGTCCGCGTGGGCAAACCGCAGCACCTCCAGCACCGGGCGGCGGGGCAGCTCCAGCCGATAGGCGGCGTTTTCTAAGTACAGCCACGCCATGTCGTCCAGCATGGGCTGGCGCACATCGCCCTCCCAAGCAGAAAAAATGTCCCGGATCATCGCGTCACCGTAGTATTTGTGCACCAGCCCTACGATGCAGTTCATGTAAAAATCAATGGTGCCGTCCGTGTTGCGGGCCAGAAACAGCGGCTCAAAGCCGTAGGCTCCGGCAGCGGCCCAGACCTGATTGGCCGCACGCCGCTCCTGCGCGGTGTAGCTTTGGGCGTCCATCAGGCAAACAGCTTTCCGGCATCCAGCTTGGCCGGGATGCGCGCGGCGATCACGTCCCGGATCAGCCCCTGCTCGTAGGAGTCAAAGGCCTTGTTGGTGATGCCCATATCCAGCGCCGCCCCGGCCGGGATGCCCCGCCGAATCAGCCGCAGCGCGTCCAGCATACCGCGCAGATCCAGCGCCTTGGTAGAAATTTCTGCACTGTCGCATTTTTTCTGCAGGTCCAGAAACAGCAGTGCAAACTGGTGCACATATTTTGCGGTAAGATCCGGGAACTGCGCCCGCAGCAGCTTTTCCAGATTATCTTGGGTGATGGTAGGCATCTGCACCACCGCAAAGCGAGAGGTCAGCGCCTCGTTCAGCTCCCGGGTGCCCGCGTAGCCGTAGTTCATGGTGGCAATAAAGCGGGTCTCCTCGGCCAGCGGGATGCGGTCGTAACCGGGTACGTCGATGGCGCGGCGGAAGTCCAGCACCGCGTGCAGCACCGCCAGCGCTTCGTTTTTGGCCATGTTGATCTCGTCCAGCACGCCAAAGCCGCCGCACTGTGCGCAGCGGTACACCGGCCCGGGACGGAACACTACCTGCCCGCCCGCAAAGGTATCCATGCCGATGAGGGAAGCGGCGTCCATGTTTACATGAAAGGAGATGTCCCACGCGGGACGGCCAAAGGCGGCGGCAAGGTTTTCGGCCAGCACATTTTTACCGGTGGCCTTGCCGCCGGCCAGCAGCAGGTTTTCGCCGCAGAGGATGGCCGCCAGCGCCTGCTCCCACACCTCTTTGCCGTAGTAGGTAAAGGCAGGGGCGGGAATGCGCGGGCGCAGCGCCTCGCTGAGCGTATGGGCGGCGCGGTATTCCTGCACCGCCGCAAGCAGGGCAGGGTCCACCCCTTCCTGCCGTAAGGTATCCAGAATATCCGACATTTGTACAAACACCTCGATCTTTGACCGGGCGGGAATGAACTGCCCGGTTTCACGCTTATCATAGCACAATCGCGGGCATTTGTGTAGGGGGGTGTGCGGGGTAAAAAAGCAAAGAGGGGCAACCCCAAATGGGGCTGCCCCTCTTCACATGAAAAAGAAGAAAAGAAGAAACGCTTAGAGTATGCCGGAGAACTGCGCTTTATCAGGCGTTCTCCAGACCAGCCATCTGCTTGACAGCCTTCATGGCGAAGGTCAGGGTGCGGCCCATGGCAACACCAGCCATCAGGCAGGGGTAGTTGTTGGCAAAGAAGCTGCCGGACATATCGCCGGTGATATACAGACCCTCCATGGGCTGGTTGTTGGTGTCCAGAGCCTGACCCTTTTCGTTGATGGCAATGCCCTGCTCAGTGGTCAGCAGGGAAGCACCCAGCCAGCAGCCGTAGAAGGGAGCGGTGCGGATGGCGCTCAGGCGGTAAGCGGGCTTGCCGAAGTCCTCGTCGTTCTGCTTGTCATACAGCTCGTTGTAGCGCTCCACGGTAGCAAGGAAGGTATCTTTGGCAGCGCCGGTAAAGCCCATCTTGTCGGCTAGCTCGTCCAGCGTATCGCACTTGAACAGTGCACCGGCCTCGATAGCCTCGTCCATCTTGCCCTGAATGTACTTCTCACCGCCGTTGCGGGTCTGGGCAGAGCAGCCGATAGTGTGGAAACGCTTTGCGTCCTCCAGAATGTTGGCATCGCAGATCTGTGCGTAGACGCGGCCCGGCTGGTGGGCAGCGGCGTAGACGATATCGTTGTAGGGGCAGCTCTCGTTGGCAAAACGCTCGCCGTTGCGGTTCACCTTCAGGAAGGGCTGGGTACCGGGGTTGTACTGGCGGATCTTACCGGGGAAAGCCTTGCCGCCAAAGGCGGAGTCGCTGTCCACATAACCGGCATCCACACCGGGGGCAACGATGCCGCGGTCAAACAGCATGGGAGCGGCTTCCTTGTCCAGATTAGCGCCTGCCCACACTGCTGCACGGATGCCGTAGCCCTTGTCGGCAGGGGAGTAGGAGCAGGCGGTGGTCACGCTGGTGCCCAGCGGATCCAGCTGCTCCATCATGTAGGGGTTGCCGGGGAAGCCGCCGCAGGCCAGCAGCACGCCCTGATTGGCGTTGTAGCGGATGAAGTGATCATCCTCGGTGCTCTGGGCGATGATGCCGGTAATGCGGCCATCGCTGTTCTTTTCCAGCTTTGCCAGACTGGTCTTGAAGTCTACATCGTAGCCCAGCTCCTGAATGTACTGCAGCAGCAGCTCATTGCGGGGTGTGCCGGAAGCACTCTCGCTGGCCATGTAGTTGTGCTCCTGCACAGGGTAGAGGTAGTCGGTGTTGTGCTCGGCATTCTCTGCAGGCCATGCAGCCTCGCTGCCGGAGGTGAAATCGCACACCCAGCCGTACTTATCCTCCAGAATGCTGCGCATGAAGTCGTGCATAGCGGCAGACTCGTTGATCCAGGTCTTAACAACGCGCTGGTCGCACTTGCCGGAAGCGTAGCGGGAGATCTCGCTCAGCAGCTTTGCCTTATCGGTGGCGGGTTCGCCAGCCTCCTTAGCGGCAGCAGAATCAACAGCGCCGTACCAGTGACGGGTGTCCTGCACGTTGGCGTTCTGCTCGATAACACGGAAGTTCAGGCCGTTGGCAGCAGCATAGGCGGCAGCGAACATACCGCCGTTGCCAGCGCCCACGATCAGGATGTCGGTGTCCACGGTCTCGGTGATGGCAGCCTCGTCGATGTCGGGCTCTTTGCCCAGCCAGTCGTTCTCATCGCCGGTGGGCAGCTGCACGCTGGAGACCACGGTCTCGCCCTTAGCCTGTGCGTAGCAGCTCTTGGCAGCCTTCATCACGGCGTCGGAGGTGATGGTAGAACCGGAAACGCCGTCGATCTCGGCAGAACCGGCAGCCATCAGCTGCTCGCGCAGCTCGTCGGCAGCGGCAGCGCCGAAGGAAGCGGTCTCGCCGGAGGTGTCCACCACCACATCGGTGACAGCGCTGTCGGAGAAGGTCATGGTGACCTTGACGGTGGAGGAGATGCCCTCGGCAGTGCCCTCGTAGGTGCCGGGGGTGTACAGACCGGCAGCACCGGAAGTGGAAGCGGAAGCAGAGCCGGAGGCAGCATTGCAGGCAGCCAGAGCACCAGCGGTCACACCGCTCATGGCGGCGGCAGCAGCGATCTTGATAAAGCCCTTACGGGAGATCTTGTTCATAGGTACGCTCTCTTTCTTTTTGTTCTTCTTTGTGTTCCTTCTTATCGTGCAGCAAAGTAAAAGACACTTTGCTGAATCCTTAACAATTGTAGCGTAGAAGGGTACTATTTACAATTCAAGTTTGGAATATTATAATTAAGGAAAACCTAATGTATTGCAGGAGGAAGGAAAGCATGAACGAGAGCGCACTGGAAGGCTTTGTAAAGATCGTGGAACTGAACAGCTTTTCTGCGGCGGCAGAGGCACTGTATCTTTCCCAGTCGGCACTTTCGCAGCAGATCCGCACGCTGGAAGGGCAATTGCAGTTCGAGCTATTCCAGCATGTGCCGCGCCGGGTAGTACTGACCCCGTCGGGGCAGGATTTTTACCCCAAGGCAAAGCAGCTGATAGCCCTGTATCAGCAGGCAGTGTGCCATGCCCGAGCGGTGCAGCAGCAGGAAAAACCGCCGGAAAGACATCTGATCATCGCAGGGTGTCATGAGGCAATGCGGATGTTCGTGTATGATGTGTTTTCACTGACAAGCGAGCTGTGTCTGCAATACACGCCTATTCTGGGACAGTGCGCCAACCGCAGCGAGGTCTGGCGCAGCCTGAAAAAAGGGGAGATGGATCTTTCCTTCCAGCTGGAAAGTGCAGAGTTCTACGCGCAGGGGCTTACCTTTGTGCCGCTGTTCTATATGCCAGAACTTTGCATCCCCATCCACCCGCCTGCTGATATGCCGGTGGGCAGACTGACCTTGGAACAGGCATTGCAATACCGCTGGCTGCCTATCAAGGAGATGTACCAGACTGTCTACGAAACAAGCCTGCTGCAGGAGGGAATGGACCGAGGGGTGGAGTTTACGCCGGTGGGCGGTATCCGCAGTGCCGCCTACGGTGACCCGGCGCTCAAGATGATTCCGGCGGTCTATTACCGCAGGCCGGACCTCAGTTTTGTGCGGGTACTGGATTGGGGCAGGGGACACCGCTTCGGCGTTGTGCTGGGGCAAAAGCGCGAAGATCCGGTAGTAATGGCTTATGTCCGCGCGTTGCAGCAACAGCTGCCGTCCCTCTCGGAAAAGCTGTTCGGCTTGAAGCTGGAACCGGTGGAGGAATCATAAAGAAAAGACGAAAACCCTCTCAGACACTTTCGTGCCAGCTCTCCCTTCAGGAGAGCTGGCACCGGCAGCTGCTGAAAAGCTCCCCCTCTCGGGGGAGCTGGCATCGCGCAGCGATGACTGAGAGGGTAAAACAAAGAGCACCTATTGCCCTAAAAAGGCGACAGGTGCTCTTTGTGCAATTATATTGTGACGACAGGTGCTTTAATCCACCACGTCCTCAAACTGGCTGTTGTACAGGTCAGCGTAGAAGCCGCCTGCCTCGATCAGCTGGTCGTGGGTGCCCTGCTCCACAATGTCGCCGTCCCGCATCACAAGGATGAGGTCGGCATCCCGGATGGTGGAAAGGCGGTGGGCGATGACAAAGCTGGTGCGCCCCTCCATTAGGCGGTCCATGGCGGTCTGGATGCGCTGCTCGGTGCGGGTATCCACGCTGCTGGTAGCCTCGTCCAAAATCAGGATGCGGTTATCTGCCAGAATGGTGCGGGCGATGGTAAGCAGCTGCTTCTGTCCCTGACTGACGTTGGAGGCGTCCTCGTTCAGCTCCATCTGGTAGCCGCCGGGCAGGGTGCGGATAAAGTGGTCGGCGTTGGCAGCCTTTGCGGCGGCGATCACCTCTTCATCGGTGGCGTCCAGCCGACCGTAGCGGATGTTCTCCATGATGGTGCCCTTGAACAGCCATGTGTCCTGCAGCACCATACCAAAGCCTTCGCGCAGGGCGCTGCGGTCAAAGTCCCGCACATCGTGACCGTTCAGGGTGATGGAACCGGCATCCACATCGTAAAAGCGCATCAGCAGCTTGACCATAGTGGTCTTGCCCGCGCCGGTGGGGCCTACAATGGCCACCTTCTGGCCGGGTTGCACCGTGCAGCTGAAGTCGTGGATAACAGTCTTGTCCGGGGTGTAGCCGAAGCGCACATGGTCAAAAGTGACCTGTCCGTCAATGTCGGCGGGGTCGGCACGGCGGGCAGGGTCTGCCAGCTGCTCTTCCTCCGGCTCGTTCAAAAACTCAAATACCCGCTCGGCGGCAGCGGCCATGCTTTGCAGCATATTGGACACCTGCGAAAGCTGCTGGATGGGCTGGGTAAAGTTTTTGACGTACTGGATAAAGGCCTGAATATCACCAATGGTGATGACCCCGTTTGCAGCAAAAATGCTGCCCACGATGGCCACCGCTACATAGCCCAAGTTGCCCACAAAGTTCATGATGGGCATCATCAGGCCGGAGAGAAACTGGCTTTTCCATGCGGATTCGTACAGCTTATCGTTGGCGGTGTTGAAGTCAGCCAGCACCACGGCCTCCCGGTTGAAGGCCTTGACTACGTTGTGACCGGCGTAGACTTCCTCGACTTGACCATTGACCACGCCCAGCGTGGCCTGCTGTGTCTTGAAGTACTTCTGGCTGAACTTGACCACCACCAGCACCAGTGCCAGCGATACCGGTAAGATCAGCAGGGCAATCAGGGTCATGCGGGGGCTGATGGAAAGCATCATCACCAGCACACCGATCATGGTGGTCACGCTGGTGATCAGCTGGGTGATGCTCTGGTTCAGGCTCTGCCCCAGCGTGTCCACATCGTTGGTGATGCGGGAAAGCACCTCGCCCACGGTGCGCTTTTCAAAGTACGCCAGCGGCAGGCGGTTGATCTTTTCGCTGATCTGGCGGCGGAAGTCGTAGCAGACCTTCTGAGAAAGGCCGGTCATCAGCCAGCCCTGAATAAAGCTGAAGGCGCTGCTCAGCAGGTACATCCCCAGCAAAAACAGCAGAATGCGGGCGATATACACAAAATCAATGCTGCCGGTGCCGCGCAGCTTGGCGATCCAGCCGGTGGCAAGGGCCGTGGTGGCTTTTGCCAGCACCTTGGGGCCTGCAATGTTGAAGATGGTAGAAAGAATTGCAAACAGCATGGCTGCCGCAAGGGGCAGCTTGTAGTGGCTCATGGTGCGGATGAGCTGCCGCAGCGTGCCTTTAAAGTCCTTGGCACGCTCGGTGGTGGGACGTCCGGATCTGGGCATATCACTCACCCTCCTTTTCTGTATTCAGGGTATCCAGCGCCAGCTCCTTCTGGCTCAACTGGCTGCGGGCAATCTCCTGATATTCCGGGCAGCTGACCATCAGCTGGGCATGGGTACCCTTGCCCACCAGCCTGCCCTCGTCCAGTACAAGGATCTGGTTTGCGTGCAGCACGGTGGAGATGCGCTGTGCCACAATGATCACGGTGGCGTTGTCGGTCTGTGCCTTCAAAGCGCGGCGCAGCGTTACATCGGTCTTGTAGTCCAGTGCCGAGAAGCTGTCGTCAAACAGATAGACCTTGGGATTTTTGGCAATTGCCCGGGCAATGGAAAGCCGCTGCTTCTGGCCGCCGGATACGTTGGAGCCGCCCTGTGCAATGGGGCTTTGGTAGCCCTCGGGCTTTGCCTCGATAAAATCAGTGGCCTGCGCAATGGCAGCAGCCTTTTGCACCTGTGCATCGGTGATATCCTCACCGCCGAATTTCAGATTGCTGTCAATGGTGCCGCTGAACAGCACACCCTTCTGGGGCACATAGCCCAGCAGGTCGTGCAGCTGTGCCTGCGGCATCTCGCGCACGTCAATGCCGTCCACGGTTACCTTGCCGCCGGTCACATCGTAAAAGCGGGGGATCAGGTTGAGCAGGGTGGATTTGCCGCAGCCGGTGGAGCCGATGATGGCGGTGGTCTCGCCGGGCTTTGCGGTAAAGCTGATGTGCTCCAGCGCATCGCTGTCCGCACCGGGGTAACGGAAGCTCACATCCTCGAACTGCACCACGCCCTGCCAGTCGGTGTGCGCCTGTGCGGCCTTTGCAGTGGCTTTGTCCGGGTCGTGGATAGTGGCCTTGGTGCGGATGACCTCATCGATACGATCCGCAGCCACACCGGCGCGGGGCAGCATGACGGCCACCATTGCCAGCATCAAAAAGGACATAACGATCTGCATGGTGTAGGTGATAAAGGCGATCATTTCGCCCACCTGCATGGTGCCGGCGTCCATAGCTTTTCCGCCGAACCAGACAATGAGCAGACTAGTGCCGTTCATGATAAGAGTCATAAAGGGCATCATAGCCACCATGGCGCGGTTGGTGAACAGCTGGGTGCCCATCAGCTCCCGGTTGGCCTTGTCAAAGCGCTGCTCCTCAAACTTTTCGCGGCTGAAGGCGCGCACCGGCATGATGCCGGTCAAAATTTCGCGGCTGACCAGATTCAGCCGGTCCACCAGCTGCTGCATCACCTTGAATTTGGGCATGGCAACGCTCATCAGGAAGAGCAGCAGCAACAAAAGCAGTGCCACGTCCAGCACCACGATCCAGGAAAGGCCGCTGCTGCTGCCTACAACGTGCAGCACGCCGCCAATGCCCAGAATGGGCGCGTAGGCCACCATGCGCAGCAGGATGACGCAGACGAACTGCACCTGCTGGATATCGTTGGTGGTGCGGGTGATGAGGGAGGCGGTGGAAAAATTCTCGATCTCTGCATTGGAGAAGCCGATGACACTGGAGAAGGTTTCCCGGCGCAGGTCACGACCGATGGCGGCGGATACCCGGGAGGCAAGGAAGCCCACGGCCACAGCCACGGCCACCATCAGCAGGGTGAGCGCCAGCATCTGGCCGCCCACCCGGAAGAGGTACTGCATCTGCACATCCCGCGCAACGCCCTGTGCCTCGTATTCCAGCTGCACCAGCAGCAAAGACTGGCTTTTCAGGTTTTCCAGCAGGGTGCTGTCCAGCTGACTCATGGCACTGTCCAGCTGCTTTTGCAGCATATTGCGGTCAAAACCGGGCATCTGGCTCATGGCGGCAAACTGGCTGCAAACGGTGTCCAGATCTGCTGCCGTAGGGGTGGTGGCCTCGGTGTCGGTGTCCGCAGCGGCAGAGGGCATCTCGGCAAGGCCGGTCATGCCCATGCTGTTCTGCCCGGCGGGGGTGTTGGCGGCCTGTGCGGCAGCCATATACAGCACGATGTCCGGGGTGGTCACGGCATCTTCCAGTGCGGTGCGCTCGTCCTCGGTCAGGTCGGAGCGCAGCTGCAACACGCCATCGTCCTGCAAATAGTACTGGTAGGCGTTTTGCAGCTTCTGCGCATCCTCCTCGTTCATCAGCAGGCTCAGCGCGTCCAGCGTACTCTGGCGCACCGTCTGGGGCAGGGGGCTTTCAATGCCGCCCTGCTGGATGCCGGTGTCCACGATCTTGCTGGTGTAGTCCGGCAGTGCAAGGTCGCAGTACGCCTGCACGAACAGCAGTGCGAACACCACAAGGCAGACCGCCCAGTGCCGGGCCAGCTGCTTAAAGATCTTTGTCATGGTTCGTTTCTCCCTTCGGGTCAATGTTGCGCGCGGCATTTTCCGCAAGAATGGCATCCATCAGCGCGCCGCGCAGCGCGTCCATCTGGGCTGCCTGCTCCGGCTCTAACCGTGCCAGCACGCTGGCAAAGTAGTCGCGCAGAGCCTGCTCACACTGGTGGCACAGCTCATACCCTTTGGGGGTGATGCGCACCAGCGTTTTGCGGCGGTCGGCGGGGTCCGGCTCCCGCACCACGGTGCCGTCCTGCTCCATCAGCCGCAGCCCGCGCGAGACCGCCGGCAGCGGCTGTCGGATCTCCCGGGCAAGGTCAGAGACATAAAAATGGCACCGTCCTTTCCGTGACAGTTGATGGCGTGCAGCAGGCCTTCCAGCATATTGAAGTGGCATTTGGGGCAATCGGCCAGCGCCGCCCGCACCCCGGCCTTGGATGCCTTGCTCAGCTGCCCGATAAAGTGGCACATCCCCTGAAAGCTGGGGGTGCTTGGCTCGGACACAACAGTCCCTCCTTGTTTGCATTTTTCAAATACTTAACAGATGTTAAGTATTAACGCCTGATAAGCATATTCCTTTTGCAGCGGGATTGCAAGAGGATAGGGAAATATTAAACAAAAATTCACAAAAAACTTGTAGGCTTTGTCAATGCGCAAATCGGCTCTCGCTGCATAGAAATAAAGGACAGGCAGAAACGGAGGGTGCGGATGGAGCAGGGATTCCAAGTGCTGTTACAGGTATTCGGCGGATTGGCGCTGTTTTTATATGGGACGGACAGCCTGTGCAGGGCAGTACAGCAGGGAGCGGGCAGGCGTCTGCGCAGCCTGCTGGCGCGGTGCACCGCAAACCCGGTGGCGGGACTGCTGACCGGGGCGGCGGTCACGGCGGTGCTGCAAAGCAGCTCGGCGGTCACGGTCATGGTCATTGCCTTTCTGGCGGCGGGGCTGTTGCAGCTGCGGCGGGCGGTGCCGGTGGTGTTCGGGGCGAACATCGGCACAACAGTCACGGCACAGCTGCTGGCGTTCCGGGTGGAAAGCTGGCGGTATCTGCTGCTGTTTTGCGGGGTACTGCTCTGCCTGGCCTGTAAGGGCTGGCGGGGCCGCTGCGTGGGCGAGACAGTGTTCGGCTTCGGACTGCTGTTCGAGGGCGTCACGGTGATGCGCAGCGCCATGGAACCGCTGCTGCAAAGCCCGCTGCTCCGGTTGGAGCTTGCCCGGGTGCAGCAAAGCCCTTTGCACGGGCTGCTGGCGGGCATCTGCATGACTTTAACGGTGCAGAGCAGCTCTGCCACGGTGGCGCTGCTGCAAAGCATGGCGGCGCAGCCCGGGGCAGACGGCGTACACAGCCTGCTGGGGCTGACGGCTGCCATCCCCATTCTGCTGGGGGATAACATCGGCACCACCATTACAGCGGTGCTTGCCGCCATTGGGCAGGGAAGAGACGCCAAGCGGGTGGCGGCAGCCCACGCCATTTTTAACCTGAGCGGCGCGGCGGTGTGCTGCGCACTGCTGCAGCCCTTTGCGGCGCTGGTGCGGCTGTGCTCGCCCACAGGGGCAGAGTGCGCGGTGATCGCCCGGCAGATCGCCAACGCGCATACCCTGTTCAACGTACTGTGTGCGCTGGTATGGCTGCCCCTGACCGGGCAGATGGTGCGGCTGGTCTGCGCGCTGCTGCCCGATAAAAATCGCCCGGAAGAACGGTTGTAAACCGGAGCGGGGAATGGTATACTGAAGCAGATGATACTATTATATATAAAGGATGGAATGCAATGAAACGGAAAATCGGCAGGCTGTGCATGGTGCTGGGTGCGGTGTTGATCTTATGCGCCGCCGGGCTGCTGGGCTACAACCGGTGGGATGCCGCCCGGGCAGAAAAGGCTTCGCAGGAAGTATTGGGCGAACTGGAGCAGACCATGCAAAAGACCATCACGGAGCACCAGCAGGAAAACGAGACTGCAGCCCCGCAGCCGATGCTGGACCCGGCACAGGAAATGACCACCGTGGAGGTGGAAGGGCGTGACTACATCGGGGTGCTTTCCATCCCGGCGGCGGGGCTGGAGCTACCGGTGATGGCACAGTGGAGTTACGCCGGGCTGAAGGTCGCCCCCGGGCGGTACAGCGGCACCACCTATGCCGATGATCTTGTACTCTGCGGCCACAACTATGCAAAGCATTTCAGCCCCATCAAGTGGCTGGCTATCGGCAGCCCGGTGTACTTTACGGATGCGGACGGTCTGCGCTGGAGCTACGAGGTGGAGAGTGTGGAGACTTTGCAGCCCACCCAGATCGAGGAGATGACCACCGCCGCCGAGACGGACAGCTGGAATCTGACCCTGTTCACCTGCACCTCCGGCGGCAACGCCCGGTATGCGGTGCGCTGTGTGCGGACTGGTTATCCTGCCCGGGTGACGGACGCGGCAGAGTAATGCCGGCGCGGCGGGACGATTTGGAATGGCTTCCGCTTTGCTCTAGCCATTATCAGCGGAAAATTTATTTTTAATTTCGGGATAGC
>ERZ838483.2091-NODE-2091-length-13201-cov-3.468812_pt1 | contig 13201 bp, 15 predicted proteins | sample MGYA00519939_ERZ838483 | MGnify/ENA primary metagenome ERZ838483 (study PRJEB31850, sample SAMEA3708836) | human gut metagenome | biome: human gut; feature: human-associated habitat; material: faeces | place: China | collected 2014 ... | reverse complement strand
ATGCAATATACCAGTAATATCAATTCATGGTTTGCGGCATACGCATGCGTCTTTACTGCTGTTTACAGGCGTATCTATTGCTAGTGTAGCAAGAAGATTGGGATATTCGAGTATGACAACAACACAGAAAACATATTTACATATTATTCAGGAATTGGAAAATAAAGATATTGATTTAGTTATGCGTTCATTATCAAGTTTAAGTTAACGAATTACACGGCTTGCGTTGATTAAGAGTGATAAGAAAATGATCTGATTTATTTATACAAAAATTGGTATAGATAAGTTGGGTCATTTATTGTGCAGTATATTTGATTATGGTAATATAAAGATATGAATTTTCCAAAAGAAAAGAGAATGAAAATGAATTTAACAAGTACAAGTAAATTTGTAAGTTTAATCCTGCGCCATAAACCAGAAACAATCGGAATCCAGTTGGATGAACATGGCTGGGCAAATGTAGACGAGCTGATTGCCGGAATTTCCAAAACCCGTAAATTTAACAGAGAAATACTGGAAGAAATTGTTCGGACAGATAATAAGCAAAGATTTACCTTTAATGAAGATAAAACAAAGATTCGGGCAAATCAGGGACATTCGATTCCTGTTGATGTAGAATTACCAGCAGCAATACCGCCTGAAACGCTCTGGCATGGAACTGGAGAAAAATATGTTGCATCCATTGATCAACAAGGATTGATTCCAAAGGGTAGGTTATATGTGCATTTATCATCAGACGCAGCTACAGCTACGAAAGTCGGTTCACGTCACGGAAAACCAGTGCTTTATATCGTAAAAACAAAAGAAATGTATGACGATGGATATTCATTTTTCTTATCAAAAAATGGAGTATGGTTAACAAAAGAAGTCCCCGTAAAATATTTAATCAAAGAGGAGCAGTAAGGATGATTTATGTAACCGGTGACTGTCACGCTGATTTTACCAAGTTCAATACTAAAATTTTCCCGGAGCAATATGAAATGACAAAAGATGATTATGTCATTATCTGCGGTGATTTTGGCGGAGTATGGAATCGCTTTGAAGAAAATAAACATGAGAAGCATTGGATGGACTGGCTGGAAGATCGTCCTTTTACAACTCTTTTTTGTGAGGGGAACCATGAGAATTTTGACAGGCTTTACAGCTATCCTATAGAAAAATGGAATGGTGGAAATGTACATAAGATTAGACCTTCGGTGATCCATCTTATGCGAGGACAGGTTTTTCAACTTTGCGGAAAGAAATTTTTTGTATTCGGCGGAGCAAAAAGTCATGATATAGACGGTGGGATTTTAGATCCAGAAGCCCCGGATTTTAAGAAGAAAAAGAAAGAACTGGATAAGGAATGGCTGCCTTATCGTGTGAATCATATTTCGTGGTGGAAGGAAGAAATGGCTTCAAAAGAGGAAATGGAAGAAGGATTAAGAAATTTATCTCAGTATAACAATGAGGTAGATTTTATTATCAGTCATTGTTGTGCTACAAGTACCCAGAAACAATTTGTAGATAAGACTTTTTCAGCAGATTCCATGACAGATTATCTGGAGTTAGTGAAGCAGCGGGTAAATTTTAAGAAGTGGTTCTTTGGTCATTATCATGATAATAAGAATATTGGACCGAAAGAAATACTGATATATGAGCAGATTATTCGGATACTGTGAGAAATTATAATTTGCGTATGACGAAGGGAGATTTTCGACATATGTGTAAATTGATGGAAGAATATGAGAAACGTACACTGAACCGGTTCATGAAAAAACTTACTGTTCCGGGCGAAAAATGTAATCTGAAGATGCGGATGAATCTGCGCTATGCATGTTTCAAATTTCTAAGTATGTAAAAAGAATCACTTATCAGAAAAATAAAAACAACAGGAGGAACCTAAAAATGGAAGTAATACGCGCAAAAAGTGCCGGATTCTGCTTTGGTGTAAAACGCGCTGTCGATACAGTATATGAGCAGGTTGAAAAACAGATGGGAAAACAGATCTATACTTATGGTCCGATCATCCATAATGAAGAGGTTGTAAAGGACATGGAAGCACATGGTGTAAAAGTCCTGCGCGGTGAGGAAGAACTGAAAGGCCTGGAAGAAGGACTGGTGATTATCCGCTCTCATGGTGTTCCAAAGAGAATCTGTGATCTAATGGATGAAAAAGGCATCGAATATGTAGATGCAACCTGTCCGTTTGTGAAAAGAATCCATAAGATTGTTGCCGAAGAAAGTAAAAAAGGCAGCCGGATCATTATCATTGGTAATCCGGATCACCCTGAGGTTGAAGGAATCCGGGGCTGGGCAGGAGAAAATGTAACCGTTATAAAAAATGCAGAAGAAGCAGAAAAATTTGAAAATACTACATCCGAAAGAATTTGTATTGTGTCTCAGACGACATTTAATTACAATAAATTCAAAGATTTAGTTGAAATTATTTCAGAAAAGGGTTATGATATAAGTGTTTTAAATACGATTTGTAATGCAACCAGAGAGCGTCAGACAGAAGCAAGGAGCATTGCAAAAGAGGTGGATGCTATGATTGTAATCGGAGACAAACATAGTTCCAATACCCAGAAACTGTATGAAATATGCAGCAGGGAATGTCACAATACGTACTATATACAGACACTTGACGATTTTGATATGAATCAATTAAGGTCCGTGGAAACAGTAGGTATTACAGCAGGGGCATCCACGCCCAACAATATAATTGAGGAGGTTCAAAATAATGTCAGAATTAACTTTTGAACAAATGTTAGACGAGTCATTTAAAACAATTCATAATGGAGAGGTCGTAGATGGTACTGTAATTGATGTTAAGCCAGATGAAATCATCTTAAATATAGGATACAAAGCAGACGGTATCATCACCAGAAGTGAATATACCAATGATAACAGTGTAGATCTTACAACTGTTGTTTCTGTTGGTGATCCGATGACTGTTAAAGTACTGAAAGTCAATGATGGAGAAGGACAGGTTCTTCTTACATACAAGAGACTTGTTGCAGAAAAAGGTAACGAAAGATTAAAAGAAGCATTCGAGAACAAAGAAGTCCTGAAAGCACCGGTTACTCAGATTCTTGGTGGTGGATTAAGCGTTGTTGTAGATGAAGCAAGAGTATTCATTCCGGCAAGTCTTGTATCAGATACTTACGAAAAAGACCTTTCTAAGTACAAAGATCAGGAAATCGAATTTGTTATCAGCGAATTCAATCCAAGAAGAAACCGTATCATCGGTGACAGAAGACAGCTTCTTGTTGCTGAAAGAGCAGAAAAGCAGAAAGAACTCTTCGCTAAACTTAAAGTCGGTGATGTGATCGAAGGAACAGTTAAGAACGTAACAGATTTCGGTGCATTTATCGATCTCGGCGGAGTAGACGGACTTCTTCATATCTCTGAGATGTCATGGGGAAGAGTTGACAATCCGAAGAAAGTATTCACAGTTGGTGAAACTCTTAAAGTTCTTGTTAAAGATATCCATGATACAAAAGTTGCACTCAGCTTAAAATTCCCGGAGACAAATCCATGGGCTAACGCAGCTGAGAAGTACGCTGTAGGTACAGTTGTAACAGGAAAAGTTGCAAGAATGACAGACTTTGGTGCATTCGTAGAACTTGCTCCTGGAGTAGATGCACTCCTTCATGTATCACAGATCTCAAGAGCACATGTTGAAAAACCTTCAGACGTACTTTCTGTAGGTCAGGAGATTACAGCTAAGATCGTAGATCTTAACGAAGCTGACAAGAAGATCAGCCTTAGCATGAAAGCACTTGAAAATACAGAAGCTCAGGAAGAAACTGAAGAATAATTAAATAAGATATACAAGGATAGAGACTGATTGAAGTCTCTATCTTTTGTTTGAAAAAACTGGTAGACATAACTAACTACAGCTGAAAAAGTTTTCGGATCCATAAGTGATCTCGATAAGTAAGATGAAAAATTTTACCAAATAGTCAGAAAATTCACAAAGAGAGGTCGTAGTAGCCTCTCTTTTTTGTGTAGGGAGACTATTGTGTTAAAAAAACGACAAGATGTACTGGAAAATATACAATAAAATGACGAAAGTTACTGGAATTGCAGGATTTATTTTAGTATATTTATAAGAGAGAAAATAGGAAGGAAGGATATCAAAATGGGACTTTTGACATTTAAAGGCGGAGTTCATCCGAACGACGGAAAAAGTCTTGCGAAAGACAAGGCAATCGTAGAACTTCTGCCACAGGGTGATCTTGTATACCCGTTATCCCAGCATATCGGAGCACCGGCTAAGCCAGTAGTAGCAAAAGGTGACCATGTGCTTAAAGGGCAGAAAATTGCCGAAGCGGGGGGCTTCGTGTCTGCACCGATCTATGCATCCGTATCAGGTACTGTAAAAGCGATTGAACCACGTGTGAATCCGACAGGTTCTAAAGTGAACAGTATCATCATTGCAAATGACGGTCAGTACGAAGAAGTAGAATATCCACAGCCAAAACCTCTTTCTGAACTGACAAAAGAAGAGATTCTGAATATCATTGGAGAGGCTGGCGTAGTAGGTATGGGTGGAGCAGGTTTCCCTACCAGAGTGAAGCTTTCACCAAAAGAGCCAGACAAGATTGATTATATCATTGCAAACTGTGCGGAATGTGAGCCGTATATTACTGCCGATTACAGAAGAATGCTGGAGAATCCGGAACTTCTGGTAGAAGGTATGCGTGTGATCCTGAAGCTTTTTGACAATGCGAAAGGTTTATTTGCAATCGAAGATAACAAACCGGACTGTATCGCAAAATTAAAAGAGCTGACCAAGGACGAGCCTCGTATGGAAGTCAGAGAGATGATGACCAAGTACCCACAGGGCGCAGAACGTCAGCTGATTTTTGCAAATACAGGACGTGCGATCAATTCTACCATGCTTCCGGCAGATGCTGGATGTGTAGTAGACAATGTAGAGACCATCATCAGCATTTACAATGCAGTAGTAAAAGGCATTCCTTCTATGGAACGTGTCGTTACTGTAACAGGGGATGGAGTTGTAAATCCTGGTAACTACAAAGTACTCTTCGGAACCAACCAGAACGAACTGATCGAAGCCGCCGGCGGACTCAAAGAAGGCTGTGAAAAAGTTATTTCAGGTGGACCGATGATGGGATTTGCGATGTATACGACAGATACACCGATCACCAAGACATCTTCATCTATTCTTTGCATGTCAAAAGATGAAGTATCAGCCTGTGAACCGACAGCATGTATCAACTGCGGACGGTGCGTTGACGCCTGTCCAAGCCGCATTATTCCGTCAAGACTGGCTGATTTTGCAGAACGCCATGACGAAGAAGCGTTCCTCAAATTCAATGGTCTTGAATGTGTAGAATGTGGATCCTGCAGTTATGTATGTCCGGCTAAGAGACAACTGAAGCAGGCAATCGGATCGATGAGAAAAACCGCACTTGCCAACAAAAAGAAAAAATAGAATAGAGAGGAAGAGGTGAACAAAAGTGAGTGAACAGTTAAAAGTATCATCTTCACCACATATCCGTTCTAAAGAGACAACCGGCAATATCATGCTGTGGGTTATCATCGCTCTGTTACCGGCAACTTTCTTTGGAATTTACAACTTCCGTGACACACATGCATGGCTGCTTGTTATTGTGACAACAGCAGCAGCAGTTCTTACGGAGTACATTTACGAAAAACTGATGCATAAAAAGATTACGATCAAGGATTTCAGTGCCGCAGTTACAGGACTTCTGCTTGCACTCAACCTTCCGCCGACAGCCCCGATCTGGATGGGAATCATCGGAAGTGTATTCGCAATCCTGGTTGTAAAGCAGCTCTTTGGCGGATTGGGACAGAACTTCATGAACCCTGCACTTGGAGCAAGATGTTTCCTTCTTATTTCCTTCACAGGAAGAATGACAAGCTTCGTATATGACGGCGTATCCGGTGCAACACCACTGGCAACGATCCGTGCTAATATCGAAGCAGGAAATGCAGCACTTGACGGTGTGAACAGTATGGACATGCTGATCGGAAATATTGCCGGAACCATCGGTGAGACATCCGTTATCGCAATCGTGATCGGAGCGATCATCCTGATCCTCAAAGGAATCATTGATCTTCGTATCCCGGGTACATATATTGTGACATTTGCACTTTTCATCGGAATCTTTGGTGGATTTGTAGATGGAATTGGATTCTTCAACGTTCAGTACATGACAGCAGAACTCTGTGGTGGTGGTCTGATGCTTGGAGCATGGTTTATGGCAACCGATTATGTAACTTCCCCGATCACCAAAAAAGGGCAGATCGTATATGGTATCCTTCTTGGATGTCTGACTGGTCTGTTCCGTCTGTTCGGTGGTTCAGCAGAAGGTGTATCTTATGCGATCATCTTCAGTAACCTTCTTGTACCGCTGATCGAGAGAGTTACTCTTCCAAAGCCTTTCGGTAAAGGAGGAGAAAAATAATGAATAAGATTATCAAAAATACACTGATCCTTGCAGCAATCACCGTTGTATCCGGTCTGGTACTTGGAGCTGCTTACGAAGTAACAAAAGGTCCAATCGCACAGACACAGGCAAAGCAGAAACAGGAAGCCTGTCAGGCCGTTTATCCGGAAGCAGATTCCTTTGAGGCAATGGACGTAGATCAGAAAGCTGCCAAAGAAGCAATCAAAAAGATGGGAACGAATGCAACAGTAGATGAAGTCTATTCTGCTGTTATGGATGGAAGCGAAGCTGGTTATGTTATAACAGTAACCGACAAAGATGGTTACGGCGGAGATATCCAGATCACAGTCGGTATCATGAGTGACGGTACGGTAAATGGCATTTCTTTCCTTTCCATCAGCGAGACAGCAGGTCTTGGTATGCGTGCGAAAGAACCAAGCTTTTACAATCAGTTTGCAGGACAGCAGGCTGAAAAATTCTATGTATCCAAAGACGGCGGAGACGGACAGCCGATCGATGCTTTGAGTGGTGCAACCATCACTTCCCGTGCAGTCACAGGAGCTGTCAACACAGCACTTGGATATTACCAGACAGCGTTAGGAGGTAGTGGAAATGAATAAATGTACAGAAAGACTTTATAACGGTCTTGTAAAAGAAAACCCGACCTTTGTTATGATGCTTGGTATGTGTCCGACACTGGCGGTTACAACATCCGCAATCAACGGTATTGGTATGGGACTTTCTACCACAGTGGTATTGATTTTCTCAAACCTTTTGATTTCCATGTTGCGTAAGATCATTCCGGATTCGGTTCGTATGCCGGCATTTATCGTAGTCGTAGCAACACTTGTTACTGTGGTACAGTTCCTTCTGGAAGGTTTTGTACCTAGTCTTTATGCATCACTTGGTGTATATATTCCTCTGATCGTAGTTAACTGTATCATCCTTGGACGTGCAGAAGCATATGCATCAAAGAACCCGGTCCTTCCATCTGTATTTGATGGTATTGGTATGGGACTTGGATTCACACTTGGTCTTACCTGCATCGGTATCGTCAGAGAGCTGATTGGTTCCGGATTTCAGGTTATGCCTGATATCTACGAACCTGTTACTATTTTCATCCTTGCTCCTGGTGCATTCCTTGTCCTTGCGTTCCTTGTTGCGGCACGTAACAAGATCATGAAGAAACTGGAAGCAAAAGGAAAGAAAGTTGTCAAAGCGCAGGGATGCTGTGAAGGCGGATGTGCTTCATGCGGCGGATGCGACGGACACGTGTTCCCGACAGGTCAGGAAAAGGAATAGGAGGGAGATAAGGGGAAAAAATGCATTTAGTATTATTATTATTGGCCGGAATATTTGTAAATAACTACATATTCTCACAGTTCTTAGGCATCTGTCCTTTCCTTGGTGTTTCTAAGAAAATTGAGACAGCAGCCGGCATGGGCGGCGCAGTTGTTTTCGTTATTACAATCGCATCTTTCATTACCGGTGCGATCTACCAGTTCATCTTACATCCGGCAGGATTTGAGTATTTGCAGACCATCGTATTTATCCTGGTTATCGCAGCACTCGTTCAGTTTGTAGAAATGTTCCTCAAGAAGGTTATGCCTCCGCTTTATAATGCACTTGGTGTATATCTCCCGTTGATCACAACAAACTGTGCAGTACTTGGTGTATCACTGAACTGTGTAACAAAAGGATATAACATTCTTGAAGGTGTTGTATACGGATTCTCCACAGCAGTCGGATTCACGATCGCGATCGTGATCATGGCTGGTATCCGTGAGAAGATCGAATACAACGATATCAGTGAGTCTTTCCAGGGAACTCCGATCGTACTGCTTACTGCAGCACTGATGTCTATCGCGTTCTTTGGATTCTCAGGAATCATTTAACAGAAGGAGGACCGTGTTATGAGTATAACAGGAGTATTGATTGCTGCACTTATCGTAGGCGGTACCGGCGTATTCATCGGTGTCTTCCTTGGAATTGCAGGCAAGAAATTTGCAGTTGAAGTAGATGAAAAAGAAGAAGCGATTCTCGCAGAACTTCCGGGTAACAACTGTGGTGGATGTGGATATGCCGGATGTTCCGGTCTTGCAGCAGCTATCGCAAAAGGAGAAGCTCCGGTCGGACAGTGTCCGGTCGGCGGTGCTCCGGTAGCAGCAAAGATCGCAGCGATCATGGGCGAAGAAGCCGGTGAAAGCGTACACGAAGTTGCATTTGTAAAATGTGCAGGAACCTGCGAAAAAGCAAAACAGGCATATGATTATACAGGAATTACAGACTGCCAGATGGCAGCCATGATGCAGAATGGCGGACCAAAAGGATGTTCTTTCGGATGTCTTGGTTTCGGAAGCTGCGTAAAGGCATGTCCGTTCGATGCGATCCATATCGTAGACGGAATTGCAGTAGTCGACAAAGAAGCATGTAAAGCCTGTGGTAAATGTATCGCCACCTGTCCAAAACATCTGATCGAGCTTGTACCTTATGAACAGAAGCATCTCGTACAGTGCAGCTCAAAAGATAAAGGAAAAGACGTTATGAGCGTATGTTCCGTAGGATGTATCGGATGTAAGATGTGTGAAAAAGTATGTGAATCTGATGCAGTACATGTAGTAGATAACATCGCACACATTGATCCGGAAAAATGTACAAACTGTGGAAAATGTGCGGAGAAATGTCCGAAGAAGATCATTAAGTAAATAAATAATGAAAAAAAGGATCCGGATGCTGTTTCGGAGGCTAAGAACAAGTTTTTCTTAGGCTTCTGCAAATGCATCCGGATCCTTTTTTTATTGAGTTCATTCGACTGCGGAAGGATGAAAGGATGGAAAGAGAAAGTTAGGAAAATTTAATTTTTAGAATATCGTGGGGTATGTTATAATAGAAAAAATGGAGAAGGAAAAGAAAAATTATTGGTTGACGGTTAGGTGGAAAATCATCCAAAATAGAAATGAAAATAGAGACAAAATACGACATTGCATCATCTGTAAATATTGGCGCAGAGTATGACAAGGGCGTGAAGAAACTCTTTAAGAGCAAAGAGATCATTGTGCCGATTATGGAGATGGTGATTCCGGAATTTGAAGGGTGTTCGCAGGAAGAGATCCTGAATTGTCTGGACCTTGCATCGATTACATCGGATGAGGTTGTCAGTGACGCACCGGTTTCGGAGACGGATGAATATCGGATACGGGGCGAAGATACAGAACTTTCTGGAGGTTCGGATAAGCTGATTCGGTTTGATTCAAAGTTTAGGATTCGCAATCCGAAGCTTTCAGAGGAAAATATTTTGGTGAATCTTCATATTGATCTTGAAGGACAGAAAAGTTATACGCCGAAGAATCCAACCTATCCCATTATAAAAAGAGGACTTTATTATGTCGCAAGGGATTTGAGCAGTCAGCTTGGAGTGGCAACTGGAAAGACAAATTATGCAGATCTGGAGAAGTGTTATTCAATCTGGATCTGTTTGGAAGATATCCCGGTAAGATTGAGAAATACAATGACGGAATATCGCATAAGAAAAGAAGATGTTCTGGGAGAGACGGACGAACCGGAAGAAGATTATGACCTGATGAGTGTAATTGTTATCCGGATGGGAGAAAAATCAGAAGAGAGAGGGATATTTGATTATCTTAATCAGGTATTTGTGGGAAATATAGAAGAAATAGAGACTTATTCACATATTGAATGGGAAGATGAATTTAAGGAGGATGTGGCTATGACGATGACAGGGTTTAGTGATATATTAGTTAGAAGAGGGAGAGAAGAAGGCAGAGAAGAAGGGCGAGAGGAGACAACGGTTAAATTTATCTGGAGTTTACATGAAATGGATTTTACAGATGATATGATTTCGGAAGCAGTAAAAAGACCGATTGATTATGTGCAGGATATTTTGAAAAAAGATGCACCTCAATAAGAAAGTTGGGAACACTTTTGTGAAAAATAGATTAATAGCAGGAATAAAGATGCTTTTACAGGACTTATGGAATATCCGCATTGCGATTCTTGTATTTGCAATTTATTTTGTTATAGGAAGAAAGTTTTTATACAGTCTGTGTCCCATGGTGATCATGACGGGATTTCCTTGTCCGGGATGCGGGCTTACAAGAGCGATGTTTATGGTGCTGCGAGGGGACTTTGCCGGGGCATGGAAAATGCATCCGTTTATTTATGGTGTGATTATTCTGGTGGGATGGTTTGGCGTGCGGAGATACATACAGAGAAAAGAAACGAAGAGTCTTGGGAAATGGGTGATTCTTCTGTGCGTAGGACTGATTCTATATTATGTGTACCGAATGGTAAGGTATTTTCCGGGAGATGCTCCGATGAGTTATTACTATGGAAGCGTGGGATACCGGGTGTGGGAGATAATTAGAAGTGGAAGAAATTATTTATAGTAGAGTATATAAAAGTGCCGCGAAGTCATCAAAACGATGATAGAGCGGCACTTTTTTGGATTATTTACAAAAGATACTATGGAACCTTTTTGTGCAGAATCAGCAGGAGACAGCTTTATGGGAATAGCGACACTGACTAATTTATGTCTTCCCGCGCTAATCCTAGCGCAGGAAGCCTCTCAGCATTTTTTCTTTCCAGAACCGGTACTTCTGATACCGTATCGGCAGATCCATCCAGGTTTTCTTATCGACTATGCTTCTCTGATGTGTGAAGCAGTCAAATCCTTCTTTTTCATGATAGCATCCCATGCCGCTTTCTCCGACACCGCCGAACGGCATCTGGCTGGTGGCGAGGTGGATGATGGTATCGTTGATGCAGCCGCCGCCAAAATGACATCTGGCAAGGACTTTCTTTTTGGCAGCAGGATCTTCGGTGAAAAGATAGAGTGCAAGCGGGTGGGGATGGGATTCGACCTGCCGGATTGCATCGTTCAGGTCAGAATAGGTAAGTACCGGAAGAATCGGTCCGAAAATTTCTTCGCCCATGACCGGATCGTCCCAGGTGACATCTTTTAGGATGGTCGGGGCAATGCGCAGGGTAGACGGATCGGACTCACCTCCACAGACCAGCTTGTCGGCAGCAATCAGGTTCTGCAGCCGGTGAAAATGTTTTTCGTTGATGATTTTCCCATAATCCGGATTTTGAAGAGACTGTTTGCCAAACTGCCGGTGGATTTCTTTTTCCAGTGCCTGAAGCAGCCGGTCACGAATAGAAGCATCGCAGAGAATATAATCCGGGGCAACGCAGGTCTGTCCGCAGTTGAGGTATTTTCCGAATACGATCCGCCTTGCGGTGAGAGAAATTTTCGCCGTGGAATCCACGATGCACGGGCTTTTCCCACCAAGCTCCAGAGTGACGGGAGTCAGGTATTCGGCAGCATGACGAAGGACTTCTTTTCCAACCGTTTTTCCTCCGGTGAAAAAGATTTTGTCAAAACGCTGGTTTAAGAGCGCCTGATTTTCTTCCCGGCCTCCGGTGATCATCGTTACATATTCCGGTGGATAGCATTCCTTGAGGATCTGGCTCAGAATCTGACTGGTGTGTGGAGCGTAAGCGCTTGGCTTCAGGATGACGGTATTTCCGGCGGCGAGCGCATCGATCAGCGGTTCTAAAGTGAGGAGTACCGGGTAATTCCAGGGACTCATGATCAGTACGGTTCCATAGGGGGATGGCGATTGAAAGCTTTTGGCGGCGAAGTGTGCCAGCGGAGTAGGGACGGTTTTACAGCGCATCAGCTTTGGTAAATGCTTTTGCATCCAGGTAAGCTCGGAAAGCGTCAGACCGATTTCACACATATAGCTTTCCATCCGGCTTTTTCCAAGATCCGCTTTTAGTGCTGTGTACAGATCTTGTTCATGGCGTTTGAGTGCAAGTTTTAGCTGTTCTAATTGTTTTAATCGAAAAGAAAGCGGAAGTGTTGCGCCGGTTGCAAAAAAATCACGCTGCGTGGAAATCCGCTGTCTGATTGTCTGTTCATCCATGTGTTTTAACCTCCCAGGTATCTGGATATTTAAGTTTCGATTCCTGTTTTCCAAATTGTGTTTATATTCTTGAAGAGCCTTTTATACTGAAAATAATGTATATTTCTTTTATGATAACGAAAATGAGGGAATTCTTCAACGGTGTGAGTGGCGAAAATGGAAAGAATGTGATAAAATATTTTTGTTTGCAGCAGCAGACTTACATAATTTTATCAAGACAGGAGTTTTAATATATATGGGATACGAGCGTTTGGAAAAGAGTTTAATCGATCTGGTAAAGGAAGAGCAGGCAAAGCTCGGATATCGGAAAGAGATGATCCGGCTTTATTATCCGCTCAGTTCACTGAATCATTTTATGGAGACGAATGCAGATTCGGAAGAAATGCAGGAACTCCTTGCAGATTTTCCGAAAGCAGCAGAAGATATTTTCGGGGAAGTCGGGATTACACATGTAAAGGACCGTTTTTGCTTTGCTTTATCGGAAAAAGCATCGGAATATGTGCATGAAAATATGAAACCGAATGAATTTATCAAAGAGCTGGTGGAACTTGTCGCAAAGCATGGCTGCACGATGGAAGATATCGAAGTATTGTTCCGTTCTCATTCAGACAAGATCGTGGCAGAACCTATGGATAATGGAGAATTTGACCGGATGATCCGGTTTGAAGAGGGAGAAGACAAGTATTATTATTGCTTTAAAGATGAAGGATGCCATATTATTTATCATCGTTTCCTGCCGGAAGATTATGCAGATTTTGATTTTTAAATCGAACATTGCGGGAATTGCATAGCAATGGAGCAATCCGGTTACATCAGTGAGTGGCAAAA
>ERZ838483.2087-NODE-2087-length-13226-cov-2.838813_pt1 | contig 13226 bp, 6 predicted proteins | sample MGYA00519939_ERZ838483 | MGnify/ENA primary metagenome ERZ838483 (study PRJEB31850, sample SAMEA3708836) | human gut metagenome | biome: human gut; feature: human-associated habitat; material: faeces | place: China | collected 2014 ... | reverse complement strand
GACCAATTTCGTGCTCGACGTTTCCATAGTGTCCCATGGGTGGCATATGGACATTTGCTTCGTATGCTTCAGGGTAGGTATCTTTAAAATTCTCAAGAGCTGCTGTCCAAGCAAGGGGGCATACGATGTTTACATTGATCCCATCAGGACCCCATTCAGTTGCAGCTACGCGCGTTAAGCCACGGATGCCTTCTTTTGCGGCAGCGTATGAGCATTGTCCGTAATTACCAAACAACCCGAAGCGAAGTTCACCACGGAACCTTTGGTTTCTTTCAGGTAGGGATAGCATTTTTGCATGTACAGATAAGCAGCATACAGCCCGGAATAGATTGCAAGATTAAACTGCTCCATGGTGTGTTCGGCGAGCGTTACGCCCGAGGCGCTTGCTTGAGCGTTGTTTACCAAGGCGTCTATGCGGCCAAACTTTTCAATCGCGGCATCAACTACTCTTTGGACAGTTGCTTCGTTGTCTTCTCCTGCAGTTGCATCAGCTACTACGGGAAGCACTTCTATGTCGAATTCGGCTTCTAGTTCTTGTTTGGCGGCTTGAAGCTTTGCTCCGTTGCGTCCCGTGATTACCAAATCGGCGCCTTCTTTTGCAAACGCGCGATCGATGCCGTAGCCGATTGAGCCAGGGTTACCATCTTTAAGGACGGACATGCCCTTTCGCTGCACCATTCTTCGTAATCAAAATTTCCGGTTTTTAGGGGCATTTTTGGCGAGTAACTCGAGTTGTGTACGGGTGTGGGACGGCATCAAAGGATCAGAAAAAGAAAAAGTGTCACGAAATGCCAGATTTCTGTAACGAAAACACCAATCAGAACTCTGTCAGCTTGGCGCTCCGATAAAAATTGCAGTCGACCTATTCACAACTCGCTTTACTTGTCATTTTTGAAGGAAAAAACCGGAAATTTTGATTTGGGGCAGAAGACGCTGCATGTAATGCGCTGCATCTTGCCTCACACGATGTGCAGCATCTTGCTTTACTCAATGCGCTAAAAAGAATTTCTTGCAAGGTGCCGCACAATTGTAAGTATCCGCCAAGAAAATGTTATCGTATGGAGCATGGAACCAACTGTTACGATAGTCACCTTACTTATTGCGCTGCCTGCCTGTTTTTTTAGGTGGGCTTCTTAACGCAATCAGCGGTGGTGGAGGCTTTATTACGGTGCCGGCACTTATGCTTGCAGGCCTCCCAGCTCATTATGCGCTCAGTACTGATAAGATTCAGTCGTTTTTCGGCATGGCAACGGCAAGCTTTCGCTTTATAAAAAGTGGACTTATTTATTGGAAAGTTATTTTGCCTGCTATTCCTGCAGCACTTGTGGGCTCTGCTTGCGGAACAAGCCTTGTGGTTTTGGTGGATGCAGAGCTTTTACAGTGGCTCCTTATGATCATTCTGCCCATTGTTGCCTACATCACGTTAAGCAAACACTTCAAACGAGTTGCAGCAGATAGCGATGAGCCCATAACGCTCAAACAGCGGATCATTTGCGTTATCTGTGCGTTTGTTATTGGCGCTTACGATGGCTTTTATGGGCCAGGAAGTGGAACCTTTTTGACTATCGCTTTTACTTTCGCTGCAAGTATGGGAGTTGTGCGTGCAAATGCGCATTCGAAGCTTTTGAACTTAACTACCAATATAGGTGCGATTGTGGTGTTTGCGCTCAACGGCAAGATCTTGCTTGGACTTGCGATCGCTTGCGGCATTGCTAACATGATTGGCTCTTGGATTGGGGCAGGGCTAGTCATGAAAAAGGGCATCAATATTGCCCGCCCCTGCATCCTTATCGCACTTGGCTTGCTTGCCGTAAAACTTATTGGTGAACAATTAGGACTCTTTTAAGACTCCGATACTAAACGTGCTAAACGAATAATTAAGATTCTTCTAATTAGGTTCTTATGGTAGGAGCCATTCTTTTAGTTGTGGACTTTTGTAGTAAGGACTCTTTCGAGAGGAAACCTACCTAGCATGATTGTATTGTACGGATAAATTACGTACAATAAAGCTATCAACTGAAAGGGTGATAGTATGCCTGTTGCCGCAGAAAAAGAAGAAAAGAATAGCAGGATGGATCTTAGGTTGACTTATAGTCAGCGCTCAGCCTATGAAAAAGCTGCTTCATTAAAGGGGCAAACCTTAACGCAATGGAGTGTTGCGCACTTAGACGAAGCTGCGCAGTATGATATTGAGCAGGCTAGAGTAACCGCGTTAAGTGATAACGAATTTGAATTATTTTGTCAGGCATTAGATGAACCCATGCCTAAGGCTGCTCAAGACCTCTTGGCGCGTGATGAAATTTGGGAATAAGTATGTTTTCGCGCCCTATACAATATGAGGCTAATAATTCTGAAGCTAACGATTCTGAATCCACTGGTTTTTCTTGTGGGGACAACCTTGTAGATAACTGGTTTGCCAAGCATGCCAAACATGCAAAACAACGGGGTACGGCTGTGGTATACGTAAGTTACTGCAAAGGAAAAGTTGCGGGGTTTTATACGCTAAGCAGTCATTCTGTTGGACGAAACTCTGTTCAAGGGGGATGGCTAAAGCGAAATTCTCCAGAGCAAGTCCTGTCATTTTGTTAGGAATGATGGGTGTAGATACTCACTATAAAGGGTGCGGGCTGGGTGCCGCATTGCTTCGGGATGCTATCAAGAAGTCTTTAGAGACTGCTCAAATTATTGGGGCAAAGGCATTATTAGTGGACCCAAGCAGTAAGTCTGCAGAGATGTTTTATGCGCATTTTGGCTTTAAGAAAATGCCTTGCATTGATTCTGACATTAATAGGATGTATTTACCGTTGAAACTTTCTTAGGGAGCTTTCTTAGGAAGGATTGCTGCAAAATCCTATTAAGTGCCATCAAGTTCCATCTCCTATTAAATAAAATTAAATAAAGAACTCGCTTTTTAAAGAGCTTACTTTTTCAGAAAACTCCACAAGTAAACCACAATTAAAAAAAATTTTCCTTGACTTGACACTTTGCGCGAAGTATCTTGGTAAATTGTGTCTTTACACAAATTAGCCGGTTGCAACGAAGGAGGAAATGACTCGTGGTTCAGTCTAAAAACCCCGATTCCACCAGCCGTTATAGGACCCGCCGGAGCTTCGCAAAGATTCCTGACGTAATGGACGTCCCTAATCTTATTGCAATCCAAACGGAAAGCTTCAAAAAATTCGTGGACGAAGGTCTAACCAATGCCTTCAACGACATTAGCCCTATCGAATCAAACACTAAAGATATGTGTGTTGAATTCGGTAAGCACGAATTCGGCGAGCCTAAGTATAGCGTAGATGAGTGCAAGGAACGCGATGTTTCCTATCAGGCACCTCTCTTTGCTGAAATTCGTTTTATTAATCGTGAGACGGGCGAGATCAAAGAGCAAGACGTCTTCATGGGCGACTTCCCTCTGATGACGCCACGCGGTACCTTCATTATTAATGGTACTGAGCGTGTTGTAGTATCTCAGCTTGTTCGCTCTCCGGGTGTGTACTTCTCCTCAGAGCGCGACAAGACGTCTGACAAAACCATTTACAACGCAAAGGTAATTCCTTCGCGTGGTGCATGGCTTGAATTCGAAACCGACAAGCGCGACGTACTTTCCGTACGCATCGACCGTAAGCGTAAGCAGCCTGCTACGCTGCTTTTGCGCGCGCTCGGTATTGCAGAAACGCGCGAGGAAATCATCGATCTTTTGGGCGATTCCGAAATGGTTATTCGCACCCTTGATCGTGACCCTGCTACCACCAAGGAAGAATCTTTAATCGAGCTCTACCGTCGTTTCCGTCCCGGTGAGCCTCCTACGATCGATTCTGCTCGTACGCTGCTTGATGGCCTGTTCTTCAACCCACAGCGCTACGACCTGGCAAAGGTTGGTCGCTACAAGATCAACAAGAAGCTTGGCTTCGATCCTGAAAACGATCATTCCACGCTTACCCAGGAAGACATCATTGAAACCATGCGCTACATCGTAGCGTTGCATGATGGCGAAGAGGGTTACCAGACCGACGACATTGACCACTTTGGCAATCGTCGTATCCGTACGGTAGGAGAGTTGATTCAAAACCAGTTCCGCATTGGTCTGTCTCGTATGGAGCGCGTGGTACGCGAACGTATGAGCATGCAGGAGCCAGACGACATCACCCCACAGAGCTTAGTTAACATTCGTCCTATCGTTGCTGCTATTAAAGAATTCTTCGGTTCTTCACAGCTTTCTCAGTTCATGGACCAGTCCAACATCGCAGCTGGGGTAACGCATAAGCGCCGTCTGTCTGCTTTGGGTCCTGGTGGTTTATCTCGTGAACGTGCAGGCTTCGAGGTTCGCGACGTTCATACTTCTCACTATGGTCGTATGTGCCCCATTGAGACCCCTGAAGGTCCTAACATTGGTCTTATTGGTTCGCTTGCAACCTATGCACGCGTAAATCCTTACGGCTTTATTGAAACCCCTTATCGTCGCGTGATCGACGGCAAGGTAACCGACGATGTTGACTACCTCACTGCAGACGAGGAAGAAAAGTACACCATCGCTCAGGCTAACGAAACATTTAACCCTGATACGCGCGAATTTGGCCATTTCGAAAATGGCGAATTCGTCAAGGCAAGCCGCGTTCTGTGCCGTACGAAGGACTCTCAGGGCAACTTCGGTGAAGCTGCGGATATGCCGGTAGAAACCGTTAACTACATGGACGTTTCACCTCGCCAGATGACCTCTGTTGCAACGTCTCTTATTCCGTTCCTCGAGCACGACGACGCAAACCGTGCTTTGATGGGCTCTAACATGCAGCGCCAGGCAGTACCTCTGCTTCGTCCTAATGCACCATTGGTTGGTACGGGCATCGAGCATCGTATTGCGGTTGACTCTGGTGAAGTTTTGGTTGCTCAAAACGCAGGCGTAGTTGACTATGTTGACGGTCAGACCATCATCATTGAACGCGAAGATGGCGAATACGACGAATACCTGATTCCTAAGTTCCAGCGTTCCAACCAGTCTGGCTGCATGAACCACAAGCCATTGGTTCGCAAGGGCGATACGGTATTTAAGGGCGATGTTTTGGCAGATGGTCCTTCTTGCGACAAAGCAGAACTGTCCCTCGGTCAGAACCTCATGGTTGCTTACATGCCATGGGAAGGCTACAACTACGAGGACGCTATCATCGTTTCCGAACGTGTAGTTGCAGAAGACCTGCTGACCTCTATTCATATTGCTGAATACGAAATTGACGCACGCGACACCAAACTCGGTCCTGAGGAAATCACGCGTGAAATCCCCAATATCTCTGAGGATATGATTTCTGACTTGGATTCCGATGGCATTATTCGCGTGGGTGCTGAAGTATTCCCTGGTGATGTTCTGGTAGGCAAAGTTACCCCTAAGGGCGAAACGGAACTTACTGCTGAAGAGCGTCTGCTTCGTGCAATCTTTGGTGAGAAGGCACGTGAGGTTCGTGATACTTCCTTGAAGGTTCCTCATGGTGCAGGCGGTCGCGTAATTAACGTGGTTCGTTCTTCTCGCGCAAATGGCGACGAATTGGCTCCCGGCGTAAACGAGCTCGTTCGCGTATTTGTTGCTCAGAAGCGTAAGATCCAGCAGGGCGACAAGCTTTCTGGTCGTCATGGTAACAAGGGTGTTATTTCCCGCGTTTTGCCTGTTGAGGATATGCCTTACTTGGCAGACGGTACCCCAATCGATGTTATCTTGAACCCACTGGGTGTACCTTCTCGTATGAACGTTGGTCAGCTGCTTGAAAATCACCTTGGTTGGGCTGCACTTTGGGGCTGGTCTGACGAGGAAGATTCTGACGAGATCGTAGAAGGTCCTATTCATGTTGCAACCCCTGTTTTCGACGGCGCAACAGAAGAGGAAATATCTGACGTAATCCTTAAGGCAAACCGCAACCTGGTGAATATCAACAAGAAGAAGTATGGCGAACATTTCCGCATGGATATGATTCCTCAGCTTTCTCGCACGGGTAAAACCTGGCTCTATGATGGCCGCACGGGCGAGCGTTTCCGTGAGCCTATCACCTGTGGTCAGACCTACATCCTGAAGTTGGGTCACTTGGTTGACGACAAGATTCATGCTCGTTCGACTGGTCCTTACAGTCTTATTACTCAGCAGCCTCTGGGCGGTAAGGCTCAGTTCGGTGGCCAGCGCTTCGGCGAAATGGAAGTTTGGGCACTGTATTCCTACGGTGCATCAAATGTTCTCCAGGAGATTTTGACCATCAAGTCCGACGATACCTCTGGCCGTGTTAAGGCTTACGAGGCAATCGTTAAGGGCGAGTCCATCCCTGCACCTGAGGTTCCTGAATCCTTCAAGGTTCTTATTAAAGAAATGCGCTCTTTGTGCTTGAACGTTGAATTGGAAGGTCATCAGCATCAGACCATCGACGTTACCCACGAGCCTGAAGAGGAAGCACCTGAAATGTTGGGTACCGCACGCACAAGCGAAGATAAGCCTATGAGCGAAGATGATTTGCTGGGCTCTATCACCGCTGAATTGGGCGATTTGATGGGCGGCACCTCAGAAAAGAATTCAGTAAATGACCTTATCGGTGAGGGAGAGGAGATGTAAATGAGCGAATTTGATGTAAACAACTTTGACGCTATCCGTATCTCTCTTGCGAGCGCGGAAGATATCCGTGGTTGGTCTCGTGGCGAGGTCAAGAAGCCTGAAACTATCAACTATCGTACGCTCAAGCCTGAAAAGGACGGCTTGTTCTGTGAAAAGATTTTCGGCCCTACGAAGGACTGGGAGTGCGCTTGCGGTAAGTACAAGCGCATCCGCTTCAAGGGTATTGTCTGCGAACGCTGCGGTGTTGAAGTAACCCGCTCTAAGGTTCGCCGTGAACGCATGGGCCATATTGAGCTTGCAGCTCCTGTAAGCCATATTTGGTACTTCAAGGGTTCTCCTTCTCGTTTGGGTTATCTTTTGGATATTCCTCCTAAGGAGTTGGAGAAGGTCCTTTATTTCGCATCTTCCATCATCACTTCTGTTGATAAAGAAGCTCGCGAAGAGGATGTAGAAGAGCTCCGTGACGAGCTTTCTGCAGACTTGGAAGAATTGGATGCAGAACGCGATCGTCTTATCGAGGCAACGCGTCGTCTTTCCGTTGACTATGTTCCTGAAGAGGACGAATTCGTTGATGATATCGACGAAGACGAGCGTATGACTCCTGAAGAAGTTGAAGAAGAAATTGCAGACATCTACGAAGAGTTCAACGAGCGCAAGGCACTGCGCACCGAAGCTCTGGAGGCATTCCTGAAGATTGAGCCAAAGCAGCTCGTATCTGACGAAGCACTTTATCGTGAAATGCGCTTGAACTACTCTGACTACTTCAAGGGTGGTATGGGTGCAGAAGCAATTCGCGATCTGCTCGATGCAATCGATCTGGAAGCTACCGCTGAAGAATTGCGTGAGGTAGTAGCAACGGGCAAGGGTCAGAAGCGCACCAAGGCTATCAAGCGCTTGAAGGTAGTAGATGCTTTCTTGCATTCTTCCAACAAGCCAAGCGACATGATTCTGGATGTAATTCCCGTTATTCCTCCAGATCTGCGTCCTATGGTTCAGCTCGATGGTGGTCGTTTCGCAACGTCTGACCTTAACGATTTGTATCGTCGTGTAATTAACCGTAACAACCGTCTGAAGCGCCTCTTGGATCTTGGTGCACCTGAGATCATCGTAAACAACGAAAAGCGCATGCTTCAGGAAGCGGTAGACTCTCTGTTTGACAACGGTCGTCGTGGTCGTCCGGTAACGGGTCCTGGTAACCGTCCTCTGAAGTCCTTGTCCGATATGCTCAAGGGTAAGCAGGGTCGTTTCCGTCAGAACCTGCTGGGTAAGCGTGTTGACTACTCTGGCCGTTCGGTAATCGTTGTTGGTCCTACTTTGAAGCTGCATCAGTGCGGTTTGCCTTCTCAGATGGCACTCGAACTGTTTAAGCCATTTGTAATGAAGCGTTTGGTTGAGCTCGAGTATGCTGCCAACATTAAGGCTGCTAAGCGTGCGGTTGATCGTGGCGCAAGCTATGTTTGGGACGTTTTGGATCAGGTTATTACCGAGCATCCTGTTCTCCTGAACCGCGCACCTACCTTGCACCGTTTGGGTATTCAGGCATTCGAGCCAGTACTGGTAGAAGGTAAAGCAATTAAGCTGCACCCCTTGGTATGTACGGCATTTAACGCCGACTTCGACGGTGACCAGATGGCAGTTCATGTGCCATTGGGTAACGAAGCTCAGGCTGAAGCTCGCGTTTTGATGCTTTCTGCTAACAATATTAAATCTCCTGCTCACGGTCGTCCTTTGACGGTACCTACTCAGGACATGATCATCGGTCTGTATTACTTGACCGCTGCTCGTGACGGATTCCCTGGCGAGGGTCGTGCATTTATCGACTTCAATGATGCGATGAACGCCTACGATGCTCGCGCAGATCTTGACCTGCAGGCAAAGATTTGGGTTCGTTTGACTAAGGACACCATCGTTGCAACCTCTTTTGACAACATGGTTGAGCACAAGAAGGGCGAGCGCATTGAGACCACTATTGGTCGTATTACCTTCAATGCCGTTTTGCCTGACGACTATCCTTACTTGAACTTTGAAATGAATAAGAGCGAGATCAGCCACCTCGTTGAGGATTGCTGCAATCGCTACACCACCTCTGAGATGGAACCCATCCTGGACGGTTTGAAGAGCGCTGGTTTCCACTACGCAACACGTGCTGGCTTAACTGTTTCTGTTTACGACGCTACGATTCCTCCCGAGAAGGGCGAAATCTTGGCAGAGGCAGACGAGAAAGTTGCTGCTATCGACGAAGACTACGAAATGGGTCTTATGTCTGATGAGGAACGTCATAAGCAGGTTGTTGACATCTGGAATGCTGCTAACGAAGAAGTTGGCGATGCTATGGCAGCGAACTTCGACAAGTTCAACCCCATTTACATGATGGCATTCTCTGGTGCTCGAGGTAACATCAAACAGATTCGTCAGCTTGCTGGTATGCGTGGCCTTATGTCTGACCCTAAGGGCGAAATTATTGACCGTCCTATTAAGGCAAACTTCCGTGAGGGCCTCTCTGTATTGGAATACTTCATTTCTACGCACGGTGCTCGTAAGGGTCTGGCTGACACGGCACTCCGTACGGCTGACTCTGGTTACCTTACTCGTCGTTTGGTTGACGTTGCACAAGACGTTATCATTCGCGAGCTCGACTGCGGCACGAATGACGGTGTTGAATGCGCTCTTATCAACGCAAAGGGTGAAATCGACGATTCCTTGGTAGGTCGTTGCTTGGCTGAGCCTGCAGTAAGCGAAGAGACGGGCGAAATCATCATGGAGGCTGGCGAATATCCTTCCTCTGTTGCTGAACTTCAGCGTCTCTACGATGCAGGTGTTCGCAAGATTAAGCATCGTGCTGTTATGACCTGCCATGCTGAGCACGGTATTTGTCAGAAGTGCTACGGTTGGGACTTGGCAACGTCGCGTCCGGTAAATATCGGCACGGCAGCTGGTATTATTGCTGCTCAGTCCATTGGCGAACCTGGTACTCAGTTGACGATGCGTACGTTCCACTCTGGCGGTGTTGCAGGTGAAGACATCACTCACGGTCTGCCTCGTGTAACCGAGCTCTTTGAGGCTCGCAAGCCTAAGGGTCAGGCTGTTTTGGCAGAAATTGCTGGCACCTTGCAGATTGTGGGCGACAAGAATAGCAAGACCCTGACCATCCATGACCAGGAAGGTAACATTCGCGAGTATGTTGTTTCCGCTCGTGCTCAGATGTTCCCTGGTGTGACCGATGGTTGTGAAGTTGAGGTTGGCCAGCAGCTGACCAAGGGTTCTGTTAACCCTCACGACTTGCTGCGTTTGACCGATCCTAACACCACGCTTCGTTATATCGTTGATCAGGTTCAGGACGTATACGTATCCCAGGGTGTAGACATTAACGACAAGCACATCGAAGTTATCGCTCGTCAGATGCTTCGCAAGGTAGCAGTTATCGATCCAGGTGATTCTGATTACCTGCCAGGACGTCAGGTTAATCGTTTCGAGTTCGAAAAGGTTGCAAACGATCTGGTTCTGGAAGGCAAGAATCCTCCTATCGGTCAGCCTTTGCTTTTGGGTATTACTAAGGCATCTTTGGCAACTGATTCCTTCCTGTCTGCAGCATCCTTCCAGGAAACCACTAAGGTACTGACCGACGCTGCTATCGAGGGCAAGGTTGATACGCTTCAGGGCTTGAAAGAAAACGTTATCATCGGTAAACCAATTCCTGCAGGTACGGGTCTTAAGCGCTACCATGACGTGGGACTTACCTATAAGGGTGTTCCTGTGGATAAGATGGATGGAGATCGCTTACCCGATTCTGCTCCAGAGGCTCTGCGTGAGATTGAGGATCTGCTGCCTCAGCCTCAGGATTGGTCGTTGGATGAGGGCTACTTGGGATCAGGTTCTGATTATGCGAGCTACTTTGCTTCTATCGCGGGTGGCTATCGCAATAGCAACCTTTCCGATGAGGATGCTCGTCTCTATATCTACGACGATTTGGGCGTTTCTCAGCGTTGGGCTAACAAGTTCTCCGAAGCTGGCATTGAAACGGTTGCTGACTTGGTAGGACATACCGAAGATGAGCTTTTGCGCATCGAAGGCATTGGCACCAAGGCTATCGAGGAATTAAAGGCTGGCCTTGAGGCACATGGTCTGTCTCATGTGATCGAAGATGATTTGACTGCTTCTCGTGACGATATGAGTCAGTTGCTCGATATGGTGTTCTCGCCTGATGATACGGTGCTGATTGGCGGCGATCATCCTGCTACCTTCAACACTGAAGGAGAGGACATGCTTGGTGAAGCACTTCCACCGCGTTCTTACCAGCGCAACCTGGAAGAGCTTGATGCTTTGCTGGGCTCTGCTGACTTGGGCTTTAATCTGACGGGATCGGAAGAAGAGGCTTCTTCTGATGTCGAGAATGAGCAGTAGTTGCAAATTCCTACTTAAGCGCAAAATATATCAAACTAAAGTGCCCTTCTTTATCGGAAGGGCACTTTTGCTATTGGTTCGAAAGGTATTTTGTGTCGTTTTCTGGGAAAAACCGTCCATGGGTACCGAATCACCTCTGTGTCTTGGGGAGCAACACTTATCGAAGCCGAAGAGAAATGGTCGGTAAGGTCATCTTTCAATTAAGTGGATGAATTCAAGTATGCGGAAGCGGTGTGGGACTTTTGATTGCGTAAAAGTGGTGTGAGATCCTGGATTAAAAACACTTCGCAAAGGATATCGCTTATGATTGCGGGCGAACAGCAAAACAGGTCGATATCAAGCACCTACCGATGTCGTGTATAAAAAAGGAGTTAGGTATGTCGTCAATTTTATTTAAGGACATAAATCTTATCGACGCGAATGGGGTGCATACGCCTCATGCGTACGTGGGTGTGCGTGATGGAATTATCGACTATGTTGGAGAGTTGAACCCCCTTGCAAACTTGGACGGTCCATCGGACGATCTATTGGATGGTCTAACGAACGGTCCATTGAACGATTCATCGGACGGTCTAACGAACGGTCCGTCGGACGGGCTATCGGATTCTTCAGCTTCTGCGCGCTCTTACGAGGAAACCTATGATGGCAGAGGCAAAATCCTCATGCCGGGCCTTTATAATGCACACTCTCATGTACCAATGACTTTACTTCGTGGTATGGGTGAAAACCTTCCTTTGGATAAATGGCTCAATGACGCAATTTTTCCCTTTGAGGCATTGATGACCGACAAAGATTCGTATTATGCGACGTTAGCAGGCTTTGCAGAGATGATTCGATTCGGAGTGGTTTCCTGCACCGACATGTACTATCATTCGGAAGCTCGTGCGAAGGCAATTATTGAATCAGGCATCAAATGTAACTTAGGCCATAGTGTTCTCGATTTTGACCCAGACATTTCGTACGATCAAATCCCAGAAGCTGCAAAAAATGAGGAGCTCTTTAAGGAATATCACGGCGCAGGAGAGGGAAGACTTCTCATTGATTTTAACTTGCATGCAGAATATACCTCTACAGAAAAGGTCGTAGAAGGACTCGCTCAGGCAGCAGAGCAAGCGGGAGTTCGTATGCAGGTTCATGTTGCGGAAACGGCTTCTGAAGTGGAGGGTTGCAAGGAACGTCATGCCGGAAAAACTCCTGTGGAGTATTTGGCTGATTGTGGGCTGTTTGATGTTCCCGCTACTGCAGCTCATTGCGTTTGGTTAACCGAAAACGATCGACGAATTCTAGCAGAAAAGAAGGTGTTTGTTGCAACGTGTCCTGCGTCAAACGCCAAGCTGGGAAGTGGAATTGCTCAGGTAAGGGCAATGCTGGAAGCAGGCATAACGGTGGCGCTTGGCACCGATGGTGTCGCAAGCAATAATGCACACAACATGTTTAGGGATATGTATTTGCTCGCCCTTATGGAGCGGGCGCATAACCATACGCCGTTGGGTCTAACCTCTTCGGAAATCATACAAATCGCAACCCGCAACGGTGCACTATCTCAGGGTCGTGAAGATTGTGGCGATGTGAAAGTTGGCAATCGGGCGGATTTGGTAGTGCTTGCATCAGATACTCCTTGGATGGTTCCTTGCGACGATTTAACAGGTGCTCTGGTTTACTCAGCACAGGGTAGTGACGTGGTTCTCACTATGGTTGATGGCAAAGTGCTCTATAAGGATGGCATGTATACCACAATTGATATTGAGCGTACCTTAGCAGAGGTAACTGCTTCACGTAAGCGCATTATGGCGCAGCTCTAACAATGCGTCTGAAAATGTGTCAGAAAATGTGACAAGATTTGCGGCTGAGTTTGCGGCGAAGTTTATAGCAAAAATGCGCCAGAACATGCGGCGAAGTCCGTGACTGAAAATGCGCCTGAAAAGGTGACGGAATTTGTGGCGGAGTCCGTGCGGAATACGCGGCAAAATCTGCTTGGTATTAATTACCGCAACTTTATCATTTGTACCGATAATTTCCTTATCCCTAGTAGGTGAGGTATCCTAGTAGGGTATGTAAAATCGAGAGGGATTAACCGTATGAAAACCTATTTGTCCGATGATCGCCCGCAGCCAGAAAGCCAAATTGGTGCGGCTTTGGAATCGCTTGCTCACACCATCCATGAGCGTCGCGATGCAGGTGAAAAAAGCTATACCTATCGCCTTTTGATGGGCGATTTAGACAAGCTGTTGAAGAAGCTTGTAGA
>ERZ838483.2060-NODE-2060-length-13450-cov-10.483315_pt1 | contig 13450 bp, 13 predicted proteins | sample MGYA00519939_ERZ838483 | MGnify/ENA primary metagenome ERZ838483 (study PRJEB31850, sample SAMEA3708836) | human gut metagenome | biome: human gut; feature: human-associated habitat; material: faeces | place: China | collected 2014 ... | reverse complement strand
GTTATCACTACCGGATCCGTCTTTACATTCCAATATGTTTCTATTAATACTTTTGTTCTCCGTCTTTGTTCTGTTCTATATATCTCTTTACATTCCAATATGTTTCTATTAATACCTCCAAAGGCATTTCCATCGCTGATACAGTCTCCAGAACTTTACATTCCAATATGTTTCTATTAATACCCACTGGGATAATCCGTAGCCGTAGTGCTTTCCCATCTTTACATTCCAATATGTTTCTATTAATACCTGATGATGTGCAAAAATTTTTGAAACGTCTCCGTACTTTACATTCCAATATGTTTCTATTAATACGTTCTGGTGCTCAGACTGGTTCCGGAGCAACTGCTTCCTTTACATTCCAATATGTTTCTATTAATACAAAAAGTCACCAGAGTTAAATGAGCTTTATACAAAACTTTACATTCCAATATGTTTCTATTAATACGCAATATGTGATTGGATTTATGGTGAATTGCAGAAAAACTTTACATTCCAATATGTTTCTATTAATACCTGGATCAGAAGGACACAAGCAACGACAATCAGGTCTTTACATTCCAATATGTTTCTATTAATACTGGGAAAAGTTCGTAAAGAAAGAACTTCCAGAAAGTCTTTACATTCCAATATGTTTCTATTAATACACAAAAGAAGAACTGGCAAAAGCTAACCCAAATTTATTTACATTCCAATATGTTTCTATTAATACTCAATTGTCACTTGAATTCACATTCAAATTACTGAATTTACATTCCAATATGTTTCTATTAATACGTTGGAATCATAGCCGAAAAGTTCCTGAACTTCTAGATTTACATTCCAATATGTTTCTATTAATACCCAGTCTGAGCACCAGAACCGCCAGCGCTAAGAACATTTACATTCCAATATGTTTCTATTAATACCAAATCTTTCATAAAAACAATTCGAGAGGTAGAATAAATTTACATTCCAATATGTTTCTATTAATACGGACCATCCATCACCAGCCGGTTCATAAGCATTAACATTTACATTCCAATATGTTTCTATTAATACAAATACTTTGCCGCTTCTTTGCCATCTAACCATGTTTATTTACATTCCAATATGTTTCTATTAATACGTTGCTGTGTATTCTGTGGTTCCTGCTGCAAATGTATTTACATTTCAATATGTTTCTATTAATACTGTATGGATGGATAACAGGTTTTAGCACTTTTTAATTTACATTCCAATATGTTTCTATTAATACCGGGAACTGTGTGAAAAATTAGAAGAAAAAGAATATTTACATTCCAATATGTTTCTATTAATACTTTATCCGGGTTGCTATGCAAATGGGGCAACTTCCGATATTTACATTCCAATATGTTTCTATTAATACTGGGTGTCCGGCAATGCTTGGGTGTTCGGCAATGCTAATTTACATTCCAATATGTTTCTATTAATACGTAAAACGCGGCTGTCACTGTGTTGAACTTCACTTATTTACATTCCAATATGTTTCTATTAATACGTTTCAGCTCTGCTGCCTCCACATCAACTTTTCCCAATTTACATTCCAATATGTTTCTATTAATACGGGCAGGCGATACAAAACCTGATCAACGAGTTGAAAGATTTACATTCCAATATGTTTCTATTAATACGTCCCATGACGCGCTCATCACACGCCTGCAGGATCATTTACATTCCAATATGTTTCTATTAATACATCGTTATCAATAAGATAATAAATATCTTCCGGGGTATTTACATTCCAATATGTTTCTATTAATACCCGTTGGCGAGCCGAAAGAGTACTCTTTCCGGCTGATATTTACATTCCAATATGTTTCTATTAATACTTGGATCCCTTGACGAAGTATTTGGATATCAGGAAGCTATTTACATTCCAATATGTTTCTATTAATACACCCGGAATTGGCAAAGAGTATTATGATGCTCATTCACATTTACATTCCAATATGTTTCTATTAATACGAAGAAGTAATATGTATCAAGAAACAAATCATCCATCTTTACATTCCAATATGTTTCTATTAATACCTGCACGGATATCACCCGTTATCACTACCGGATCCGTCTTTACATTCCAATATGTTTCTATTAATACTTTTGATTCCTTGTGGGCAATGTATCGGTTGTCGATCTTTACATTCCAATATGTTTCTATTAATACCAGATGCATAGATTCCATCCGGAGTCAGCATCCTTGCTTTACATTCCAATATGTTTCTATTAATACGCGCTGATGTGATCCGTGCGAAAGGGTATACCTGGCTTTACATTCCAATATGTTTCTATTAATACGGCAGGAGAAAACAGCCAGAATCAGAGTGACAATAGACTTTACATTCCAATATGTTTCTATTAATACAGAACTCTTCATGATGTGTGTTCCACCATTTTTTAACTTTACATTCCAATATGTTTCTATTAATACGTTGACGGGTAGTCTACTAATAGACAGTACACCGTTCTTTACATTCCAATATGTTTCTATTAATACTATAAACGAATGGAAGAAAAGAGGGATCAGTTAGTCTTTACATTCCAATATGTTTCTATTAATACTGAAGTGCATAACTATGGTTATTACACCACATACAACTTTACATTCCAATATGTTTCTATTAATACTCGATCAGTTGCATCTGAAGATCTACAAGCAAGAATCTTTACATTCCAATATGTTTCTATTAATACAAAAGGGCATGAAAGCCCGCCATAAGTTCAACGTACTTTACATTCCAATATGTTTCTATTAATACAACCTCGGAAAGTTCTCCCATCATATTGTCGTCTGTCTTTACATTCCAATATGTTTCTATTAATACTAATTGTCTTATTGTTTCTACAATCGTTTGTAAGTTTCTTTACATTCCAATATGTTTCTATTAATACCGGGGTAGGAAGACTGGTTAACAGAACGCAGACCATCTTTACATTCCAATATGTTTCTATTAATACAAAGAATATAGTTCAGAATTAGATTATTTTGAGCAGTCTTTACATTCCAATATGTTTCTATTAATACGACTTGTTTTTGGACACTTACTATTTCTTCGTTCCTTTACATTCCAATATGTTTCTATTAATACCTTCCGATCAATGCCTACAATCTGATCTGGAATGAACTTTACATTCCAATATGTTTCTATTAATACACAGCTTGCGTCTTGCTTTTGCAACTCAGCAGATGTCTTTACATTCCAATATGTTTCTATTAATACGATTGTGCAGCAGTCAGAATCTAACACGACTCCGCTCTTTACATTCCAATATGTTTCTATTAATACTCGTGAGAGTTTCTCAGAGTTCCCGTCTGAGGTACCTTTACATTCCAATATGTTTCTATTAATACTATATACGCCAGACTGGATGGCCGCTGGTATCTGGCTTTACATTCCAATATGTTTCTATTAATACGACTGTGAAGCAAGCGGGTACTCTAGACACTTCTCTCTTTACATTCCAATATGTTTCTATTAATACTAATCCTGACAGAAAAAGAGTTCCAGGAATATCTGCCTTTACATTCCAATATGTTTCTATTAATACTACTCCACTGCCATAATTCATCAGACACAATCAGATCTTTACATTCCAATATGTTTCTATTAATACGATGATTGTTCTCTTTCGGTTCTTCAATCTGTTTGTCTTTACATTCCAATATGTTTCTATTAATACTGGTTTCTGGAAAGATATATACGATCCAGCAACACTCTTTACATTCCAATATGTTTCTATTAATACTTATTTGAATATGCATAAGAAAGAATTTTCAGAGAACTTTACATTCCAATATGTTTCTATTAATACTTAATCTCATAATCTTATACCTCCTCTGTACAACAACTTTACATTCCAATATGTTTCTATTAATACTCCCTTGGCCAGTGTAGGCGGCATGGAGAATCCTCCTTTACATTCCAATATGTTTCTATTAATACCAAAATGAGCTACGAAGTAATTTTGACGGAACTTCCTTTACATTCCAATATGTTTCTATTAATACACATATATACCATGGTGTAGTATGCGATCTGGTACCTTTACATTCCAATATGTTTCTATTAATACAGGACGACGGAAAGATCGAACTGTACGCCGGAGAACTTTACATTCCAATATGTTTCTATTAATACTATTATGTAGTTATGATAGAATATGATTAGAAAGGCTTTACATTCCAATATGTTTCTATTAATACTGAGTCGCTGCTACGGCAACATGGACTACGGAATTACTTTACATTCCAATATGTTTCTATTAATACATCGTACAGCAGAGTGAATCTAACACAACTCCGCTCTTTACATTCCAATATGTTTCTATTAATACTCAGATTCCTTTTTCACATCTTCAACCCTGCCGATAACCTTTACATTCCAATATGTTTCTATTAATACACAAGTTCAGCCGCTGGCTTGCTCGGAAAAATTTTCTTTACATTCCAATATGTTTCTATTAATACTAGTTCCTGTCTTCTCAAGTTCCGGTCGTTCAAAACTTTACATTCCAATATGTTTCTATTAATACCGGTTCTCGTTATATTGAGCTGCTGCGCGGTCATTTCTTTACATTCCAATATGTTTCTATTAATACGGCATCCATCGTGGCGATGGCAGGACACTGTATTACTTTACATTCCAATATGTTTCTATTAATACGATTTTAAATAAATTCAATGTTGATGCATCACAGGCCTTTACATTCCAATATGTTTCTATTAATACCTGAGTGACGTTATAATGCAGTACGACCATACAGGCCTTTACATTCCAATATGTTTCTATTAATACCCGCTCCTCTGAACCACCGATTAATTCTTCCATATTATACCATATTTTGTCGACCATGATATTTTTTTATCTTTTTATTTATTTCGATATAACACGGTTCACCGGAAGCACTATTTTGCTTATGTTTTTCACGTTTGTCGACCTCTCGTAATTTTATCTCTATCTCAGGTCGACAATCACAAGATGAAACTGGTCAGGTCATCTTTTCTGCCCCAGAATTCCTTGTCCATCCATTTTTCCTGACGTGATTTGAAGAGAATAACAGAATCCAACTCCGGATCGATATACTGTTTCAGTTCCTGCTGCAGGCTTGCCAGCTGCGCTCTGCTTATCTCCCCTTCAAATACAGAGTTTTGGATGTGTGTTAAATATCTTTTACATGTCTTGAATATTTTTGACCATCGCTTAGTTCCATGGTCTTCCTGACTTACATCATATACTAATACGATATACATACTTCACCACCATATTCGAAATCCCTCATACTCTTTTTCGCCAATCAGATGCTTAATTAATTTATATGCTTCCAGACGAATCAGGTACTGATAGGAGACCTGTCTTCCCAGTTCTTTATGCATCACCGTTTTCTTGAGCCGACTTTCCAGTTCCGACACGATAAGTTTGGAGGCATCTTTTTTCAGATGAAGAAAATTCAGTTCTTTCGTAAAACTGTTTTCCGTGATCTGATTCCGATTCAACAGGGAAAAAATCAGCCGGTCACCAATCAGTGGCTTAAACACTTCTGCAAGATCAAGACTTAAAGAAAATCTTCTCTCCCCCGGTTCATGCAGGTAACTAATGGTGGGATTTAGCTGAGTACGGTAGAGTTCTCCCAGCACCTTGGTATAGATCAGCGTATTTACGAAAGAGATCAATGAATTGATCATATTATCCGGGGGATGCATCACACGCTTTTCAAACGATATTTCCTGATTAATGATAATATTCCACGCAGCATAATATTGTTTTCGGATATTACCTTCCACACCCATCAACGATTCGATTGTAGTCGTACTGCCAATCTGTTTTCGAAACGAATCCACTTCTTTCATATAAACAGAAACATCTTTCCCTCTTCCATTATAATATCTGAGATTACGATAAATATTATCCGCCGCAGCCTCGATAAATTTCCTCGCCAACACAATCCTTTTCTCATAATCCGTGTAATGTTCAACCTGTCTTACCAGCAATCTCCCTGCCAGCAACGTTTCCCTCGGATAATAACTTCCCGTATAAAAATTATAGTAATTGAAAAAATGCATCGGAATCCCATATTGTGAAATATAATTGATAAAAGCTGTATTGAAAGACATTTCCGACATCACATAAATATCAGAAATCCGTTCAACCGGTATATCTCTCTTTTCTCCATCGTGATTCGTAAACTGAAGTGTGTTATCTTTTCGTTTTAAGTCCCCGTTATTATAAACATAAAAACTTTGTTTCATATCACTCACCTCGTATTATATAAAGCACAAATCATAATACGCACATTTCTTGCATATTTTCTTATTACAATCATCCGGTGGTATATTCCTCTTTTTTATCTGTGTAATTTCACAGATGATTTTTTCTATTTCCCCGCAGTCTTCATCTGTAAGCTCCACACTCATTGTCTTTTTTAATAATGGGTAATCGATTTTTCCTTTCATTCCGGTCACACCACGCTGCTGCAGGTAATACAGATAGTATTTCATCTGCCAAATCCCTGCTTCTTCTACAGACTTACTCTTTTTCACCTCATGCAGCTCTCCGAATTCTTTCATAAAATCAATGTTGATTATCTGATCAATAGAAATGTGTTTGTCATTCTTTTTGTAACTGCTCTCGTCCAACAGTTTTCCGAGTAACACATCTTCGTTCTCCGTCTCCATTGTGATTTCATGACAGAAGTACCAGAGTTTTCGTTTGCAGACGAAGTAATAATATACCATCATACCAGTTATATTTTCTTTCACGTCGTACCTCCTATAAAAAGATACTATCTGCCTTCTCTCCAAGCAAAAGACCTCGTCCTTGCAGTGTTTCACAATCAAACTCATAAACAAACTGTGTTCGATGGATGTCTGTCGAGCCAATTGCTGCCTTATCTATTCCATCCGGATGTCCAAAACAGGTCCTCAGATTGATTCCCATGGTTAAATCCTGCAACTTTGTCCGAATCTCCTGCTTTCTCTCTTTTGATAGATATCTGTCTTCTACTTCTTCAAACAGTTCTTGATTTTCTTCATAGATGGTATCCGGAATGACCGTAATGCTCTTGATATCGCGCACCTTCGCTTCCGATAGAGTATATTCCGCCGGATGGATCTCCGAGAATTTATCCATACAGTCTTGAATTTTCCTGTAATATTCTGTATTCCGTATCGCTTCTGTCCGATACACTTCATTCATATATTTCGTCTTCTGTTTTTCTGAAAAAAGGATATCTTCATACTTTTTCAGTTTTTCCAGCGATCGCTGATACAAGTTCTCCTCGTAAATACTTCCGCTTCCATTTTTGTTATCATATACAAAAATATTGGAAAGTTCAGGAATCCTTCTTCCCTTCCGGTTACATCTTCCCATACGCTGCAACAAGCTGTCTGCTGTACACATTTCCGTGTGCAGAATATCAAAATCGATATCCAGACTGGCTTCAACGATCTGCGTGGTGACCCAGATCCCCGCTTCATCCGATTCTGAAAACTCCATAATCTTTTGTTCCAGTAAATTACGGTCTCTGCGAATAAAACGGGAATGTAACAGCCACACAGAATCGTTCCTTTCCCGCAGTTTTTCATAAACCTCCTGCGCCCTGGAAACGGTATTACAAATCACCAGTACTTTTTTGGTTTTCCCCTGCTTTGCAATCTCTTCCAGATACATTTCCGAATACTGGATGCTTACCTTATGACGAATGAGAATACCCGGATCTTCTGTAAAGTCTGCAAACAAACAATGATCTGCCAATCCGTATTGCTCCATAAAATCTTTCAGTACAGGTGGAAAAGTTGCCGTAATAATCGCATATCTGCCGCCCATTTGCTGGATGGTTTTCAGACCGTATAAGATCGTAGCAATACTTCTTGGATCATAAGACTGTATTTCATCTATGATCAGCTTGGAATACTTCAAAGTTGCTGCAAAGATCTCTGTCCCCAGCGCCCTGTAAACAAACGTAAACAACTGGTCGATCGTACACACAGTAACAGGATTCGCTAACAACTTTGCCTGTTCCTGTTTTTCCCAGGCAGATCCCGGATTTTCTTTCAGATACATCGCCATGCTGTCCGAATGCAGAATCGCCGCATGTTCATAACCATATCCGCTTTTTATTCTGGAATAAATTGCATTGGAAGAAACTTTCAAAGGCAGCGTATAAAATCCTTTCTCCCCGTCAAGCCATAACAAAGCGGCTTCTGTCTTTCCGGATCCGGTAGGTGCAATAACAACAAGGTTATCATCCGTATGCTCTTTCATGAACTGTTGGGCAGACCGTAAATCCTTTCCTTCCAGAAAACTCTCCACTTCTTTTTTCAACCTTTTTTCCCTAATATCACACGCCAGTTCCGCACTCTCATATCCGGCACTGACCGTATAATCAAACTTATTCAGCAATCCTTTTATGAGAAGATATTCATTCCAGACTGCAGGATCACATAGGAACTTCCCACTATATCCGTTATTGTGAAACAGAAGATGGTTCAAGTTGCTACAGTACAGTTTTGTTCTGGTCTGTCCAAGATAATCACTGATCTCTTCCAGATAATATTTCTTTCCATATGTACGAAGCTCCGAACTGTCTTCCTGGTCTTTTCTCGTATGGTGATGATAGACTGCCGTGACAAAAGCCCCAAAATCATCTTTCGTAAAACTATCGTCCATTGCAAAGAATTCGTTTTGTGACAGAGTAACTGCGCTAAGGTGTCCATGAGGAATCTGACTGATAGATTTCACATTTAACTTCCGTTCTCCGGCAAGTTCCGGATTTATCATTGCCTGAAAGACCAGATTCGCCTTCCCCCAATCATGAATGCAGCAGGCTTCTATGACCAGCCGTTTCTCTTTTTCAGAAAAATACCGGCCATATTCTTCAAAAAACGCTTCAGCACACCGCACAATATCTTCCTGATGGCTATTCAGTGTTTTTTGTTCTTCTTCCGGTTCTTTTATCTGTTTCCCCCGCTCTTTATCGGATAATCCCTTTTTCTTCGATTTTGCATAGTATTTCATTCCCACGCCTTTCTGACCTTCTTTAACAGAACACTAACGCTGCATCTTCCTCGAAATCGTCCACGTAGGCACCCTGCCCCAGTGTATTTCCTGCAGGATAATAAAAAGCATTGACTCTTCCATTTTCCTTTTTCCACCGCCGCAGACCCTGTTTGGTAATCTCATATTCCTTTGTCAGATGGTACACCGTCATACGACTTTTCTCAATCCCCAGTGTCTCTGCCATCGCTACCGGTATGTACATATCCCGCTTGAGATCTACTTCCTCTTCCTGATGAATTTTCACAATGTCAACCCGTTCGATATCCAGGAGATCCTCATATCTTCCCAGGGATAAATACCTGCCCGGATATAGAAGAGATTGATATACATGTGCAAAATCTTCCTCTGCCGGAATAATATGAATCACCATGTGATTATCACAGACCAGTTCTACATTCGCGATCCCCTTAAACACACCATATTTTCCATCCACACACAGCTGATGTCTTCCCTCTTCATACTTCGTACCAGAAGAAAAGGAATATCTGGTATACAGTTCCGACACCATTCCGCTGTTTGTTCCCTGAATACACAGTTTCATCGGATGAAATTCCTGGTATCCGCAGGCCGCATGGATCATTCCAAGCACCGTAGAATACGGAGGAAGCGGGAATGTCTCTTTTATGATAAAGCTGCTCGGTTTTCGATAATTTACCAGGTTCTGAAAACACTGAACTCTAATTGCTTTCTCCATAATACTGTTTCACTTCCTCTTTTAAATGCCTGAATGCTGCACCTACGGATTCTCCGGATAATTTTCCCCGGATCTCATTTTCATTGTCAAAAGTTCCTGTTACGACACCGGTAAATGTGTGGGTACGAATCGCGTCATCCTCTAACAGTTCTGCCAGAGTTTCTACATTGATCTGATCATTTTCTATCCGGATCCTGTTTTCAAAGAATGGATTTCTCCGTTCATATCTGCCACCGATCACAAACAACGGACTCAGGTTTTCCCTTCTGCCTTTGATATCCCGATACAAATACTGCACGGTATCCAGAAGTGTTTTCACACGATTTGCTTTTTCTTCTCCTGTGATCTGCACTTCTCCGTCAATCCCTACCCGGTCCAGATCGACCGTTATGGTATAAGTATAAAATGACCGCTGAATTTCGCTCTGTGCAATTCCATTCTCCAGCTTTCCTCTTGCTGCCAGTCCCATGTTAGTTAAGAACTCCAGATTACCCAAAAACGGCTCCAGTGCAATAGCATTACTCAGTCTCACTACAGCGCTTCTTGTAGACGCTCCGCCTTTCTGATCGCCATCCTTTGCCGCTGTCTTCATATAGCCGAACAGATCGATTTCCGGATATTCCGCAATCGTTGCAGACGGTGCAAACTGAACCACACCGCTTTTTCCGTCCACCGGAGTCTGATCCCAGTTTGCCTGCCGGACAATGTTATAACGCATCGCCTGCCTGGAAATATACGAATACTGCTCGTGGTTTCCTCTTGACATTTTCTTTAATGTAGAAATATTTCCGATTCCCTCTCCGTAATTGGCACTTTCCGCAAGAAAAACCATAGTTACTGTCAATCCTTCTCTTCTCATTGTTCTACCTCTTTCTTTCCTTCATAACATCCAATCAGTCCTAAAACAAATGCGTATCCATACTCCGAAAATTTTTCTTTGTCCTGTAACATCCGAATCATTCCATTCGGTATCAGGAGTTTTTCCGATCCATAGGAACTGTACAGTCTCGCAACGATATCCATAAATTTCTCTGTATTTTTTACCGACAGCGCATTAAGCAGCTGATACTCGATACCACGCAGACTATCTCCGGTCGTGTCTTTTTTTGCGGTCATGATCGCTTTTCGTAATTCCGAACCGCTCTTTTTCATACTGATGCAATACATAAGAACCTCCTTCTCTTCTTCTTTTTTGTAACTGATCTCTGTTCCCTTCTGAATCTCATATACCCAATGTATATGAAAGTTTGATGCAGCATTCCCTGCAATGGCTTCTCTCAGCAGGGAATCTAACAAAATATACTGATTCTGATGGCCCAACAGGTTCATAACAGCCTGTTCATGCACATTTACAAAATCATTTCTGATCTTTGTGAACGGATACTGACCAAGATTTTTCAATGCTTTTTCTACATCTTCCCTTTTCAGGATATTCAGTATATCCTTGTTGATAATAGAAAGTTTATATCTGTCCTTATTCCCGGTTCCACGCAGGATCACCTGAATATTGGAAAGTTCCTGTCTTTTCTCATTCAATATGATATTCAGAGTTTCCGCAAACCACTGGGAATATCTCTGATTCTCTTCTTTTTCTCCTTCCAGACTGCTTTTCCTGTTTTTGGAATTTGCTGCCAGCAGAGTGAACATATCACTGTTATTATTGACAAACACAAATTTATTGGCAAACAGTCGGAACCCAAGCGGACTTGCTGCATACAGAAACGTACAGACCGGACACAGGAACGCATCCACATTACAATTCCAGAACGCAGACCGTTTTCTTGTAAAATCGTCCCCGACTTCCTTCATAAATGCGATGGATACTTTCTCTTTTGTGGTTACAGGTTCTCCACAGTCAATACACAGATCCTTTGCTTTTGTATGATCTGTCATAAAGTATTTTCGGAATGGTTCTGAAAAATCTTTTTCAAACTGTTCCCTCATATCTTTTTTTGCATTCGAGCGAAGCAGAAAACTTTTTCCATCCCAGAAACGATTGATATAGTTGTAGACTACACTTTTCATAATAAACGTCTCTTTGCATTTCTCCTGCTCCAGAAACACCTGTAATTTCGAAAGCCTTTCCAGTAATTCTTCCGCTGTCATTTTATCAATCAGTTTTTCTTTTTTCAGTGTTATATAAACTTCCGGATGTTCGATCTGATCTTTGATATTTTCAAAGCCGGCCTGGTAACTGTTCGAGAGCAGTTTGTCATTGATAAATTTCAAATCATCCTTTTCGTTCTTTCCCGGATTCCATTTTTCATTCTGAATTTTCCCGATACAGCACTTGATTTTCTCCATTACGCCCTGGTAAACAGTAAACCTTCCAAAATTTTGCACACATGCCTGGAAATACAGACTGGTCCAGTCCGCATTTTGAATAAATTCGCAGTTCAGCCACATCTCCTGACCGTCTTCCGATATGCCAAAGTCAACACCTTCCTGCGCCTTTGCGCAATCCAGTATATATTTCATCCCGACGATTCCGGCGTTTTTCAGAAAATCACCTGGCGTAATTGCATATTTTTCCATAAAATATCACCTCTCTCTACCAGACGATTTCCCATTTCCCATGGCCTTCCGATCTGCGGCTTCCAAGTCCTGCAGAGTACAGGAAATCTAAAAGCCGGGGCGTTCCCTGTAGTTTGTATATCCCAATACTGGCATTTGTTGGTCTTCCCCATACTTTCGCAACAATCTTTTTTCCTTTCACCGGAACAATCGAAAAACAATCCACATCTTCGTCCCATCCGATCTTGTTCAAGAAGAACTTCAGATTGTCTTTTAATGTATCCGAAAGCTCAGGATCCTCACAGGTATAATAGATATCCGTATTATTTTCCGGATCATGTTTTCTTGCCAGTAAGGAACTCTGCATTTTTATGATAAGCTCCGATTCTTTAATCTCCGGAATCTTTTTTGCTTTCACTTCACGCAGTTTCATCGAGTTTCCTCCCATGGGATACTCTATATTCCGCATTAACTGAAATGCATTAAAGAATTCAAATAGTTCTCCCATGTCCGCATCGGAAAATGTTACCATAAACCGATTTTCTTTCAGATAAATCTTGTCTGCTGCGAATCGTGCTCCCGGCAGATAGCATGACCAGCAATATGTTTTCATGACGGATTGCTTTTTTGTATAAAGTTTTTCGAAAAGTTCCGGAGAATATTTTTCTACAGATGCCTTTAAAAAACTTAGTAACAAACGATCCACCTCTGCCGGGATTTCCGGTTCTTCTAATAGAAACTCTAATTTTAGCTCTGTCATATCAATCCCTCCTTCTGATCCCACTATAACATTTTTTAAAAACTGTTTCAACGGATTAATTTAATTTTGCATTTATTTTTCTCATTTACTTTTCGCCTGTATTTCATTATAATATTTTACGTACATTTTGGAATGTAAATTTGAAGCAGTTTTTAACACCTGCAAAATACCTTTAATAGTCCCATATTGGAATATTTTTTTCATTGCTTTCCCAATACATCTCAAAAAGCAATACATAAAAAGTGCGTAAGCCCCGGATTGTTCTCACCAAGCTTACGCACTTTTTATATCATCTATAATCAATAGTATATCATTTTCCTTCATCCATCGCTTTGCACTCACGCTCGCGGGCTTCCCATGGCTCATATGGTTGTTTCAGTTCTGCGATCAGATCCCGGCCGTGTTTCTTCAGATAAGAGATACGGA
>ERZ838483.2054-NODE-2054-length-13509-cov-2.784525_pt1 | contig 13509 bp, 13 predicted proteins | sample MGYA00519939_ERZ838483 | MGnify/ENA primary metagenome ERZ838483 (study PRJEB31850, sample SAMEA3708836) | human gut metagenome | biome: human gut; feature: human-associated habitat; material: faeces | place: China | collected 2014 ... | reverse complement strand
GTTAAATGAAATAAATCGGGCATACTGAAAACCTCCTTCGGTTTTAGTATGCCCGTTTTTTGCGCTCATTTGTTGTTTGATTTTTCCAATTTTTGTGGCTTTTCGTAAGCGGTCAGCAGCGCGCCCAGCAGAACCACCAGGGCGCAGAGTATGTCCTTGGTGCCGGGGACCTGGTGCAAAAGCAGGTAAGAGAACGGCAGCGACCAGGCGGCGTAAGTAATGTTCAGGGGCATGGCCTTGCCGGTGCCCAGCTTGCCCAGCGCCTTGTAGTAGCACAGATAAGAGGCGGTGCCACATAGGGCGGACAGGGCGATGATCCACAGTGCCCGAGTGCCAAACAGCCCGGCGGTAAAGCCCCAGCCCTTGCAGGCCGGCAGCAAAACAATGGCATAGGTCAGCGCCGACACCGGCTGGCGGATTTGCAGCGCCTGGGCGTTGGTGACGGTGCTGCTTTGCAGTCCGTAGGTACAGATGACCCCCTCCGCTGCCCAGCCGATACAGCACAGCAGTGCGCAGCCAAAGCCCAGTAGCTGTCCCTTTGGCAGCGCCGCGCCGGGGGTGTAGCCCAGAGCGATCACCCCGCCGATACTCAGCGCCAGACCGATCAGGCCGATAGGGCGCAATTTTTCCTTTAAGAAAAAGTGTGCCAGCACCGTGCCCAGTGCCGGGTACAGTGCGGAGATGATGGCGGTGTACGCCGGGCCGATGGCGTTGATGGCCAGCACATAGCCGGTCATACCCACCGGGCCGCCCAGTAGTGCGCCCAGCGCCACAAAGCGGCCGCCCCGGGTGCGTAGCGCTTGCCATACTGCCTTGTATTGGCGGCGCAGCCCGGTATAGCCCAGCATCCACAGGGAAGAGCACAGGTCGTGCAAAAAGGTGCTGGCAAAGGGTGCCAGTATTGCTGCTCTGGGATCGCCGGTAAACACCGGCAGCGCCAGAGCCATGCCCAGTATGACCGTGTCCAGCGCCCAAAGGGCGCCGCCTGTCAGTCCGGTTAACATAGGCTCCTCCTTAGTCCAGTAATTCTGCCAAAATGGTGTTGGATACCAGCATACCCCGGGGGGTCAGGGAAATGTGACCGTTGGCGCGGCGCATAAATCCCCCGGCAATGTACGGCGCCGGATCGTGGGTGAGCCAGTCCTCCGGTATGCCCCGGTTCAGTCGCAAGCCTAAGAGAATTTGCTCCTCTCGGTCGCCGCCGGGGCCTTCGTCCTGCCAGATCCAGTCCCGGTCAAAGTAAAAGCGCCGACCGTTCCACAGGGAGTGGGCGCTGGGTCCCAGCCCCAAGTACGGCTCCAGCAGCCAGTATTTCAAGTTGTGGCGGCTCTCGTACCCCGGGCGGGCAAAGTTGCTGATCTCGTACTGGGCAAAGCCCAGCTGTCCCAGCCGCTCCACCGTTTGCAGGTACATTTGGCACACGGTGTCCTCCTCCGGCAGCGCCAGCTTGGCTTGCAGGCGGTCAAAGGGGGTACCCGGTTCGATCTTCAGCAGATAGGCGCTGATGTGGGTCACCTGCATACGCGCAATAAAGGCAAAGGTTTCCTCCAAGCTGTCCGGGGTCTGTTTGGGGGTGCCCAGCATCACATCCAGGCTAATATTGGTAATGCCTGCCGCCTTGGCTGCTGCTACGGTGCGGGCCACTTCCCCGCTGCCGGCACGGCGCCCCAGGGCGAACCGCTCCCGATCCACGGCGCTTTGCATACCGATGCTCACCCGGTTGATCCCCGCCGCTGCGTACTGCTCCATATCCCCGGTCAGGTCCTTGGAGGGGTTGCACTCTACGGTGATCTCCGCCGCCGGGTCAATGGCAAAGTGATCCCGCACCGCCTGCAAAATGCCGGTGAGCACCCGTGGCTCCAGGATGGAGGGGGTGCCGCCGCCAAAGTACACAGTGTCAAAATTGCCGGTATAGTCCTGCATTTGCCCTTTGAGTTTCTTGGCAAAAGCGTCGGCGGCTGTCGGGGTGTACTTGGTGCTGTAAAAATCGCAGTACGGGCACTTGGAAAAACAAAAAGGAATATGAATATAAAGACCTGCGGCCATACTTCACACTCCTTTTTGCGTTCATTTTTGATTTATTTTCTGCGGCTTTCCGCTTTCAGTCGCAGGGATTTGTCCAAGATCATCTTGCGCAGACGAATGCTCTTGGGGGTCACTTCCAGCAGCTCATCGTCTGCCAGGAATTCCATGCTCTGTTCCAGAGACAGCGTGGTGGGGGGCACCAGCTTCAGCGCCTCGTCGGAGCCGCTGGCTCGGGTGTTGGTTACATGCTTTTTCTTGCACACATTGCACACAATGTCCTCGTCCTTGGCGCATTCGCCCACGATCATACCCTCGTACACCTCTACGCCGGGACCAACGAACAGCCGCCCACGATCCTGGGTGTTCCACAGGCCGTAGCCGCTGGTGGTGCCGGTCTCGTGCACCACGATGGAGCCGTGGGTGCGGGTAGCGATTTCACCCTTGTAGGGTTCATACCCGGCAAACAGCTGGTTCATAATGCCGTTGCCGTTGGTGTCCGTCAAGAACTCGCTGCGGTAGCCGATCAGCCCGCGGGAGGGGATCTTGATCTCCAGGTGGGTCATGCCGGTGGAGCGGGTGTCCATGTTCTCAATCTCGCCTTTGCGGGAGCACAGCTTCTCCATCACGGCGCCTACATAGGCCTCCGGCACTTCAATGATGGCCAGCTCCATAGGCTCCAGGGTTTTGCCGGTCTGGGGATCCTTTTTCAGAATGACCTGGGGACGGCTGACGGCGAATTCATAGTTCTCCCGTCGCATGGTTTCAATGAGAATGGACAGGTGCAGCTCACCTCGGCCGGATACCTTAAAGGTGTCCATACTGTCCGTTTCTTCCACCCGCATGGACACGTTGGTCTCCACTTCCTTAAACAGGCGGTCCCGCAGGTTGCGGGAGGTGACATACTTGCCCTCACGCCCGGCGAAGGGGGAGTCGTTGACCATAAAGTTCATGCTGATGGTGGGCTCATCAATCTTTACAAAGGGCAGCGGCTCCACGCACTCCGGGGCGCACAAGGTCTCGCCGATGTTCAGGTCCGCAATACCGGCCACGCAGATCAGGTCGCCCATGACCGCTTCCTCTACCGGCACCCGCTTCAGCCCCTCAAATTGGTACAGCTTGGTGACCCGGATGTTTTCCTGGGTATCATCCCGGCGGCACAGCACATAGGGTGCGTTGACTTTTACGCTGCCTCGCTCCACACGGCCCACGCCGATGCGGCCCACATAGTCATCATACTCCAAAGAGGAGAACAGTACCTGGGTGGGACCCTCCGGGTCGCCCTGGGGAGAAGGAATGTACTTTAAGATGGCGTCCAGCAGCGGGCGCATATCGCCGCTGCGCACCTCCGGCTCTGTGCCGGCGTAGCCGTCCTTAGCGGAGGCGTAGATCACCGGAAAGTCGATTTGGTCATCGTCTGCGCCCAGCTCAATAAACAGGTCCAGTACCTCGTCTACCACTTCGGCAGGGCGGGCGCCGTCTCGATCAATCTTGTTGACCACCACCAGCGGCGTCTTGTGCAGACCCAGCGCCTTTTTCAGCACAAAGCGGGTCTGGGGCATACAGCCCTCAAAAGCGTCTACCAGCAGCAGAACGCCGTCTACCATGGTAAGAATACGCTCTACCTCGCCGCCAAAGTCCGCATGGCCGGGCGTGTCTACAATGTTGATCTTGGTGTTGTTATAGTGAATGGAGGTGTTTTTGGACATAATGGTAATGCCCCGCTCACGCTCCAGGTCGTTGCTGTCCATGACCCGCTCCTCCACCACTTCATTTTGGCGGAAGGTGCCGCTTTGGCGCAGCATTTCGTCCACCAGAGTGGTTTTGCCGTGGTCAACATGGGCAATGATTGCAATGTTTTTTATATCTTTTCTTGTACTCAAAGTGCTCACCCGAATTCTTATTTATTCTTCTTGATATTAAAGCTGTCTCGCAGGGCAACGGTGCGGTTAAACACCGGTGCGCCGGGGGCAGAGTCCTTGTCCATACAAAAGTAGCCGTCCCGCATAAACTGGAACCGATCGCCGGCCTTGGCCGTGGCCAGTGCCACCTCGCCGTAGCCTTGCTTCTCGGTCAGACTGTCCGGGTTTAGGTTCTCCTCAAAGGAGCTGACGCCGCTGTCGTCGCTGGGGTTCTCCACATTAAACAGCCGGTCATAGATCCGGGCGGTCAGGGGGGTGTTCTCTTTGGCGCTGACCCAGTGAATGGTGCCTCGTACCTTGCGCCCATCCGGGGCGTCGCCACCAAAGGTGGCCGGGTCGTATGTGGCGTGCACGCAGGTCACATTGCCATTTTCGTCTGTGTCATAACCGGTGCAGGTCACCAGGTAGGCCTTGTACAGCCGTACCTCGTTGCCCGGGTACAGACGGCGGTATTTCTTGATGGGCTCGGCCATAAAGTCGTCCCGCTCAATGTACAGCTCCCGGCCAAAGGGTACGGTGCGCTTGCCGTATTCCGGGTGGTCCGGGTGATACTCCACTTCCAGGGCCTCGGTCTTGTCCTCCGGATAGTTGTCGATCACCAGTTTAATGGGGTCCAGCACCGCCATGGCTCGGGGAGCGGAGGTGTTCAGGTGCTCCCGTACGCAGGCCTCCAGCAGGGCAAAGTCCACCACGCTGTACGCCTTGGACACGCCGATGCGCTCGCAGAAGTCCCGTACCGCCTCCGGCGGATAGCCCCGGCGGCGCATACCGCTGAGGGTGGCCATACGGGGATCATCCCAGCCGCTGACAATGCCGTCCTGCACCAGCTTTAAGCACTTGCGCTTGCTGGTGAGGGTGTAGTTCAGGTTCAGCCGGGCAAACTCGATCTGGCGGGGCTTTTGCCCCTCGATCAGCTCGTCCACAAACCAGTTGTACAGCGGGCGGTGGTTTTCAAATTCCAGAGAACACAGAGAGTGGGTCACGCCCTCTCTGGCGTCCGACAGGGGATGGGCAAAATCATACATGGGATACACGCACCATTTGTCGCCGGTGCGGTGATGGTGGGCGTACATAATACGATAAATGATCGGGTCCCGCATATTCAGGTTGGGGGAGCTCATATCGATTTTGGCACGCAGCACCTTGCTGCCCTCCGGGAACTCGCCCTTGCTCATGCGCATAAACAGGTCCAGGTTTTCCTCCACGGAGCGGTTGCGGTAGGGGCTCTCCTTGCCCGGCTCGGTGAGGGTGCCACGGTAGGCGCGCATTTCCTCCGGCGTCAGTTCGCAAACAAAGGCCTTGCCTTTTTTGATCAGCTTGATGGCGCAGTCAAAGAGAAAGTCAAAGTAGTCGGAGGCGTAGTACAGGTTGTCCCACTGAAAGCCCAGCCATTGAATGTCCTCTTTGATGGCGTCTACATACTCGGTGTCCTCTTTGGTGGGGTTGGTGTCGTCCAGACGCAGATTGCACACGCCCTTGTACTTTTCCTTTACCCCAAAATTGATGCAAATAGCCTTAGCGTGGCCGATGTGCAGGTAGCCGTTTGGCTCCGGGGGAAAGCGGGTCTGTATGCTGCTATACACCCCGTCTTCCAGGTCTTTATCAATAAAATCGTGAATAAAATTAGAGCTTTCTCTGATCTCCTCAGCCATGGTACTCCTCCTTGTAGTGCGCCAGTGCGGCGTTTAGTCTGGCTTGTGCGGTCTTTTGCCCCAGCAAAGCCAGTATCGCGTGCAGGTCCGGGGTGTTGGTGCGCCCGGTGAGCGCCACCCGGATCACGGTAGACACATCGCCTACATGGCCCTTGAACGCTGTGGGGTCCTGCTTGTATTCTTTCACGTTGGGGGTGCAGCCCACCTGCGGGCACAACGCCTTGATCTTGGCAAACCAGGTGTCTTTGTCGTCTGCGGTGTCCACCAGGTCTTTGTACTGCTCCAGCACCTGTACTGCCAGTGCCGGATTCGCATTGCCGGTCAGGTCGTAGCAGGGGGTAAAGGTTTGGTTGTAGAAATAGCTGATGTAGTCCGCCAGATCGCTCCACTTGGCAATGTCCTTGCGGGGCTTTTTGCCGCCCCGGTCAATGCTGAGCACTGCCACCGCGTAGGCCGGATCGCTGTCAAACAGCGCGGCCAGTTCCGGCTGGTGCCGATCGGCCCAGGCGTGGGCCAGGTCAAACACTTCCTGTGCAGTCATTTTGCTGATGACGGTCTTGGACACATCCGTCAGCTTGGCCATATCAAACAGGGCGCCGGACACGCTCATTTTTTTTAAGTTAAAGGGGAAGTCTGCCAGGTCTGCTGTGGGGTTGGCACGCCGCCAGTCCTCAAAGTTGGAATTGGCAATGGTCATCATATATTCGTTGACCGCTGCCGCCGGAATACCCATTTGGTCGTAGTAGGTAACGGCCGCTTCCGGGTCCTTGCGTTTAGAGAGCTTGCGCTTGCCGCCGTTTTCTTCCTTAAGAATGGGGGCAATATGGGCGTATTTCACTGGGCGGAAGCCTAAGAGCTTGAACAGCTGCAGGTGCAGGGGCACAGAGGCGATCCATTCGTCACCTCGCACGACATGGGTGGTTCGCATCAGGTGGTCGTCCACCGCGTGGGCAAAGTGATAGGTGGGAATGCCGTCGGTTTTCAGCAGCACCACATCGATCACATTCTCCTGCATTTCGATTTTGCCTTTGATCAGATCGTCAAAGCGCACCTTGCCCTCCGGCTTGCCGGGGGAGCGCAGGCGCAGGGTCCAGGGCTTGCCGGCGTCTATATTGGCCTTGATTTGGTCGTAGGTCAGATCCCGACAGTGGGCGTAGGGACCCCAGTAGCCTTTAATGTCCTCGTTCTCCTGTCGGGCGTGCAGGTCTTCCAGCTCCTCCGGGGTACAAAAGCAGGGGTAAGCCAGCCCTTCCTCCACCAGAAATTTGCCGTAGCACTGGTAAATGTCTTTGCGCAGGCTTTGGGTGTAAGGGCCGTAGGCGCCGCTTTCGCTTCCGTCGCCCATCACGCCTTCGTCCGGTGTAATGCCGTAGATTTGCAGCGCAGAGAGCATGGTCTCCACCGCACCCTCTACCTTGCGCTTTTGATCCGTATCTTCCACCCGCACATAGAATACGCCGTCGGTGCAGCGGGCGGTGCGGTATGCCGCCGCGCAGGAAAACAGATTGCCAAAGTGCAAAAAACCTGTTGGACTGGGCGAAAAGCGGCTGACTCTGGCGCCCTCTTTCAGCTGCCGGGGCGGGTACTTGGCCTCGTAATCCGCCGGGGTCATGGTAATATGGGGAAAGAGCAGCGCTGCGATTTTTTCATTTTCCGTCATGATTTCACCTACTGTTCCGGCCAACGGGCGATAGCGCCGTTTTGCGCCGGATATAAAATTACAGCCTATTATGACATATAAATAGAAAATAATCAATATAAAAGGCGGGATTTTTCTTGAATTCTCCCGCTTTTTATGGTAAATTAAAATCAAATCTGCACCGGGAGGCAAAAAAGATGGCTGCATTACCCAAGGACCCGTTTATTTTGTTTAGCGTAATCAATACCAAATTGCGGGATTTTTATCCCAGCCTGGACGCTCTGTGTGCAGACTTGCAGGTGGACCGGGCGGCGCTGGAGGCCCAGTTGGCTGCCATCGGCATGACCTATGACCCGTCGCAAAACAAATTTCTGTAAAAAACACTTGCAACCGCGCGCATTTTGTGTTATCCTATTGTAGCAATAAATCGAGGTGTGGCTCAGTTTGGTAGAGCACCACGTTCGGGACGTGGGGGTCGCAAGTTCAAATCTTGTCACCTCGACCAAAAAGGACGGCTTTTTTAGCCGTCCTTTATTTCTTCCTGTTTCCATTTTTGGCTTGGTTAAGCCAAATTTCCGTTTGTGTAAAAAATGAGAGAAAATAAAAAACTTTTGGCGTTGCAGTACTCGTTGCAGTACTTGGTAATGCGAGGTATAGAAAAAGACCGGGCAGTTACTGAACTACCCGGCCTTTTTTTACATCAGCATTGTCGATATTGGAATTATGCGGATAATGTCACCATTTTTGGCTTTAATGCCAACAGAAAGTTGTTTGTAGCGCAGTCCATCATCCACTAAAACAGCTTCGATGATCACATAGTCCGCAGTTTCAACCAAATCTTTGGTATCTTCCACAATCATTTTTCATTCCTCCTTTGTTTTTCGTTATACTACAACGAGGCAATGATTGTCAATACCTTTCACTAATATTAAGTAAAAAAAGCATATATGAAAAAGCCCACCGATTACTCGGTGGGCTTTCTGCTTTACTTGATGAATTTACGGTCAATATCCTTTTCCCAGATACACAGCCAGCCAGATGGGCAGCGCGCCCACAGGTTGCCGGTGCTGAGCAGCTTGGTCTCCAGCACGGTAATGGTGGTGCCGGAGCGCAGCATAGCGTCTGCTTTCAACTTACTGCTTGTAGCGTGTCGCTGGCCGTCGGCCGTCAGGTCTTTAACCTTTTTGCGGCCGGTGGCAGCACCTGCGCCTTTGTAAATCCCACGCACTGCGGTGGTGGTGTATGTACCCGGCTTAACCGTCGGTGCCTTTGGCGCCGCTTTTTTGTAATTGACATCGCTTTCTGCGTACACCGTCTTGCCGCCTTTGGCGTTGGTGAACAGCCAAATGCCGCTGAGGTCGGAAGCAAGGGCGGCAGGCAGCACATACACCTCCCGGCCGTTCTTGACCTTTGTGTACTTCCGCCGATTGGCAGTCATGGTGAACTTGCCATCATACCAGTACGGATCCAGCACGATCAGGTTACCGGCCTTGTCCAGACCGCCTACATACACATAATGGCCGCCGTTGGAAAACAGCTGCTTTCCTCCACCGGATACGCACACAATGGCCTTGCCGCCTGAAAGCAGGTGCTTCTTCAGCTCTTCCACGGTCTTGGCACGCTTACTGAGAATGCCGTAGTATTTCTCCAGGTAGGCGGTAATGGTGTCCATATCCGTTCCCTCTGCGCTGCGTGCACCCATAACCAGGCACTTCTGTGTCCAGGCTGCCGTGTCCAAGCCTGTAAAGCCGAAGTTGTGCAGCACCATCAAGCTTGCGCACACCCCGCAGCCACTGGTGTAAATACAGCCGCTGGTGCCGTACTTATAGAGATGAGCCTTGCTGGGGTATCTGATAGATTTACACTTTTCAGTGGTCTGTCGGCAGTAATACAGCTTACTCATGGCTGACCGCCTCGCTTTCTGCCGTCTCCGTCCGCTCCAGCGCCAGGGTTTCGTCCGCCTTTAGTGCAGCCTTGGTAAAGCTGTTGTTCTTCCACCAGGCGGCAAGGGAAGCCACCACGGCCACCACCGTTGACACAGCAGTGTACACCTCATCGTCACTGAACGGCAAGGGGTTCTTGCCAAAGGCGTTCAAGAGTACATTCAGCAGCGACACCACCAGTACAGCGGTGCGTGCAATCGTTCCGGTTGTCACTTTCATTTTTTGTCGTCCTCCAAATCTTTAATTCTATGATCCGCAACAGCTTGCTTATTCTCAAGCACATGTATGCGATCCTCAACATTGTACATACGCTCAATCAGCGTATTATGTTTGTCCTGCTTTTTTTCCAGCTGATCTATTCGGTACAAGGTCTTGCTTTGACTCTTATAATTGCCAAATAAATATCCTGCCAGGGAAAACACACCGGACACAATAGCTACGATTATAGCGTCACTCATGGCTATCACCCCCTTGCAGGGCGTTGATCTCCGCACGATACGCAGCCCGCTGCCGGCGGATTGGTGCGTACTCCTCCTCGGACAAAGCGCCATCGGTATATTTCAAACACAGATAATCTGTCTCCGCCAGCTCGGCCTTCAAAAACGCAATGCGGCTTTCTGTTTCTACATTCATTTTGCCACCCCCAACACTTCCACCTGGGTGCCCGCTCCGATCGTCTTGCCGTTCGTTGGGAACGACAACGCCTTGATGGCACCATGGTTTTCCACATCCCTGAAAATGTTGAAGGTAATTCCGCTGGCGTTCCAAATGGAACCGCCGGTCATGGAGCTGGTTGCGTTGAAGTTGCTTGCGATGTTACTTTTGTTAGTTTGTACCCGCACCATATCGCCGGTCATTTCTACATCCGCAATGGCAAAAGCGCCTTTCGCCGCGTCCGTCTCATACCGGAACACATTCGGCAGGAAGCACTTGGAGGTGTAGGAATTCAGATACACAGTGGTATCACCGGCCGCTGAATTAGAAGCACTGCCCGCCACCGCCATGCGCAGTCTGATCTTGCGACAGGGCTTGGTAAGGTTCCACTGCTGGTTGGCCGTGGTGTCCTCGTCAAAGGTCTTGGTGAACACGGTCTCCCAGGTTTCAACACCAGATGCGCCGGGTTCACCGGGATCCCCCTTATCCCCCTTATCTCCCTTGTCTCCCTTGTCGCCTTTGGCACCATCATTACCATTCACGCCATCTTTGCCTGCGGCGCCTGTATCGCCCTTGGGGCCTACGACCTCACCCAGAAGCACAGTGGTACCGTCTGTGTAAGTGATCTGTAGCTCTCCGGCTTCTGTGATCTGTGCATCGGTGATACCAATGCCATCCGCACCGGCAGGTCCTTGTGCACCGGTGTCGCCCTTTGCGCCCTTTGCACCACGCGGTCCCTTAACATTACCCAAGTTATCCTCTTCGCCGTCAGAATACTCCAGTTGCAGCTCTCCATTGTCATTCACCCACGCGGTATTGATACCGCGACCGTCCGTACCATCTTTACCGGGCGCACCATCTGCGCCTGGCGCTCCGTCTTTGCCGTCCGTGCCAGGAACACCCTGTGGACCCACTGCACCATCTTTTCCCGGTTCGCCCTGCGGTCCTCGCTCTCCATCTTTACCAGGAGCGCCCTGGGGACCCGTGTCACCCTTTGGGCCTTTAATGTTCACCGGTTCCGGGTTGTCCTTCCCGCCGTCATTGGTCCAGCTGATCTCCCCCGCTGCGGACACACTGGGCGTATAAGTGGTGCCATTCACACCCTTACCAATATCCTTGAGCAGAGCCTGCACCTTGGCGTAATAAGACTCCAACTCCGTTGGATCAGGCGCGTCTGCCTCCACAGCCGCCGCGTCATAAGAACCTGGGCGTACATAAAACACGCACGGCTCCGGGCTTATACGCTGCACCAACTGCTCACCGTCCATAGCATAGCCGTAAACGCCCAGGCGGCACATTCCCTCTTGCAGCGGCGGGGCGAAACACTGTCCATCCACCACAGTGGCAAACTGGCCATTCATGCACACCCGCACGACCAGATCGGCGTATGCCGGATCCAGCTCTACCACACAGCGGATCTGATTGACATTCTCAGCTGTCACCGGGTCTTTGTTTTGTAAGATCACCGCCTGCTGGGTGACCTTAATATTTAATGTCTGCATAAAATCCTCCTTTTTGACATAAAAAAACAGCGTGCCTAAGCCGCCGTTTGCAGTTGACTGCAATTTGTATTTTACATGGGAATCACCTCCTGTTTTCTTGCAATCTGCGGGGAAGTGTGGTATGGTGGGGAGTGAAAGGAGAGATGAAGATGAAGTCTAAGGCCAAAGTGTGGATCCTTGTTGTGACCGTTGTAGTGGCGGTGGGGGTCGGTATCGGTGTGTGGGTGCACTATGATCGAGTGCATGATCAGGAGACAGCCAGTCTGGTAGATCACGCTGTATCCAGTGCGCTGGCTGGTGTCACTACACAGCCCACAGAGACTACTACAGAACCGGCAGCCACAGAGGCGACCGCAACCACAACAACTACAAAGCCCACAACCACTAAGAAGAAAAAGAAGAAACATACTACCACGCAACCGCAAGTAGTGTATCGCACCGAAAGGAATGGCACAGTAGCCCCAGACGCAATAAGAGAAACAACCGAATCAACGGTGCCGAAGCGTCCTGCTGACGCGCACTTTGATCCCATACCTTCTGACGATGGATATTACTGGGACACAGCTTCTTCTCGAGACGATCCGTTAGAAGAAATATATGTCGATGAAAGCGGCAGGCATTTCTATTTCAAAAAGGGCGATAAATCCACTCCAAGAATATATATTGACTAATAGCTCTAAAGCGGCTGTTCCTGTGCGGAACAGCCGCTTTGCTGTTTATTGCAATTTTGCTTTCAGCGCGTCCACTTCGGCTTGCAAAGCGTCCAGCTGCTTCTTTTGATCTTGGATGAGCTTAAGCATTGCCGGGATCATGATACGGTCTTGCCAACTTTCAGGTCTACCCTCGCTGTCATAGATCACGGCGTTGGGGTAATGCTTGTCCAGATCCTCGGCGATAACACCGATCTGCGTACCGCTGACCAGCTCGTTGTTCTTGTATTCCGGCTTGTAATTGTACTGGCACACCTGTACATCGTAAAGACCGCTCGGATCCAGCACAGCGTCTTCTACCGGTTTGATGTTCTCCTTGTACCGTTCCGATGAACTGGCAGTTGTAATAACACCGCTGGTGTTGACCACTAAGGGAACCGTTCCGCTGACCGCTTTGAAATTGAGCTTCACATCGCCACGCGCTACTACATTGCCATTAACAGTCGTATTACTGTTAAGATAAATACTGCTTCCAAATAAATACAACCGATTGTCCCCGCCATTTGCACTTAATACAAATCCACCAGCAGATTCGATCGTATCTCGTACAGCTTCTGATCCATCAAGGGACCAATTCAATGAACACAGTTTGAAGCGCGTCGCGGTTCTGTTTTGGATCTCTACTCCACCACCATTATGGCGAAGATATATCGTTCCACCTTCCAAATATGTTTTCAATTTTTTGTCGTATTGACCATAACCAACAACTAACGAACTACCACCAGAAGCTGCATTGATGATTTCGCAACCAGAAAAGTCATAAATTTTCTTGTGGAAAGTAACATCCGTATCAAATGTTGTTTGACCAGCAACATTCAATGAACCGTTGCACCACATATTACCAGCCATTGTTACACCCCATACGCCTGTGTAAGAGCCGTCCGAATTCTTTTTTTGCACAGATAGAACCCAGTCGCTGTTCTTTGACGGCTTTTGGAAATATGCGCGATTATTTCCCACATCGCAATACAAAGCGTCTTCGTCTATGTTCCACCCGGCGATCGTGCCTTTATCCGCAAGGATCTCAATACCGGAGAGCCTACCGGCTGAAATGTCCGTAGCATTCAGGTAATACTGGTTGGTTTTTTTGTTGTAGTACACCGCAAAGTCCTTAAAGGGGCCTTGCAGTCCGGTGGTAGAAACAGCCATGCCGTTCTTATTCAGCAGCAGGCAGCGTCCTTTGGTCTTGCCCTCCGCTGCCGGGTACTCTCCGATATAAAGCGCGTCTGACACACCATCGCCGTCTCGGTCGATCAAAGCAGCGTAACCGCCCACTGCGTTCGTGATAGAATCCGTGGCGTCCTGAATGCGCTGCGCCAACGGCGCTGTGACCTGCTGCATAGCCTTAGAGATCATGCGAGAAAGAATGCTTCCGGCAGAGCTGCCCTCCTGTTCTGAACGGGCATGGGCGGCCACATCCATAGTGACGGAGCCATCATAATCATACTCCACACCCATCAAGGGG
>ERZ838483.2048-NODE-2048-length-13541-cov-22.581344_pt1 | contig 13541 bp, 10 predicted proteins | sample MGYA00519939_ERZ838483 | MGnify/ENA primary metagenome ERZ838483 (study PRJEB31850, sample SAMEA3708836) | human gut metagenome | biome: human gut; feature: human-associated habitat; material: faeces | place: China | collected 2014 ... | reverse complement strand
GACCACATCCGCATCGATACCCGCACCGGCGAGTATATGGAGCGCGTCTGATTTTATCGACAAGACCGGGCAGCGGGCGACCGTTTGCCCGGTTTTTTGTTCAGGAAAACGGCTTTGCCTTCTCAGGCCGCTTCGCGTCCGTTGCATGGACAGCCAAAACCTCCCGCTTCGGGGAAGGTGGCATCGCGCAGCGATGACGGAGAGGGTGAGCCCGTTGACCGGCTTAGAAATTTTATAGACTAGGAGGCATTCGTATGGAACTGAAGGAAAAGGCTGCATACCTGAAAGGCTTGGTGGAGGGTCTCGGCATCGACGAGACCACCAAGGAAGGCAAAGTCATCAAGGCCATGAGCGAGCTGCTGTGCGAGATGGCACAGGCCGTGGACGGCATTGACGAGGATGTGACCCAGGCTTACGATCAGATCAACGACCTGAGCGAGGAGCTGGAAGACCTCGAAGCCGATCTCTACGAAGACGACGATGCCGACGAGGAAGACGACGAGCCTGAAGCAGAGGACGACGCCGACGACAACGCCGATGTGGCCAGCGAGCCCTACTATGAAGTGGCCTGCCCGGCCTGCGGCGAGACCGTGTACGTCAGCGAGGACGACCTGGATGCAGGCGAGGCTATCTGCCCTAGCTGCAAGGTCGCCTTTGAGGTGGCTCTGGCCGACGACGAGGAGCCCGAAGAGGACGACGGCCCCGTGCAGTACGAGGTGACCTGCCCGGCCTGCGGTGCCACCGCAGTGTTTGAGGAAGCCGACCTGCTGGACGGCGAACCCACCTGCCCCAACTGCGGCAAACCGCTGGACTTTGAAGTGACCGAAGAGTAAATCCGATGCAAAAAGGGCCTGCCTCCCATGGGAGACAGGCCCTTTTTTGACGGCCGCCGAACGATCAGCGGCTCTCGTTTGCTTTCTGGAGCCAGATGCTGCCGATGTCCAGCGCGTTGTACAGGCCGTTCTTGGTGGTCTGGCGGAATACGCGGGCTTCGGGGGCGAGGCTGTCGTTGGTGGAGAACACCTGGATGTGGACCTTATCGGCCACCTCCATCCCGCCCATGGGCTTGGTGCTCAAGATCTGCATACGCAGTACATAAGGGTCGGTCATACGGCCGTAATACAGCTCGTTGTCCTTGCGGACGAGGGGCTTGCCTTTATAAGTCAGTTTGGGTGTAAATGGCATCGTGAAAGCCTCCCTATCGTTTAGATTCACTTTAGTATATCACACATCCGGGGGTGGATGCAAGCCAGATGGGCACTTCGCCCGCACTTTTTTGGCACGGGAAGTTTTTCCTTGACAAAGGGCGTTCGGGTGTGTTATCATTCGGTCAGAAGAGGTTTTTGCTGCTGACGGAACGTTGTGGAGCACCACAGTGCAGCAGAGACCGGGTTTGATGTCAATGCCGACCGTCTGGGCAGCCTTGCGCAATTGCTGTGCAAAGCTGCCCTTTTTGTTTTGAAGGAGGATGTTCCATGAAGTCTGATATCGAGATCGCACAGGAAGCCCGCATGAAGCCCATTGCCGAGATCGCTGCCTCGCTCGGCCTTGCCGACGAGGATGTGATCCCCTACGGCCGCTACAAGGCCAAGATCAACCACCGCCTCATCCACAAGGCAGGCAAGCAGGGCAAGCTGGTCCTGGTCACGGCCATCAGCCCCACCCCGGCGGGCGAGGGCAAGACCACCACCAGCGTGGGCCTGGCCGACGCCATGAACGCGCTGGGCAAAAAGACCATGCTCTGCCTGCGTGAGCCTTCGCTCGGCCCCGTGTTCGGCGTCAAGGGCGGCGCAGCCGGCGGCGGCTATGCACAGGTGGTCCCGATGGAGGACATCAACCTCCACTTCACCGGCGACCTCCACGCCATCGGCGCGGCCAACAACCTGCTGGCCGCCATGATCGACAACAGCATCCAGCAGGGCAACCCGCTGAACATCGACCCCCGCCGCATCACCTGGAAGCGCTGCATGGACATGAACGACCGTCAGCTCCGCTTCATCGTGGACGGTCTGGGCGGCAAGGTCAACGGCACCCCGCGTGAGGACGGCTTTGATATCACCGTCGCCAGCGAGGTCATGGCCATCTTCTGCCTGGCCACCAGCATCTCCGACCTGAAGGAGCGGCTGGCCAAGATCGTCTGCGCCTACACCTACGACGGCAAGCCCGTCACGGCGGGCGAGATCGGCGCTGCCGGTGCCATGACCGCTCTGCTGAAGGATGCGCTGGACCCGAACCTCGTTCAGACGCTGGAAAACAACCCCGCCATCATCCACGGCGGCCCCTTTGCCAACATCGCCCACGGCTGCAACAGCGTCATGGCCACCAAGCTCAGCCTCTCGCTGGCCGATTATGTTATCACCGAGGCCGGCTTCGGTGCCGACCTGGGCGCAGAAAAGTTCCTGGACATCAAGTGCCGCTATGCGGGCATCGCACCCAGCGCCTGTGTGCTGGTGGCGACCGTCCGCGCCCTCAAGAGCCACGGCGGCGTTGCCAAGGCTGACCTGAACCAGCCCAACCTCGAAGCCGTCAAGGCCGGTGCGGCCAACCTCGTCCGCCACATCGACAACCTGAAGAACGGCTTCGGCCTGCCAGTGGTGGTCGCCATCAATGCGTTCCCGACCGACACCCCCGAAGAGCAGGCGTATGTGGAGCAGGTCTGCGCTGAGCAGGGCGTGCCCTGCGTGCTGAGCGAGGTCTTTGCCAAGGGCGGCGAGGGCGGCAAGGCACTGGCCGAGAAGGTGCTGGAGATCCTGGAAGACCGCTCCATCCAGTATGTCTACCCGCTGGATATGCCCCTCAAGGACAAGGTGAAGGCCATCGCCAAGAAAATCTACCGTGCCGACGACGTGAACTTCAGCGCCGCCGCCAGCAAGACGCTGGCCGAGCTCACCGAGCTGGGCTATGGCAACCTGCCCGTCTGCATCGCCAAGACCCAGTACAGCTTCAGCGATAACGCCAAGCTCCTGGCTGCGCCCACCGGCTTCACGATGGAGGTGCGCGAGGTCCGCCTTGCTGCCGGTGCCGGATTCGTGGTGGTCATCTGCGGCAACATCATGACCATGCCCGGCCTGCCCAAGAAGCCCGCCGCCGTCAACATCGACGTCGATGCCGATGGCAAGATTACGGGGCTGTTCTGATTTTGCACAAAAAGGAAGGCTCCCTCGACAACCGCCGGGGGAGCCTTCCTTTTTTGTAATCGTATCATGCCGCAGCGGAGGTCACGCCGGGGTTGATGGTGTGGGTGCGGAGGTAATCGACCCAGGCGGTGTAGCCTTCGGGCTTGACGTGGTAGCCATCGTTCTGGGCATATTCGGCCTTCAGGTCGCCGTTCTCGTCGGCCAGGGCCTCCCACAGGTTGAGGAAGACGCAGCCTTTTTCGAGCGCGATGGCGGAAAGCTCGTCGTTGATCTCGCACAGGCGCTCTTTGTAGAGGCCGGGGTGAGAGGCCCGGACTTCCGGCCGCACCGGCGTGATGGACTGGACGTAGATCTGCGTGTTGGGCAGAGCCTGTGCGATCATGTCCAGCATGAGGCGGTAGTAGGTGAGGAAGCTGGAATAATCGCCGTCCCGGTTGAGCACGTTGGTGCCAAGCAGGATGTAGAGCACCTTCGGCTGCTGGGCCGTCAGCACCTCCATCGGAATCTCCTGGACGCCGTCCCGGCGGGTGCAGGTGGTGCTGTTGACCACGGCGTTGGGGCCGATGCCTTTATAGGCACAGAAGGAGGCTTCCGGCAGGCCGGTGCTGTAGATCTGCATCCCCTGCGTCAGGCTGTCGCCCAGAAAACAGGCGTCGTTGAAATAGCTGCGGTCCACGGCCGGGCTTTCGGCCAGCGCGGCCAGACGGAAATCCATAGCGGTGGTGCCGTCGGCGCTGAGCTGTACCGCCAGCCGCCGGGCGGGCGTGTAGTTGACGGTGTTCCACTCGCTGCCCTGCAGCTCCTGCTGGAAGATAGTCGGCCCCTGCACGGCGGCGGGGGAGTGCTCCCGGTGGAGCCGTTTCCACAGTGTGCCCACGACGCTCACCAGCACCAGCAGGAAGAGCAGCCCTGCAACGGAGAAGGTCCGGAACCAGCGCTTGCGGAGGATACGGCGGCGGTATTCCTGATAATCGGCCATAAAACACCCTGCTTTCTGTAGCTCATTTTCTTCATTATACAGCATGGCAGGCCCCGGCGCAAGCCATGCCGCAAATCCTTTGCGTTAGGGCAGGGTTTGTGCTATAATTATTCTGGTTTATTATGAGAAAACGTCGGTTCAGGGCAGAACGCTCTGCCGACGGCAAGCAAAGAAAGCAGGAATCGAATCTTATGCTGCAAAATCCTGAATTGCATTATCTGGACAACGCCGCCACCACCATCGTGGCCCCGGACGTGGCGGATGTCATCGACAGGGCCATGCGGGAGCACTGGGCGAATCCGTCGTCCCTGTACGCCCCCGGCGCCCGGAGCGAAGAAGCCCTGAACGCGGCCCGCGCCGTGGTGGCCCGGAGCCTGGGCTGCAAATCGCGGGAGCTGTACTTCACCTCCTGCGGCAGCGAGGGCAACAACATGGCCCTGCTGGGCGCGGCGCTGACCCGGAAGTTCGGCAAGGGCATCGTGGTGTCCGGTTTTGAACACCCCAGTGTGCAAAAGCCGCTGGAACGTCTGGCCGCGATGGGCTATGACGTCACGGTCGTGGCCCCCCGCCCGGACGGTACGCTGGACATCGACGAGATGCTGTCGCATGTGGACAGGAACACCATCCTCGTGGCCTGCATGATGGTCAACAACGAGATCGGCACCCGGAACGAGGTCGAGCGCCTGGCCGCCGAGGTCAAGCGGAAGAACAGCCGCACCCTCGTCCATGTGGACGCGGTGCAGGCGTGGATGCGGGTCCCCATCAAGCTGGCCAACATCGACACGCTGGCGGTGAGCGGCCACAAGATCCACGCGCCCAAAGGCGTGGGGGCGCTCTACCTCAGCGACAGTCTGGCACAGGCGTTCCAGCCGCCCTACCTTGGCGGCGAGCAGGAGCGTGAGAAGCGCCCCGGCACCGAGAACCTGCCCTACGCGGTGGGTCTGGCCGCTGCGGTCAGCCGCCTTTCGAAGAACATGAAGAGCCGGGACACCGCCGTCCGCGCCCTGAACCAGCAGCTGCGCGAGGGGCTGAAAGCCTTCCCCGAAGTGGAGATCAACAGCCCGGACAGCGCCGTGCCGGAGGTGCTGAACTTCAGCGAGAACTGCATCAAGAGCGAGACGATGCTGGCGTTTCTGGCGGAGGAGCAGATCTATGTCTCGTCGGCCAGTGCCTGCGGGCGGGGCCAGCCCAGCCATACGCTGGCGGCCATGGGCCGCAGCCCGCTGGCCATCGACACGGCCATCCGGGTGTCCTTCTGTGCAGACAACACCCCCGAAGATGTGGATGCCTTCCTGAACCGCTTTGAGGACGGCATGAAGCATTTGCAGAGAATAAGGAGATAATATATGAGAGAGATCATTATGGGCTATCAGGGCGAGATGTCCCTGAAGGGCCTCAACCGCAACCAGTTCGAGTCGGCCATGATGAAGATCCTGCGGTACCGGCTCAAGACCGTGGGCAGATTCAAGGTCTACTGCACCCAGTCTACCTTTTATATGGAGCCGGAGGAAGAGGACATCGACATGGACCTCGCCTTCGACCGGGTGCGCACCGTCTTTGGTCTGGCCGCACTGAGCCGCGCGGTGGTCTGCGAGAAGGACTTTGACACCATCTGCCAGACCGCTGAGGACTATCTCGGCGGCAGCCTGCACGGCATCAGGACCTTCAAGGTGGAGGCCCGCCGCTCGGATAAGACCTACCCCATGACCAGCCCCGAACTGATGCGGGAACTGGGCGCGTATCTGCTGGGCAAACACAACTACCTCAAGGTGGATGTCCGCAACCCGCAGTTCAAGGTCATCGTGGAGATCCGCGATTACGGTGCCTACATCCACGGCCCGAAGATCCCCGGCGAGGGCGGTCTGCCCGTGGGGACTTCCGGCCGCGCCCTGAACATGCTCTCCGGCGGCATCGACAGCCCGGTGGCTGCGTACCGGATGGCAAAGCGCGGTCTGGCGCTGGACCACATCCATTTTGCATCCCCTCCGTATACTTCGGAGCGTGCAAAACTCAAAGTTAAGGCACTGGCCCAGAAGATCACGCCCTACACCGGCAGCACCAACCTTTTCGTGGTGCCCTACACCCGGCCGCAGGAGTACATCCGGGACAACGCCCCCGATGTGCTGTTCACGGTGCTGATGCGCCGCAGCATGATGCGCATCGCCAACAGCATCGCCCAAAAGCAGGGCAGCGAGGCCCTCATCACCGGCGAGAGCCTGGCGCAGGTGGCCAGCCAGACCGTCAAGGCGCTGCAGTGCACCGATGCGGCCCAGGACCTGCCCATCCTCCGCCCCCTCATCGGCATGGACAAGACCGAGATCATCGAGACCTCCCGCCACATCGGCACGTTTGAGACCAGCATCCTGCCCTATGAGGACTGCTGCACCATCTTCACTCCGCCGCACCCGAAGATCCGCCCGGAGCTGGACGAGATCCTGACCGCTGAAGCCGCCATGCCGGGTCTGGCTGCACTGGAAGCCGAAGCGGCAGAGAACACCGAGCGCATCCGCATCCGGATCACCGACGAGATCGAGTTTGAGGGGTGATGCCGCATGACCGCAGAGATCATCAGTGTGGGCACCGAGCTGCTGCTCGGCAACATCCTGAATACCAACGCCCAGTATCTGAGCCGGGAACTGGCCGACCTGGGCATCACCGTGCAGCGGGAGAGCACCATCGGCGACAACCAGGGCCGTCTGGCGGACTTCGTCAACGAGGCCAAGGCCCGGTGTGACCTGCTGGTCTTCACCGGAGGCTTAGGCCCCACAGCAGACGACCTGACCAAGGAGACGGTGGCGGCCTGCTACGGCGATACGCTGGCCTTTGACGAAGAAGAGTGGGCGAAGATCACCCGCTACTTTGCCCGCTCCGGCCGCGAGACGACCCCCAACAACCGCAAGCAGGCCATGGTGCCCGTGCACGGGCGGAAGATCGTCAACCACCACGGCACCGCCCCCGGCACCTGGTTCGAGCAGGACGGCCGCTGCGCCGTTCTGATGCCGGGCGTCCCCAGCGAGATGAAAGCCATGTGGACGGAGAGCATCCGCCCGCTGCTGCTGGAACGCCAGAACTGCACCCTGCACTCCATCACCCTGCGGGTGCTGGGCGGCGAGAGCAATCTGGAATATCAGGTGCGGGACCTGCTGGATCATGCCAACCCCACCGCTGCCATCTACTGCAAAACCGGCGAATGCGAGATCCGCATCACGGCCCGTGCCGCCTCCGACGAGGACGGCGAAAAAATGTGCCGCGCATACGCCAGGAAGTTCTACGATCTGCTGGGCGACGCGGTGTATGATGAGGATGTGGCCGGGCTGGAAGAGACGGTGGTGCGCACCCTGAAGGAAAAGGGGCTCACCGTCTCCACCGCCGAGAGCTGCACCGGCGGCATGATCGCAGAGCGCATCACCGCAGTGTCAGGCTCCAGCGAGGTGTTCGGCTACGGCTTTGTGACCTATTGGGAGCAGGCGAAGGCGAAGCTCGTCGGCGTGGACCCGGACGTCATCGCACGATACAATGTGGTGTCGGCCCCGGTGGCCGCGCAGATGGCGCTGGGCGCGGCGAAGGCGTCCGGCTCGGACATCGCCGTCAGCGTGACCGGCGTAGCAGGCCCCACCGGCGGCGATGCCGTCCGCCCGGTGGGCACCGTCTATCTGGGTGCGGCCCGCGGCGAGACCGTGTATATGAAGAAGCTCTTCGTCTCCCGCCCGGACCGTGCGCTGGTCCGCGCCCGCGCTGCGCAGGCTGCACTGGAACTGGTGCTGCGTCTGGCGCAGGGCAGGACCCCCGCAGGCACAAAGCCCCTGACCGCAGCCCAGCAGCACGAGACGGCCGTGCTCGATGCGCTGGACGCGGCATTCTTGAGCGAATAACACGCAGGGGTGAGCAGCATTGACAGAAGAGAAGAAGGCCGAATGTGTGCTGCGGCTGTTCGGAGTGCCGGACGCCGCCGTGAAAGAGGCAGCGGGCGGGTTTTCGCCCCAGTGGAAGGCGGAGGCCCGCTGGAAGAGCCGGGGCGCGGAGACTCTGGTGGCGCTTTCGGCCCAGAACCCGGCGGGCCTGAAAAAGGCCGCGCAGGCGCTGCGGGAGAAGTTTTCCGCCGACCTGTACGGGGCCGGGGAGACCACGCTGGCCGAGGCCGCCGTGCAGGAACTGGAACGGCACGACCGACTCCTCATCTGTTCGGATGCTGCTGCCGGGACCCTTCTGGAGGCCCGGCTGGAGACCATCGCCGGGGCGGAACGGGTCTTTGACTTCGGGGCGCTGAGCTATGCCCACCCCAAGACCGGTGCAAAGATCGAGCAGCAGGCGGCAGCGCATCTGCCCGCCGACACCACCGACCCGGTGCGCCGTGCGCTGGCAAAAGCGCAGGCGGCCCGCCGGGTGGTGGGCTGTGACCTTGCCGCTGGGTGCGCCGAGCGGGAAGGGGACTGTGTGCTGGTGCTCAGCTGCAAAAAAGGCTGCTGGCTGCGCACGGTCCCGCTGGCGGACAGGCCTGCCCTCTGGCTGTTGGACATGATCCGCCGCGCAGCCTGCGACCTGCCGCAGGCCGCAGGCACCGGCTTTCTGCCCGCCCGCAAGGCCGCCCGGACGGCCCAGCCGGAAGCGGCCCCGCCTGCCCGCAGGCCCCGCCGCGCCCGGCGGGTGCTGGTGGTTCTGCTGGTGCTGGCCGTGCTGGCTGCGCTCTGCACCGTCGGGGCATGGGTGTACACGGGCGGCAACTTCTACGCGCTGCCCCAGCGCCTGCGCTCCCTCTGGGCCAACGGCCTGCCGCATTCGGGGGCTGTGCTATTGTAATAAAAGGCTGCTGGATACTCCTTCCGTCACGGCTTCGCCGTGCCAGCTCCCTCCAAGAGGGAGCCTTGACGTGCCGGAACGCTGTGAAAGCCTCCCTCGTTGAGGGAGGTGGCATCGCGCCAGCGATGACGAAGGGAGTCTTCAGCGGCCTTTTTGTTGATTTTACAGAAAATTCATTGGAAAATGGCCCAAAACGGAGCCTGTGGGTTTGACGGGTTTTCTGCTTTGGTGTATCATATAACTGTATGATGAACTCCCCCTGCCGGGCGGTCTCCGCCCAGATTTCAATAGATGAGGTGTAAGAATGTCCCTAGCTGAAAAGATCTTCGGTACCTTCTCGGACCGGGAGCTGAAAAAGATCAACCCGATCACCAAAAAGGTGCTGGCCCTGGAACCCAAATACCAGGCACTGTCCGATGCCGACCTGCAGGCCCAGACCCCCGCACTGAAGGCGCGTCTGGCCGGCGGCGAGACGCTGGACGATATCCTGCCCGATGCCTTTGCCGTCTGCCGCGAGGCCGCCTGGCGTGTGCTGGGCATGAAGCACTTCCCGGTGCAGGTCACCGGCGGCATCGCCCTGCATCGCGGCGCCATCGCTGAGATGCAGACCGGTGAAGGCAAGACCCTTGTGGCCACCCTGCCCGCCTATCTGAATGCCCTGACCGGCGAAGGCGTCCACATCGTCACCGTCAACGACTATCTGGCCAAGCGCGACAGCGAGTGGATGGGCAAGCTCTACCGCTGGCTGGGCCTGTCCGTCGGCCTCATCGTGCAGGGGATCGACGGCGACAGCCGCCGCCGTGCCTACAATGCCGATATTACCTACGGCACCAACAACGAGTTCGGCTTCGACTACCTGCGCGACAACATGGTGACCTATAAGGACAACATGGTCCAGCGCGGCCACACCTACGCCATCGTCGATGAGGTGGACTCCATCCTCATCGACGAAGCCCGCACCCCGCTCATCATCTCCGGCCGCGGCGAGGATTCGTCCAGCCTGTACACGCAGGTGGACCGTTTCGTCCGCACCCTGCGCAAGAGCGTGGTGGTCGAGCTGGAAGACAAGGTGGAGACTGACGAGCAGACCGACGGCGATTACGTTGTGGACGAAAAGCACAAGACCTGCACCCTGACCGCCAGAGGCATCAAAAAGGCCGAGGAATACTTCAAGATCGAGAACCTGGCCGCTGCCGAGAACATGACGCTGGCCCACCACATCGACCAGTCCATCAAGGCGTACGGTGTCATGAAAAAGGACATCGACTATGTGGTCAAGAACGGCGAGGTCATCATCGTCGATGAGTTCACGGGCCGCCTGATGATCGGCCGCCGCTACAACGAGGGCCTGCATCAGGCCATCGAGGCCAAGGAGGGCGTGAAGATCGCAGCCGAGAGCAAGACGCTGGCGACCATCACCTTCCAGAACTATTTCCGCATGTACAAGAAGCTGGCCGGTATGACCGGTACGGCCAAGACCGAGGCCACCGAGTTCACCGAGATCTACGGCCTGAACATCGTTACCGTGCCCACCAACCGCCCCAACATCCGCAAGGATTATCCCGATGCGGTCTACAAGACCGTCAACGGCAAATACCGCGCCGTCATCGAGCAGGTGATGGAGTGCCACAAAAACGGCCAGCCCGTTCTGGTTGGCACCGTCAGTGTGGAAAAGAGCGAGACGCTGGCGAAGATGCTGCAAAAACACACCCGCGATTTCAACGTGCTGAACGCAAAGAACCACGAGCGCGAGGCCGAGATCGTGGCGCAGGCCGGTAAGAAGGGTGCCATCACCATCGCCACCAACATGGCAGGCCGCGGCACCGATATCATGCTGGGCGGAAACGCAGAGTTTATGGCCAAGGCCCAGATGCGCAAAGAGCACTTCTGCGAGAACCTGCTCAACCCCGAAAAGCCCGAAGATGCCGACCCGAACGCCGTGGAACTGCTGCTGACTGAGGCTGACGGCCACGGCGACACCACCGATGAGAACATCCTCGCGGCCCGCAGACGGTTCGAGGAGCTGTACGCCCAGTACAAGCCCGCCATCGAAGCCGAAGCGGACGAGGTGCGCAAGGCGGGCGGTCTGTTCATCATCGGCACCGAGCGCCACGAGAGCCGCCGCATCGACAACCAGCTGCGCGGCCGTGCCGGCCGTCAGGGCGACCCCGGCGCATCCCGCTTCTACCTGAGCCTGGAAGATGACCTGATGCGCCTGTTCGGCGGCGACCGCGTTTCCAGCCTGATGGATACCCTCAAGCTGGACGAGGACACCCCCATCGAGAACCGCATGATCACCAGCACCCTCGAAAGCGCCCAGAAGAAGCTGGAAGGCCGGAACTTTGAGATCCGCAAGAACGTGCTGAAGTACGACGATGTCATGAACCAGCAGCGCGAGATCATCTACGGCCAGCGCCGCAAGGTGCTCGACGGTGAGGACATCAGCACCGAGATGCACAACATGCTGCGGGAGAACATTGACTCCAGCTGTAAGCAGTTCCTGGCCGGTGACGTCAAGGACGAGTGGGACTTTGGTGCGCTCCGCCGCCACTATCAGGGCTGGCTGACGACCGACGCCGACTTCCACTATACCGTCGCGGATTACGACAGCCTCTCGGTCCAGGGCATCGCCGATCTGCTGTACGACCGTGGGATGGACATCCTGAACGACAAGGAACAGCGCTACGGCCCGCAGCTGATGCGGGAGCTGGAACGCATCTGCCTGCTCAAGTGTGTAGACCGCCAGTGGATGGACCATATTGACAACATGGACCAGCTGCGTCAGGGCATCGCGCTGCGCGGCTACGGCCAGAAAGACCCCGTCGTTGAGTACCGCATCGAGGGCTTTGACATGTTCGACCAGATGGTCGATTCCATCCGCGAGTCCAGCATCAAGATGCTGCTGACCATTGAGGTGCGCGGCGCGGGCACTGCGGCCCCCAAGCGGGAACAGGTAGCCAAGCCCACCGGCGAAGGCTTCGTGCCCGGCAACGGCGCACCCGGTGCCAAGGGTGCCCCCAAGGGCCAGCCCGTCCGCGTCATCAAGATCGGCCGCAACGACCCCTGCCCCTGCGGCAGCGGCCTCAAATGGAAGAAGTGCACCTGCGCCCAGTACCACCCCAATGGTTCCGACGGCGGGGAGCAGTGATCTTTGCTGCGGCACACGATATGAGCCTGAACAGCTTTGTGGAAAATTCCATTCAACAGGCTGTGCACACAAGATAAAAAAGGGAGCTGATTTGAAATGATGGACCCGAAGGAACTGATGGCAGAAGCTGCCGTGCTGGAACCCCAGCTGCAAAACTGGCGGCGCACCCTGCACCGGCACCCGGAGGTAGGCTTCGACCTGCCCCAGACCAGAGCGCTGGTCAAGCAGGCACTCACCGAGATGGGTTACACCCCGCAGGACTGCGGCAAGGCAGGCATCCTTGTGCTGGCGGGCGGCAAAAAGCCGGGCAAGACCATTCTGCTGCGCGGCGACATGGACGCTCTGCCCATCCAGGAGGAGTCCGGCGTGGACTTCGCCTCTGAGGTGCCCGGCCGGATGCACGGCTGCGGCCACGACATGCACACGGCCATGATGCTGGGTGCGGCCAAGCTGCTCAAAGCCCACGAAGAGGAGCTGGAAGGTACCGTCAAGCTGGAGTTCCAGCCTGCGGAGGAGATCTTTCAGGGCTCCCCGGATATGATCGCCAACGGCCTGCTGGAAAACCCGAAGGTGGATGCAGCGGTCATGTTCCATGTGTTGGCTGGTATGCCTCTGCCCTCCGGCATGGTGCTGGTGCCGGGCGGCGGCATCACGATGGCCAGCTGCGAGCAGTACCACATCACCGTCCATGGCAAGGGCGGCCACGGCTCCATGCCCGAAGCCTGCATCGACCCCGTCACGGCGGCGGCGCACATCCACATCGCGCTGCAGGAGATCAACAGCCGGGAGATGGACCCGCACAGCTTCGGCGTCTTTACGACCGGCCGCTTCCAGGCAGGTGCTGCCTCCAACGTCATCCCCGACACGGCAGAGATGTGGGGCACCATCCGCACCATCGACCCCGAAAACAAGGTCGGTGAGTTGATCCACAAGCGGATGACTGAGATCGCACAGGGCGTGGCGACGGCCTACCGCTGCACCGCCGAGGTCGGCTTCAGCGACTACTGCCCCTGCATGGTGGTGGACCACGCCCTCGCCGGGAATGCAATGACCTATATGACCGAGCTTGTGGGCCAGGGCGCAATGGATATGTCCAAGCTCACGGGCGGCAAGCCGGGCGGCGGCAGTGAGGACTTCGCCTTCGTCAGCCACGAGGTGCCCACCGTCAGCATGTTCCTGTCGGCGGGCAACGCCAAGGAGGGCTACGCCTACGGCCAGCACCACCCGAAGGTCAAGTTCGATGACAGCATCCTCTATGAGGGCAGCGCGGCCTACAGCTGGTTTGCTCTGCGCTGGCTGAGCGAGAACAAATAACTCATTATCACACAAAAAACAAAAACCAGAGTTGCAAGGCAGACCTGCCAAACAACTCTGGTTTTCTTATTGGAGCATGTTGCGCTAAATTCTTTTTGTGAGCGAGTGCGGCAAACTGGAATTTTCAAATTAGTCTTTGCAAATAACCTTTGAACCTTCACCATCA
>ERZ838483.2047-NODE-2047-length-13546-cov-8.208139_pt1 | contig 13546 bp, 10 predicted proteins | sample MGYA00519939_ERZ838483 | MGnify/ENA primary metagenome ERZ838483 (study PRJEB31850, sample SAMEA3708836) | human gut metagenome | biome: human gut; feature: human-associated habitat; material: faeces | place: China | collected 2014 ... | reverse complement strand
GGCGACGCGCATGGGACGGGCCCCGTCGGGTCAGGCGGCGTGGCGCGGCATGAGGGCCGCGTCCGTGTCGTCATGCGCCGACTTGCGGCGGCGGACCATCACGACGGCGGCGCCGAGGCCGGCCATGAGCAGCGCGCCCACGCCGAGCGGCAGGATCGCGGAACCGGTCTCGCCCAGCAGCGAACGGCGGCCGTTCCAGTCGTCGGTGTTGGACTCGACGGGCGTGTCCTCGCACAGCGTGCGATTGCCGACGGTCACCTGCCTGGGACCGTCGCCGTCGCCGGCTTCGCCGCCTGTGGACGGCTTGCCGGAGGCGTCGCCGAACGGGTCCTTGTCCACCACGGGGCATTCGACCAACGGGGTGCCGGTGACCTTGGCGCGGTCGGTGTGCCTGTCCTTGGTGAATCCGGTGAGCGTGCCGGTCACCTCGACGCTCTGGCCGGGCTTGAGGATCAGGCTGTCCCAGCCTTCCGGGTACTTCAGGTCGGTGACGGTGCCGTCGCCGACGATGGTGTGGTCCTCAAGCTTCAGGTCGCTCGCCTTGAACCAGGCACCGTGGCCGGAATCGTCCTTGCTGGTGTTGGTGATCGTGAACACGATCACGTCGCCGTCCTTCGCGCCGTCGAGCGCGTCCTTGGAGTCGTCGCGGTCGCCCTTCGGCCAGCCGCTCCTCCTGTCCCACTTCTCGAGCTTGATGCCCGGGGTCAGGTCAGGGGTGCGGGTCCACACGATGTTGCTGGTCAGGTCCTTGCCGTTCACGTGCTCGGTGAACACGTTCTCGTGGCGGTCGGTGACCTTCACGCGCGTGACCTGCACGTAGGCGCGCCAGCCCTGCTCGTGCGCGTCGTCCGCGGACACGAGGTCCAGGTACGCCTGGGTGGCCTGGATGTCCACGAGGCCGGTGGAGGGGTCGATGTTCGCGGTGAACATGTCGCCGCCGAGCCTCGAGCTGTCGAAGCCGCTGCCGGCGATTCTCTCGCCCTTCCTGGCGATGGCCTCGCCGCCCCGGTACAGGTCGCGGGCCGCGTACACGGCCCACTGGCCGGTCGCCTTGTCGTACGCCGGGTCGAGCTGGTCGGTGATGCCCCAGTTCGCGATCTTCTGGTAGGCGCGGTCCGCGGGCAGGATGCTGGAATCCAGCTGGTAGAGGAACGTGCTGTTCAAATACACGCTCTTGCCGTCGACGCTCTGGCCGCCGACCTTCACGGTCACATCCTTCTTCGGGTTGATCGGCTTCAACGGGTTGGAGACGGTGTTGGTCTTCTTCCTCACGTTGTTGACGATCTGGACCGCGGTGTTCTTCACCACGTAGCCGTCGGTGACCTTGACCACCGTGTAGGGCAGGGTGACCGCGTAGTGCTGGCCGAGCAGCGACTGGTCGATGGCCGGGTCCTTCAACGGGTCGTGGTCCTTGTCGGACTTCCCGGCGTAGGCCTTCAGGTCCGCGGGCTGCGGGTCGCCCTTCACGGTCTCGCCGGTCGCGGGGATCTCGGTGTCCACGGTCTTCGCGTACGCGTAGGCGACGCCGTCCCTCACCTGGATGTTGAACGCGTTGGTGTAGTCCTTGCCGTCGTCGCCCGTGATCTCGATCCTCGACGGGTCGATGCTCACGTACTCGTCATCGAAATCATCCGTCAGGCCCAATCGCCATACCTTGTAGGCCTGGTCCTTCTGCGTGGCGTCGAGGTCGATCGTGTAGTGGCCGGTGTCGCCCAGCAGCATCGTCTTGCCGTCGATCGAGACGGTCGGGTCGCCCTGCTCCTTGGACTGGGTGTCCTTCTTCGAGGGGTTGAAGACGGGCGGCAGGTTGAACACCTCGTTCGACGGGGTCAGGCTGTTGTTCAGGGTCAGCACCCACTTGTTGCCGATCTTGTGGTCGGCGGGGGCATCCTCCCTGACGGTGCCCTCGAAGCGGATCTGGACGCGCGGGCTGGAGGAGGCGCGCCACTGGCCGATCAGCGACTGGTCCTTCACGGTCAGCTGGAACAGGTGCCTGCCTTCATCCCACCTGGTCGCGTACTTCGACTTCGGCACGACCTTGCCGGTGTTCAGGTCCATCATCTCGACGGTCTGCTTGTCCGGCACGAGGTTCTCGTCATACTGGTCAGTGAACGCCACGCTCGTGACCATGGTGGCCAGGTCGGCGGGCAGCTTCGGCTCGGTGGTCAGCTGGTACTCGACCTTCTGGCCCGGGTGGACGACCTTGCCGTCCACGCTCTCCTGGCCGCCGCCCTGCGAGGATTCCGCGATCACGTCCTTCCTCACCGGAGGCACGTAGCCGCAGATCTTCGGCTTGTTGGTCGGCTCGGTCTGCCCGTTCACGGTCTGGCTGCCCTTGTTGGTCAGCTCCTTGCCGTCCGGCGAGGTGCAGAACGTGACCTCGTCGCCCGGCTGCCTGCCGAAGTCCTCGCGCACCCGGGCCGCGCCCTTGCCGTCCGCGAAGTTCACGGTGAACGGGACGAGCAGGGTCAGCTGCAGGCCCTTCCTCATGCCCTTCAGGGTCGTCAGGTAACCGGCCTTCGCGGTCGCGGTCGCCACGGTGCCCTCGACCTTGATGTCGAACATGTCGGTCACGTCGGTGCCCTTGTTCGCGATGTCCGCGACGCTGGTCTGCGTGTAGTGCTTCACCGTGGCGCCGTCGACCGTGTCGGTGCGGTCGGGCTCGGCCTCGGCCGCGAACACGCGGATCTTCGACGCGTCCTGCGGGTCGACCAGATAGTCGGCGGCCGCCCAGTCGTCGGTCAGCTCCAGCTTGGCGGGAGCCTCCTTCAGACCGGGGTCCACGGTGCCGTTCACCGCGCTGCCGACCGTGTCCCCGTCGAGGAACTTCATGTCGTCCGCGCCGGTCCTGTTCGTCTCGCCCGGATCCACGACCGCGAGCCACTTGCCGTCACGATAGAGGATCCAGCTCTTGTCCGGGTTCGGCCGCCAGGTCGGGAACCCGTGGCCGTCGGCCTTGCCCGTGCCCTTGTCGTTCCACGTGACGGACGGCGTGTCCGTGACCTTCGACGTGGAAGGCAGCGAGACCGTGATGGTCAGACGGTACTCGAATGTGTGCCTTTCCGGCAGGTCGCCGCCCTTCCACGTGGCCGTGGCCACATCGTTCGGGGCCGGCTGCCCGTCCGCCGTGTTGAACGTGAACTTCGCGGACACGTCCTGGCCGGTGGTCGTGTCCGTGACCTTCTGGCCCGTGACCTTGTACGCCATGCCGTTCGGATCGATCGCATCCTGGACGACCATCCTCTTGCCGCCCACGCCAGTGCCCGTCGAGATCACCGTCTCGTTCGACATGCCATCAGCGCTCGTGCCCTGCTCCACCTTCTTCGTCGGCGGGGCCGGAGGCGTCTCCGGCGGCTTCGGCTGGTACTTGTCCAGCACGATGATGATCAGGTTCGGCGTCGCACCGGCCCGCGCGATGTTGTCATACGCGATCTTGTCCACGCTGTTCGACGGATCATCATCAAAGCCATCTGAGGTACGGTAGCTTTGTGTGCCGGCATAGTTATATGTATACGGTTTGATCTGCGAGTCCCAGGACGAGTACCATTCGGACGCCGAATAGCCGCCGGACCCGTTGTACACCCATCTGCCGCCCTGCTGGCCCGCGACCGAGCCCACGCCCACGACGCGGCAGTCGCCGTCGCCCTCGCCCGGATGACGCTGACGGAAGCCGGCCACGCACTTCGACAACGCGCCCCGCAACGTATCGCGGATCTCCCCCGGCCCGTCGTACACGCCGTCGTTCACCACACTCACGCCGGCACGCTTGTACGCGGCCTCCACCGACGCGATGCGCGGCGAGCCGTCCGCGTTCGCGGCCGGACCGAAGCTGCCGGACGCGTCGTCCTTGTACTGCCAGAACATGCCCGCGGGAAGGCCGCCGGTCGCGCCGCCCGGACGGTTGTCTCCCGCGCCGCCCGCATACGCGGTCGACGCCACCAGGCCGCCCGTGGCCAGCGTGGCCACGGCCACCAGGCCGGCAAGCACCGTGCGTGCCGGCCCCGCCCCATGCGCGCCACGCGCGAGCGGTTCATGACTCCGCCCGGCCGACGCCCTATCATGACGAAAACCCATAAGGGTCTCCTCCCTGTGTTGATCAACAGGACGGGCCTCTCCCGCCCCTCACGGAACCCGTCCCACAGGCCGGACTCCACGACCCCCACCCGCACACCCCGGGAAACCACACCGATATCACAGGAAAAACACAGGGAAAAGAGAACTTGGAAATAAAAAGGGTCTTGCCCGAAATTCGAGCAAGACCCTTATGGACTTTATTGATAGTCGTTAATGATGAATCAGACCGTCGCTTGATGGTGGAGGACAATCAGTAGTACATCCGTGTCCTCCGCTGATTGGTCCGCTGGAGGCGGAACCCCCACCGTTGCCGCCTCCGGTCGCGGGCGGCGTGTACGTGCCTCCTCCCGTGTAGCCTCCTCCCGTGTAGCCTCCACCGGTGTAGCCGGTGCCGCCGCCGTACGAGTAGCCGCCGCCATAGGACTGGGCCTGCTGCTGCGCCTGCGCCTGGGCCGCCGCCGCGTCGGCCGCCTGGGCCTCCTGTTCGGCCTGGGCCTTCTCCTCGGCCTCCCTTCTGGCCTTCGCGTCGGCGTCGGCCTTCGCCTTGGCCTTGACCGACCCGTCCACCGCGTTCACGGCCTCGCCGATCGCGTCCGCGTCCCTGTCCCTGATGGCCTGCTCCAACATGCTACGGGTCTTCTCGTCGGCGACCCTGCCCTTCGAATCGGCGAGCAGCTTCTCCGCGTCCTCGACCGTCCTGTCCAGCCTCGAGGATTCCACCGCCTTGACGGCCTTCCCGAGCGATGCGGCATGGGTCTTGTACCAGGCGGCCTGCCTGTCGAGCTTCGACGTCGCCTCGTCCAAACCGGCCTTGGAACCGGCCAAGCACCCCTCATACTCGGGAGCCGTGGTCTTCAACGCCTTGGCCAGCGCGTCCACGGTCCTCGCGTCCTTCACCTGGTCGACGGTGACCGCCGAGGCGTCGGCGGCCTTCCCGTTGACGACCGCATTGTAGTCGTTCGCCGCGCCACGCGCCCCGTCCGCCGCCACGGCGCAAGCCGTCCTGGCCGAGGCCAGTTCGCGCGCCGACCACACCCGGTAGCCGGCCACACCGCCCACGGCGAGCAGCACCAGCACGCAACCCACGGCCGCGGGCGCCAGCCACTTCGGACGCCTGCGAACCGTTTCGGGCTCGGGTTCGGGCACCACGCCCACGCCGTCCGGGGACGGCACCTTGTCCTCTTCGCTCATCCTCGTTCCTTTCCTATCATCGGACCAACCGCCGGCACCCCTTCCGGGAGAGAGGGACGGTCCGCATGAACACATCCTATGCCACGGCCGGCGATCCCGCCGCCCGGCATGCCATCCACCCGACAATCCGCCGATATCGGGGGAGCGGAAGGGGAAGCCGGACCGGCGGCGCTCCCCTTCCCGAAATGCCAGTACACGCAAGCCACGGCAGCCAGGAGCCACAGAAGGGCGGCGTATCGGCACGCATTCAGCACCATGGGCCTGCTGAGCAGGTCGTACAGGAAATGGGAAAGGAACAGAATCGTCCAGCTGCGCGTCGCGACGAACGCGGCGAATCCCAGGAACAGCGAGAAGAAGATGACCAAGCATTGCAGAAAATTCCATCTATACGTAGGCAGATGCAGCATGCCGAACAGAAAGGTCGAAACCAGCCACGCGACGAGGGAACGGACCCATGGATCCGACCGGCCCCATGCCCGATTGAGGGCCTTATACAGCAGCGCGAACAGAAGAATCGACAGGCACGCCTCGCCCATGATCTGGATGAACATGACCACATACTCGCCGAACGTGTCCGTCGCGGCGATACCCGCGTTCTCCGACGTGTCGGGTATGAGGGAAACCAGCAGTGCCGATATATAGAAGGTCACAACCGGCAGGACGAGGACGCACCCGAGACAGAGGAACCACCGCATGGGCTTGCCGGGCCTCCTCAACGCGTCGAGCGGATGAGGCCTGTATCCCACGGAAAACAAGGCGGCCGCCAGAGCTGCGAAGGCCAGGACCTCCCTCCACGGGCTCTCGAACAGATCGCACACGAGGATCGAAGCTCCCAGAACGGTCAGGACGGGTGCGAGGATCCGCGCGACAGGACACTGCGGTGTGCCGAAAAGCTCTCCCGACAGGTTCAGACGCACGCGTGCCCAGGCGAAGGCCTTCCTGAACAGATCGAGTATCCGCCCAGGCTCATCCGGCGGCAATGCGGGGCCGTCCATGACATCATCCCGCGAACGACCGTCATCCCCATGTTCCATGTTTCCCCTTCTCATGTGGAAAGCCGATACGAAAACGATTGTCCTCCGACGGCCGGAAATTCTTTCCCGTCCCATGAGAGTGTGACGTCTCATGCCATGATGCACGCCGAACGTGCCCCCGTATCGGCTTGATGAGGAGTGAAAAACTCTGTGCGCGATGGCCGGATTCCGGACCGTCCGTGAACGCGCGACCCGGTTTATAGAGAAGCTCGGCCCGTCACGGCGATTTGCTGGTAAATGGCTGCCACGGTCTTGTGTCCCATGAAACGCCGTTCCCCCGAATCATGGACGTCCGTGGCTGATCGAAAGCATTTCCCCGATCAGGATACTCATGGCTAGGGCTTGTTCCTTGTTCCCGGTCGAAGTATACGCATGTGCGCCGTTCTGGAGCAGTCGGAGCAGATTTTCCGGCGACACCGCCTGGTTGCGCATAAAGGTAACGAGATCAGCGCTGTTTGCCGCCTGCCTGAGACGTTTTTTCGCTTCCCCGGCATACTCGCCCACATATCTGTCCAATCCGCCGCATCGTTCCATGGCGGCCGTATCGATCAGCAGACGCAGCCCCATGCGAAAGATCGGCACGAACGCGGCGGCATTCCGCATGCCTCCGCGCGCATACATGTTCCACAGTTCCTCCAAAGTGCGATACATGTTGTTGACGTCTCCCGTCTGCAGCCGTAGACCCGAAGGGTTCCCGAACACGGGAATGGATGCCGGCTTGACCTGACGGGTGCGTCCCCTTCGCCTCCTGGCGGATGCATCGGTGTGGGGGAGTGTCCCGGACGTATCGGGGCGAAGCACATCATCCCGGCCAGGACCACCATGGGATTGAGATGGAGGCTCGGAATTGTCGGAGGGAAGTTCCCTTTCCCGTCCGTCGGCCTTTTCGCCCGCCGGTCGGCGGTGCCGTGCTTCTCTGATACGGTCTATGAGTTCGCCCGGTAGGACGCTGGCGGGGTCGTTTCGCGCGTTGCGCGTGTTCAGCTCATTATCCAGTTTGTCGGCGACGGCTTCCACGAGCTCCTCCAGCAGCTCCAGAGGAACCCCGAAGTCCGGCTCGTCGGGAAGAAGACCCATCTCCTCGAGATGCTTTTTGTTGAAGACGTCATCTTCGACGTATCTCATGTTCAGGGCGGGCCATTTCGTCACCGCCTTGATGAGCTCCTCCAACCGTATGAGAACGGTTTTCGGGCCTCCCCTGTAGTCGAACATGAAACGGTCCCGCTCGTACTGCTTCCAGCTCCCGTTACCTCTGTGCTTGCGTTCCACATTCTCCAGCGCGGTCTCTTCGTCGCACACGTTGCATGGGATGGGGTCTGGGAAATCCGGAGGCACCAGTTGTTGCTGGCCCTCAGTAGTGAGACCGGCCTTGCGGAGCATCGCCAGAATGACACGCCTGTTGCCGTCGTATACCCTGTACTTCGGTCCGTCATCGATTCTGCATACCGTGGGCAGTTCGCTCAAATCGAATCTGTCGCCCATCTCTTTCGACAGCTTGGACAACTGCCATTGCTTCTCGTTGCGTCCGTCGGTTGCGCGACGGATGACATCGTCGTTCGTGTAATCGCCATCCAGCGGATCGCGGGGATTCTCCGTCCACAGGACCAGATCATCCAGCGGAATGTACTCCACCTGCTGGCCCTCCCATGGGCCGATATTCTTTTCCCCGAACGGATTCGCCATGTCCTCTCCTTCGCGTCAGTGCATGTGGGCTGCGGCCTTGCCCAGTGTATCGGAAAAGATCATCAGCTCGTTCGCGGTGCGCCGGGCGGAGGCGCTGTATTGCAAAGGAAACAGGCCACCGTACCGTTCCCCGTACAGCTCGCGTATCAACGCCGTATCGTCATAGGTGAGCATCCAATGGGAGTCGGCATGATTGTTCAGCAGATTTCCGAGCTCCCTGTGCCTCTCATCGTCCAAGGCGTTCATATACAGGCTGCCGCCTTTCTCCACGTAAGGCGGATCCGCATAGATGAACGCCTCAGGGAATCCGACGAATCGTTCGACCACGGCCCTGCCATCCTCGTTTCTGACCTCGATGGAGTCGGCGTGTTCCCCGAGAAATTCAAGTTTTCGTCTTAGCGAGGCCTTGTTGTACCGCGCCGAAACCTTGTATCTACCGTTCTGTTTCAATCCTCCGATCACGCCGCCGTTCAGCACGCCGGATCTGTTGGTTCTGTTGAGGAAGAAGAACGCGAACCCCCTGTCCAGCTCACTGGCAGGGTCCGCGATGATGCGTTTCTGCCTATGCCATTCCTCGATAGTGGGTTCCGCCCGGTCGAATCGTTCCAGGAACGAAGCCGAATCATTGACAGCGCTGTTCCAGAACGCGAACACGTCGGGATCGTAGTCGTTGATAACTACCTTCGATACTTTGCGGTCCTTCAACAGACGCAGAGCGACACCGGCACCCCCGGCATAGGGTTCGACATACGTGACGTCACGAATGCCGAGAACATCGATAAGCGAGGCGACGTACCCGGACAGCACGCTTTTGCCGCCGGGATATCTCAACGGCGAAGCCACATCGTGGTTGGAGACGAGAGGAACGGACAAGCTCCCCGTCTCCGCGACTGTAAGCATTGATGGCATATCCTTCTCCGGGCTTGTTCTGACGACATGACAATTATAGGGGTTTCGACGGCATGTCCGGTTCTGGTCCAGTGTGAGCCGGACGATGCAGCCCGCCGGCCGCGCAGCCGACATGCAGTGAGGCGGGACCGCCCGACGGCCAGAAAGTCCAGGGCCTTCCTCCCACACTCCGATCCAATATGGCCAATCATTCAGGATGTTCCTTCCTCATGGCGCGATCACCCGCGGCGGCACCGATTTCGGCGGGTGGACGACCATAACGTTCTCGGCCGTCATCGGACCGGGAATCGGACGTGAACATGAGCAGGGGCGTCGGACGCATACAGCGGCACATGGAACACATCGCAAACACCATCGAGGCCATGCTCGACCTCCTCGAAATCATCCAGAACCTGCCCGCCGCCCGGAACCGCGACCTGGTGGCGCTGCTCGCCATCGGCTGCCTCGTGGCGCTGTCGCTCCTGCGCGTCATGGCGGCCGCGAGAAAACTCTTGGCCCACGTTCATGCGTGGGGACGCCACACCCGCCACGGCCTCCGGGAAAACGGCGGCGGGCGAAGCCGCGCCGCACGCCATGCCCGCCGCGGCCGTACGCGGCTCAAGATCCGCTTCGAGGTGGAACACGAACGCGGACGGGAGGAATGACCGGCGGTACGCGTCACCGGTAGTCCGGGCCGGGAGCCCCGCCGTCGCCGCGCAGCAGGGCCCATGCGAGGAACAGGTCCGCCAGTACCGCTCCTGTCAGGTCGAACGCCTGCCAGGGCGCGAACGGCGCGCCCCACGGCTCCCGGAACGCGAGCGAACCCAACCCCGCCTGCATCGCCTCCACCGCCAACGCCAGCATGAACAGGCGGGCGCGACGCGAACCCAGACCCTCGCGCGAGCCCTCCTCACGTGACAGGAGCGCGCAGCACATCAGTACACCCAGCAAGTACAGGGCCTCCAAGGCCACGTCCGCCAGATTCATGTCCTCGCCTTCCCCGAAAGGAGCTGCCGGCATCGGCCGCACAACCCGTCCGGCGAGCCCTTCCGCCGCGGCGCGCCGCAACGAGAACAGGATGGCAACACACGGTGCGCCCGGCACCTGCCGCACATGTCCCCGCCCTCGAGGCACCGGCACCTGCCGCATTTCGGGCACATCGGCCTGGCCTGTTCCCGGACCAGTTTCAGGCATCGGGCGCACAACCCGTCCACGGGACGGCTCGTCCGCCTCCCGCATTCCCGGCAGCGGGGCAGATCCTCCAAGTGACGGCACTGGGCGCACAACGTGTCGCCGGCACGGACCCGGCGCCTATGGCATTTCGGACAGATCACGCCCTGCTCGATCCGGCGGCGTTTCTCGGCGGCGAGCTTGAGCAGACGGATCCTCTGGGGCATGCCGGACCGGCACCACTCCACATACCCCGGATCGGCCGGGGACAGGACCCGCAACCCATGCGGACCCCCGGCCTTGCCGGCACGGACCCCGGCAGGATTGTCAGCCATACGAAACCTCCCTGAACGGAAAAAGCACATGATCGCCGACGCCGACACCCACGAAGGGCGCCTATATCGTCAACGGCGCCAGCGCGGCACGACCGGCGAACCGTCACGCAGACGGAACCGCTGCTCCATCACCACACGTCCCCCTTCCAGCCATGACAAGTGGCGTTTGACCGTGCCCACGCTGCACTTGCACCACGCGGCCAGCTTCCTGTACGTCGGATGCGCGTTGCGCCCCTCGGCGGGAGTCTTGCAGACGTGCGCGCAGCACGGGCACGCGCGGCACGGGAACGTCGAGCATCATCGACAGGTAGAAGTCGTGGCTGCCGTCCGACGGGCAGGCCGCCAACAGGCCCGAAGCGGAACCACGGGCCGGGAAGCCGCCCTGACGCCCGGCACGCTCAAGCGTTTCATGCGCTCTCATGGCTCTCCTCACCCACGGAACCGGCCGACTCCTCACGCCAACGGGCCTCAAGCATGTCGCGGCGCGTGGCCGCGCGGCACAGGCCGAACGTCAGCAGACAGGACACGGCGAAAACGAAAACGACGGCGATCACGAGTATGAGGTGCATCATCGGCCCGCCCCCATTGATCGCGCGAGGATGGCGCGTTCGATGAGTCCGGAACGCTCTGACCGACACGGCATGACCGATTCCTTCCTGTTTCCTGATCCGTTTGTCCGTACACGCGTGCGCCGGGCCGATAACCGTATGGCGGCCCGTCATCGCGTGCCGGAGGCGAGCGAGGCGACCATGGAGTCGATGCCCTGGAAGAGCCGGTCCATGTCCTCCGGGGACGCGGACCCGTCGTCGAGCAGCCCCGCCGCCTGTTCCGTGAGCTGTTCGAGCCGACGGTACAGGTACGGCACCTTGTACTGGTCCGCCGTGCTCCCCGCCAGCAGGCCCCGCGCGTCGGCCACGGCCCGTTCGAGCCGGCTCCTGGCCCGTGACGATTCGGCGTCGCCGACCGTCTGTCCGGCCTTCGCCACGGCCTTTTCCAGCCGTTCCGACCGTTTCGCGAGCATGTCGGCGGCCTTGGAGATGCGTTTCGCGTCCGCGTCGAGCGTTGCCATGTCGCCTCCGGCCGTGCAGCCGGCCGGCGTGACGGGGTCGGAGGAAAGCCGTTCGAGGGTGCCCGCCATATCGGGGTCCGTGGCGCGCAGCGCGTCGAGGTCGACCGATCCCATGATCCGGTCGCGGTCACGGCCCCATTCGGCCGATCCCGCGGACCATGCCCGGGTGGATCGTTCGCACGCCGCCGACGCGTCGGCCAGCCGTTCGCGCCGGTTCGCGGAGACCATGCCCGCAGTCAGCCCGGCCGTGACCATGAGACCCGTGACGATCACCGTCGCCACGCCCACACGCACCCCGATACGGGGCCTGGTGCGGGCCTCGGCCTCGTCCCCGTCGTCCTTCCCATGCCGGCCGGGCCATGGGAATCGCCGTTTCCCACCAGGCCGCACGGCGTCCAACCCGGGCATGACCTCGTCGAACCAGTCCTCCTGGCCGTGCGCGCCCATGGTCACAACCCCAGCGGCAGGACCGCGGTCAACGCCTGCCGCTGCTGGCCGCGCAGGCCGGACAGGCGCAGATGGTACTTGCCGACGCGCACGCGCAGGTCGCGTTCGAACACGGCCAGCATGTCGCGGTCCGGGGCGAACAGGGTGATGAACCCCTGATGGTCGGTGTCGGGCCAGTTCGCGTCCTGCTCCGCCTCTCGCTGCCGCTGCTCGCGGCGCTCACGGCGTTCGTCGCGCGACAGTTTCCGCTGGTTCTGCAACGTGTCGCGCTGCAGGATGCTGGACTCGCGGTCACGCAGGTCCTTCTCGCTTTTCTCCATGCTCATGGGCCTCCAGATATGGGTCAGGGCGATCATCCTGCCGCCCTGCAGGATGTCGCGCGTCCAGCCCGCCGGCACGGGCCGGTCGGGCCACTGGGTCACCCACCAGGTGCGCGCCACGCACGATTCCAGGGTCACGCTCTCCCCGTCGAGGCTCTCCTCGCACCAGCCCAGCGTCGGCTCGTCGCGGGTGACCGGAGGACGGTCCGCGTTGCCGGCCGGATCCGAAACCGACCGGATCAGCGTGCGCAGGTCGTCCAGTCCGCACCAGCGCACCGAACCGGGACGCGCCCCGCATTCGACCAGGGCCGGGGCGACGGTCATCTTCACCAGGTCGCCCAACGCGACCCCGACCCGATCGCGTTCCGTGAGCCGGCCCCGGGCGCGGTCCACGCCCTTGAGCCGGTCCACGTCGCAGGTCACGGACACGTAGCTCACGTTCGCCAACGGGGTCATGACCTCCGGCAGGGCCCACAATTCCGCCATGTCGCGGCGCATCCACTCCGGCGACCCGCCATCGTCGGGCAGATCCGGCGCGGGCGCGGCTCCCGGCAGCAGGAGCGCGGTCTCCTTGAGCTCGACCACTCCCGGCGTGTCCGCCAGACGGGCGGTCAGATCGTTCAAGGCGGCCGCACGCGACGATTTCGACGCATCCGTGCTCAACGTCCACTCCTCGACCTTCAACGCGAGCACCGCGGTCGCCCGCCGGCGTTCCGGGTCGAACAGGTAGCAGGCGCCATGGAACGGGGTGCCGACCACCTCCACGCCGGACCCCTCGACCACCTGGGCCCGGGACCCGACCTGGCCCCACACGCCCAGCACGCCCGCCGGCCGGCCCGAGGCAAGCGGGCTCGCCGACCATCGGGTCGACCCGTCGCGCACACGCCGCCGCCACGCCAGCCACACGTACGTCCACGCCATCAGGCTCAACCCCTCGTAACGGATCAGCCCGTACGCCATGACCACGCCGCCCGCGAGCATCAACGGCAGCACCATGCCCGCCGCCGCGCCGCCCACGACCATGACCAGGCCGGCCAGGCCCACGCCGATCTGCGGCCATGTCCACCCGAACAAGACATTCGTGGCCGACAGGCGGCTGAACGCCGCCGTGGGCACCCTCGCCCCGTCGTCCCTGCCATCGGCATCCACCATCAGCAACCTCCGATCAAACAAGAAAAAAGGGCCGGGCGCGATCCCCGCCCATACGGGGACGCCACCCGGCAACGCATCGATAAGTCAGGCCAGGACCGGGCCCGACGGCGACTGCGGCGAGACCGGGGGCGCCGGCACCGCGTCCGGTCCGGGCATCCCGGGAAGCCCCGGATCGCCCGGAGA
>ERZ838483.2045-NODE-2045-length-13557-cov-3.067990_pt1 | contig 13557 bp, 7 predicted proteins | sample MGYA00519939_ERZ838483 | MGnify/ENA primary metagenome ERZ838483 (study PRJEB31850, sample SAMEA3708836) | human gut metagenome | biome: human gut; feature: human-associated habitat; material: faeces | place: China | collected 2014 ... | reverse complement strand
CCACCGTCTGGATATAGTCTCCGGACTTTAAGAGCCCGTAAGCAGGTTCTACAACGTTTCCCGTATCATTTGTGACCTGACCTGTCCCGATCACCATAACGCCCTTTGATTTTAAATAGATTCCCACCGGCATTCCACAGGGGATCGCATAAGATCCATCCACCACCTCCACCTGAATGTCTTTCATCCGGATAAGTCCCAGGAACTTCATTCCGACCCGGTAGCTTCCCTCATTTTTCCCATACATAGAGACTGCATCCGGGCGTTCGATCCGGATCATTCCCTGCGGGATTTCTGAAGCATTCTTCAGGACAACCTCCTCGCTGTCACTCTCAAAGGTCACTCCGGGAGGAAGCGCGAAATGAAAGACTTCTTCCTCATTGACCACCAGATTCAGCCGATCCGGCACTGCATACCGGATATAGACCCAGGAAAATCCGATTGTAAAGACGAGAGAAATCCAGAATATACGGATCAGGATCCGTCGAAACGATTCTTTTTTCATCATGGCAGCTCCTCCTTTATTCGTTCTTTATCTGCAACGCCGCTGTCGCGCCTGCACTGCAGTTTTCCGAAGCTGCCGCTTCCCTTTTATCGTTTCCACTTTGTCAGACAGTCATTCCCAGCCGTCACAGAAACCGTTATAAAAAAAGGAGAGGCAGCTTTTTTGCTCCTCTCCTATTATGTGATGCTTTCTTATTTTCACCCTGTCAGTTTTTTCTCATTCTGCCGATTCATCCCGCTGTTTGAAGTACAGCTCTGTGATTCTTCGTCTCCTCTGCCAGACGTTTCATCTCCTCGGCATTTTCCCGTACTTTTTCCGTAATCTCAGCGCCGCCTAAGAGTCTTGCAAGTTCATCCACCTCATCCTTCTCTGTAAGCTTTCTGATTTTCGTCGCGGTCACGCCGTTCTCCACAGACTTTTTGATTTCAAAGTGCGTATCCGCCATGGCTGCGATCTGTGGAAGGTGGGTAATACAGAGTACCTGGTGCTTTTTTCCGATATAGGACAGGCGCTCCGATACCTTCTGGGCAGTCCGTCCACTGATACCAGTATCGATCTCATCGAAGATCAGAGTTGGAATATCGTCCGTGTCCGCAAGGACCGTCTTGATCGCCAGCATAATTCTTGAAAGTTCACCGCCGGAAGCAACTTCCCCCAGCGGCCTTGGCGGAATACTTCCCGGATTTGTAGAGATCAAAAATTCCACCTCGTCGGAGCCGGCTGCCGTAAAGTGATCGGTCCGGTGTACATCTACCCGAAATTCCACATGAAGAAAGTTCAGATCCTCAAGCTCCTCCGTGATCCGGTTCTCCAGAATCTTTGCTGCTTTTTCTCTCTCCTTCGAGAGCCGTCCGCAGAGAAGTCCCAGAACCCGCTTCTGCTCCTCAAACTCGGCTTTTGCGGCAAACGCCAGTTCCGCATAGTTTTCCAAGTCCTCAAGTCGTTTTTTCTTTTCTTCCAGACTCTTTAAGACAGCTTCCTCGCTATTTCCGTATTTTGCCATAATTCCACGGACAAGATCCAGACGTTCTTCCGTCTTTTTAAAATCTTCCCCTGAAAACTCCATCTCATCCATATAGTCTGAGATCGACCTGCAGATATCCGATAAAATACTTTCCGCGTCAGAAAGACCCGCAGCGATCCCGGACAGTCTTTCATCGTAGGATGCCACACTTTCCATCTCACGGTACGCACGCCCGATTGCGTCCCCATCTACCGCCTGATAAGCTCCCTGTAAGCTTTCCATAATTTTTTGACTATGGGAAAATTTACGGAATTTCGCCGCAAGTTCTTCCTCTTCGCCCGGTTTTAATGCAGAATCCTCAATCTCATCGATCTCGAATCTCACGAAATCAAGTTCCCGCTTCCGGCTTTCCTCATCCAGAGAGAATCCGTCAAGCTTTCCCTTTAATTCCAGATATCTCCGGTAACTCTCTGCCACATTTCTTTTTAAGCTTCCCGTCTCTCTCCAGGAATATTCATCAAGGATCTCCAGATGTTTCTGCTTATGAAGGAGAGACTGATGTTCATGCTGTCCATGGATATCGAGAAGCTTTCCGGTCACGGCTTTTAAGCGCGCCGTCGTCACTGTCTCGTCATTGATCCGGCTGATACTTCTCGTCTGGGTGATCTTTTTTGAGATGATCAAAAGACCATCTTCATCCGGATACACATCCATTTTCTTTAATTCTTCCCGTTTTTTCTCGTCATCAACCGAAAAAATAAGCTCAATATACGCATACTCTTCCCCACATCTGATCATATCCCTTGACGCTTTCGCGCCCAGCGCCAGGGCAACAGAGCCGATGATAATCGACTTTCCGGCTCCGGTCTCACCGGTCAGGATATTTAAACCGTTTCCAAACTCCACGTCAGCCTGCTCAATCAGAGCAAGATTTTTTACATGTAAACCAACAAGCATCCTGTTCCCTCGCTTTCCCTCTATGAAAATAAAACATTTGTTCGATTTGGTAAAACGAGTATAGCACACATATGTTCGATTGTCCAGTGTTTTTCGAACAGTTGTTCTCTTTTTTCCGTTCTGTTTCCTAAAAAAATCCCTGCAAAGCAAAACCAGGTAATTATCCCGTTTCTGCTCCGCAGGGCTCAATATTTCTGCAATATTCTGCCTTAAACCAAAAGGTCCAAAGCCTATTTTCCTCCGTAACTGTTCAGTAAACAGTTACGCGCAAAAATCCATTCCAAATCGGCTGTGCCGATAGGATTTTTGCATTCTATTCTAAGTTTTCTTACGGTCAGCGCAGTAAATGCGCAGACCTACTGAACAGTTACTTCATGCCTTAATTTTCTTTTGCTTCAAGTCCATCCCATGCACCGTCTTTGTCGACATAATATCCATCCGGTGTCCTGGTTTCTCTGTACATGGAGCCAAGCGGCACAGCTCCGGATGTCTTTGAAAAGTAGTACCATTTTCCATTGATGAGCTGCCAGCCTGTGAGCATAGCTCCACTCACTGGATCAAGGTAATACCAGAAGCGTCCTGACTCATCGTAATACCAGCCAATCTGCATTCCGGTCTTCTCATTAAGCAGATACCATTTTCCGCTTGCGCCATCGAACACCCAGCCGGTCTTCAGATAGCCGTCAGAACCGAAAGCCCACCATTTTCCGTCTTTCTGGATCCAGCCCAGCTTTTCACCGTTCTGATCACTGGTCTTTTCTCCTGCCGGATAGGTGCCGTCCTTGAATTCGAACCACCAGCCCTTATTATCGCGTTTCCAGGTTCCCTGTGCATCCTTTTCGGAAGAGCTGTTGTTAGAAACATTCTTTCCAAAGTTCGTTGCCACCGGGTTCTTTGTGCTGCCGGAATTGTCGGAATCATCGGATCCGCTGCTTGCTCTGCGGACTGCATGAAGTGTTCCGTTCTCAAAGAGGATCTCGTAATTCTCAGATGTCAGACCGGACGGCAGGATCGAGTAATCGCCCGCCGCGCTGTCTGGCGCGTATTCACAGGTAAACTTCAGGCTGCCGTTCAGCACATCCGCGGTATCTGTTCCTGCAAATCCTTCGTAGAGGACTGCGTACTCCGGAATCGTATCTCCAACTGTGACATTCTGATCCACCGCTTTTACACTGAGCGGTGCTTTTTTGATCTCAAAGGAGAATGTCTGGCTTCCAGCCTCGTAGTTCTTTCCGGCTTCCGTATGAACTTCCACCGTGTAGGTTCCGGCATTCATCGGCGCTTCTGTTAAGATCTCGCTGCCCTTTTTGAACGTCACGGTCACGTTTCCATCGCTGTCCGTCCATGCCTCCGGCGCGGTGTTTTTCGCGTCATAGACACGGTTTAACTGATCCAGATTTCGAAGTTCGAACTCCGGCTTCGCCTGGGATACGGTCAGTTTCCCTGGCTGATATGTGATCTCATAGTTTCCATTTTCCGCTGTGAGACCGGACGGAATGATCTCGTACTCGTCCACATCGCTGCCAGCCGCATAAGCGCACTCGTAGGAGAGTGTTCCGCCGAGGACTTCTGTGTTTTCTCCGTTTACGAAACCTTCGAACGTGCTGCTGTATACCGGCGGTTCGTCCTTATAGGTCACGTTTCTTGATTCTGCCGTCACAGTGAGCTGTGCCGGGGTGATCGCAACGGTTGCGGAGCCGCTTATGGTGTCAAAGTTTTTCTTTGTCACCGTGTAGTATACGGTATAGCTGCCTGTGTTCTTGTATACAGGGCTTTCTGTGAGCGTGCAGTTATCTTCGGACTCACCGTAAAGGATCTCACCGTCTCCAGCGTTTCCGGTAAGGGTGATCTTGATTCCGTGGGACTTTCCGTCGTAGCTTCCTGTATATCCGGCTGCGTCAACGCCTGTGATCGAGGCATTTTTGATCTCGATTTCAAAGCTGCCGGATACGGAATCATGGTTTGCTGCAGATGCAGTGTAATATACCGTATAGATGCCGGCGTCGGTGAAGGCAGGAGCATTTTTTAATGCCTGCTTTTCGTCTGCGGCCTGTTCTGCTGTGAGGCCATAGCGGAAGGTGATAGCCGTTCCACCGGTCGTACTTCCCGTTGCCTCGACTTCCGGCAGTTGTTCCCTTCCATTGTAGGTCAATTCCATCGTCTGCCGTACAGAAACGTTCTGAATTTTGGCATTTTCGATCTTTGCACCGCTGCAGGAGACATTGAAAAGCTCCCTCGTTGTAAGTTCATAGCGATCCTCAAATTCCGGATCCAATTTGATCTCTGTCACATTCACAGTATCTGTCCCGGAATCACTGGAGGTCCATTGGAAAGTTCCATTGGCCTTTAATTTTTCCGCATCCTTCAATAAGATCGGTTTTCCGTCAGCAGAACTGAGCGTAAGCGTTCCCTCAGCCTTTGTACCTCCATCATAGGTCTTTGACTGAAGAGTGTTTACAGAAGGAACGAGCCGCGCTTTGGAGACTGTAAATGCGACCGGGGTGCTTTCCGCTTCCTTGTAATTTTGGCTCTGGCTTACGACTGCCTTTACATACCAGAGTCCAGGTTTATTCTCTGCATTCCATTCCTTATATTCACCGTTTTCGGTACTACTGTAGGTGTATTTAATTTCTCCTGTGGTGTCCGCTGCCGTGAACTCCGGCTTCGGTGTTTCTCCGTAGCGGATATCCGGGCATGTTACTGTGGAGATTGTGTTTGAAGCGCGATAGATCTTTAAATCTGTCCCTATGCGTACAGGATTTTCCTGCGCTTCCACATTCTTTCCACCGCTGCTGGTAATTCCCATATAATAAGTTGCATATTCTTGATCCGGATCTGCATTGACCTCATAATGTCCTTCTGCATTTCTCGAAACCTTCTGGGTCAACTCTGCGTCACGATACAGTTCAAACCGGATCTCTCCATAACCTGTCACCGTATGTCCGCCAACGGAATAAGCGTCCTTTATTCCCGGTTTAAGGTAGTCCTCTTCATCTTTTCCATAGTCGATGCTTGTTACAGTCTGAAACCAGTCAGGATTGAACGTGGCTTTCTTGATCGTTATCTCTCCAATCCGCAAATTTGTAACACGTTCAACTCCATTTTCACTATTGGTGCTTACATAGATTCCATAGGTTCCTGCTGCCGCCGGAGCACCGATGAAATTATCAGCATCCTCTGCACCAACTTTTTCCTTATACTGAACAGCACCGATGCCAAACGATCCTTCTTTTCCCTCTACAGGTCGCACTTCTATCTCATGTATATCACCATTATGTGTATAGGTAAATTCAGTGGATCCAACTATCTGGAAATCATCCGTTGTCAGCGTGCGTTTGAGAGTCTTAAATTTGACTGTCTGCATTTCCGACACATCATTGTTAGCATTTTCAGCCACCAGATAATATGTATATGCCGTATTCACGGAGAGATTATTCAATTCAATAGAAATTTCACCATTTTGTACTTCTTTTGTTACAAAATGATTCTGAGTATCTGCACTCTTTGCTGCCGCTCTGAGACCTTCTCCAGTATATCCCTGATACTTCGAATCATTGGTATAGTATACGGTTGTTCCATCGGAAGTTCCCTTTATGACTGCCGAGTTTGCTTTGATGTCATCAGCAGCTGCATTTAATGCAACCTGATATCCTGCGTAAAGCTCAATTTCAGGGACCGCGCTCGGTGGATACAGTTTTCCATTAAAAAGTTCATTTACTGTTTTTGTAACATCTGTCGCAGTACCATTTCTGTTTGAATTTTCTTTATATTTCCATACTGAAAAAGCTGCGCCTCCCGGTAACCCGATATTGCTTAAATAGCTTCGATGACTATCGTCAAGATTCAGAAGGTATTCCTCGTAAAATGGATCCTTTTCGTCTTTTCCAATATAATACTTCACATGAACTGTATAAGGATTTGGTGCGCTGAACGCATAAATCTCAGTTGTTTCCGGATTTGCAGAAACCGGATTTGCGTTATAAACTACACAGATCGGATTAATTCCGCCAGTCAGCTCAATATGTTTGATGAGATCCTGATAATTTGAGGTCGATGCCTTGAAAAGCTTCACATACGATTCTTTGGTATTGGCATCCAGTGGAGAACTGATCAGAATCTTTTTATCTTCTGTTACTGTTGCCTTTGTAAAATCGATTTCATTTTTTAAAGATGCACTTTCGATCTGCATAGATTTGAACGGGAAATTTCCCTCGACCGTGAAGTTTGCAGTTTCGCTGACATTTATTTCTCGTGCCATATAAACATCGGGCTGATTAGCCCCACCTGTAATCGTTCCGCCTGACAAGTTGATTTCATTAAGGTGAGCGTGTCTTAAACCATACACTCCACCTGTAATCGTTCCATCTTCCATCGTGAACGTTGCATGGTCTTTCTTTTGCCCGCTACTTCTATATATATACACAGCCGTATTATTATCTGATTTGATTTCACCTCCCTTAATTGTTACTGATACACCACCTATTGCCTGAATTGCATAGCGATCACCTCCAGACGCTGATTTATCCCAAATTTTTGTGTGTTCACCCTCTACTGTAAGGTTCGCAGCCCCCAATACAATTACAGCATCATTTGCATTTTCCTTTCCAGTGATCTGTCCATCCGTAATATGGATCTCACTGTTAGTTCGTCCATAAAATCCACTGCAATTAATCTCTGACTGCAAGGTTCCGCTTCCTGTTACATTAACTTTTCCAGTAATTGCACCTTTTAAAGTTGTTGTCTTATTTTCATCCACACTTCCAGTATCAATCGTTATGTCTTCTTCAATTGGTGTTCCTATACTTCCTATTGTAATCTCTGGACCTGTAGTACCTGTATTTACTGAAACAATATCGTTTAAAATATCGGATACCCTCTGATTTTGAGCAGAATATGTAACTGTTCCTTTATACTCTTCTTCGTCTGTTGTTACCTCATAATAGACCTCATAGCTTGTTCCATCCGAAGACAATGTAATATTCGCGAGTTTAATCGCCCCAGATTTAAGCGGACTTGCAGGTGCCTTTTCATCAACAAAGCGAATATAATTTCCTACTGCTTTCAGAGTATAATTTGTATACTCACCTGCACTACCTGTATCATACGCATTGACAACCTTTAATTTTATATTCTCACACAAATATTCAATATTGTTTTTCGATCCCTTAATCCAGTTAGACACAGGATTCACTTTCATAGTTGTATCACTTGGAACTACTAAAAAATTTTCTCCAATTTTTTGTACATTTTCCGCATTGATAACTGGATATGTCGAAGGCCATCCGTAATAAATAGAACCACTTGTTGTTCCTGATGCAGATACATCAATATTTCCAGATAAAGTCAACTGCGTATTTTTTTTCATATAAATTGCAAAAGCTTTTCCTTTTGCATTTCCTGCAAAAACACTTCCACCACTGATAGAAACCTCTTCGCTTTCGCTAATTGCAGTAATCGTACTCGTATCATCTTTTATATTATTTAGTTGTCCCCCACATATATCTATATCTTTTATATGTGCCAGTTGTCCATTCCATGTACCGTCTTTTATTTTAATACTGCCTGTTCCACCGTTTCCTCTGGCATTTCCATTAATTGTTCCTCCATTTAAAGAAATCACATCATTTTCATACATATAAAAGCCATCTACAGACTTAACAGTACCGCCATTTTGTTCAAAAATAACTGTAGAATTCTTAGAATTCTTAGCAGAAGACCTACGAATAACGTACGAACTTGTTGTTATATCAGCCTCATTGTGTATAATAAATGTGTCATTTGAGCCAATAATAAATGCTTCAGCTGCACTCGTATATGTGCCTTTCAAAGTCAATTCGCAGCTTTCCGTAAGTGTCGGCGCTTCTCTACTAATATTGACATTATCAAAATTAATATTTATGTTCGTATCTGTACCGAAACTCAAAATCTTGTTGAACGCATCTGTCAGACTATTTAAGTTTTCCCCATCTTCTGTCAAGCTTCCGCCAACAACCTTAAACTTCCCATCTGTCTGGCTGATCGTATATATTCCTTCCGTAACCGGCTCCACATTCATCGCACGCTTAGCCATTTTCCTCTTCGTCTCCGGGGTCTCTTTCCCATTCGATGCTGTCGCGGTCTCCTTCTCAAGGTCAGACTCGGTCGTCTCGTTTGAATCCACAGTTGTATCCCGTTTCTCGTCCGCATTGGACTCGCTGGCTGTCTCGGCCTCGATTTTTTTATTCTCTTCTTCCAGATTTTCTTCCAGCGCCGGGATCGTCTCCGCTTTCGCCATAATTCCCATATCGCCATGATTGACCAGAAGGACCGCAATCAGGGCTGCTGCAGACATACGTTCATACCATTTTCTCTTTCTCATATTCATTTCCCCCTTTATGACAGGTTCTTTCGGATTCTACTTGCAAAATATCAGACTATTCCACGATTCATAGATAATTCTATTATATATTTTTTCTGTTCCATACGCAATTCTTTCTGCACAAGATGTCAAATTTCCGCATAAGATGTCGAAATCAGGAATGATTCTCAGGAAATAACTCCCGTTTTTTTCATGTATAAACTGCCCTGTTTTCGTGAATCATTTTTCTATGAAAACAAATTGCGGAGGTTCTTATCATGGCAGGATATAAGGTTGAAATCTGCGGGGTAAATACTTCTAAACTCCCGCTTCTGACGAATGAGGAAAAAACCGACCTTTTCAGACGGATCCAGAATGGAGATACGGACGCAAGAGAAACATATATTAAAGGAAATCTGAGACTTGTCCTGAGTGTGATCCAGCGCTTTTCAAGCAGCAGTGAGAACGTGGATGACCTGTTCCAGATCGGGTGCATCGGCCTGATCAAAGCGATCGACAATTTCGATCTGTCGCAGAATGTAAAATTTTCCACGTATGCGGTTCCAATGATACTCGGCGAGGTAAGACGATACCTCAGGGACAACAATTCCATCCGGGTCAGCCGCTCGCTCCGGGATACCGCCTACAAAGCGTTGTCAGCAAGAGAACTTCTCACAAAGAAAAATTTACGGGAACCGACGATCATGGAGATCGCGGATGAGGTTGGAATCTCAAAGGAGGAAATCACCTACGCGATGGACGCGATCCAGAGCCCTGTGAGCCTCTATGAACCTGTCTACACCGACGGCGGTGACCCGCTCTGCGTCATGGACCAGATCAGTGATAAAAAAAACAGGGAGGAAAACTGGGTCGAACAGCTCTCGCTGAGCGAGGCGATGAAACATCTTCCGACCAGAGAACGCCACATTATCGATATGCGCTTTTTTGAGGGGAAAACCCAGACCGAAGTTGCCTGCGAGATCGGGATCAGCCAGGCACAGGTGTCGAGACTTGAGAAGAATGCGCTGAAGTCTATGAGAAATTATCTGTGTTGAAATTCAGTTGGTATCATCTTTTTGCTTACCAGGAAGTTTCTTAGAAATTTCCTGGTAACTGAACAAGTGAAAACACGCTTCGCGAGTTTCCTCTTGTTATCGCGACCGTCGCCAGGGTCTCGCGCAGGCGCGGACTTTGGCTCGTTGTTCGCGTAAAAAGAGCGTCCACTTCTTAAGTGAAACGCCCCAGAATAATCTATTTTTTGATGATTTTCTCTGATCTTTTCTTTCCTGGCTACAGTTCCTTCAGAACACTTCCGATATCTTCATTGATACAGACCGCCTTCGCCTGAATGGCATCCGGTGCATAGGCTTCCCCGAGATTGATGCCTGCATACATGGCATCCGGCCATTCGGCTGTCATTCGCCAGAACGGGAATTTTATGATCACCGGTGTATTCATTCCGGTGCCCAGATCCAGAAACATGGTTTTTACATTCCTGTGCCGTCTGAGGAACTCCGAATACCGATCCGATGCCTGATGCCATCCTTCGTCCTCGACGAAGGTATCGTCACAGCGCAGATTCATGCTCATCGGACGCCCGCAGTGCGGACAGTACGGAACCAGTTTTTCCGGAACAGACATTTTTAACGTACCGTTTTCCGGACATGTCAGACGGTGATCCGCTCCGATCTCAAAGCCCTGGGACTCCACCATCCGGCGGACCATTTCCTCGTTTTCATAAGTTTCCTGGCAGCACGGACCGGAACACTGGAACAGGCCATAATCGCCCTGGGTGTAAAACAGTCTCTTTTTGTCAAATCCGGCCTTCTGAAAACAGTGATCGACATTGGTCGTCAGCACAAAATAGTCCTTATCTTTCACCAGCCGCAGCAAGTCTTCATAGACCGGCTTCGGTGCATCCTGATAGCGGTTGATCCAGATATAGCGGCTCCAGTATGCCCAGTATTCCTCAAATGTTTTGTAAGGATAAAAACCGCCGAAGTACATGTCCTGAAACGCATATTTTGCGGCAAAATCAGAAAAATAAGCCGAAAACCGTTCCCCGGAGTAAGTAAAACCGGCCGATGTCGACAGTCCGGAACCGGCGCCGATCACAACGGCATCTGCTTCCTGCAGCGCTTTTTTCAGCTTATCAGTCTGCCCCGAGCAGTCTTTCGTAGATTTCCTTGTCAATATCCTTGAAAACATTAAAGATCACCTTCTCTATCCCTGTTTTTCCATTCCTGTATTCTTTTACCGTTCTCACGGCGATTTCCGCTGCCAGCTCATTCGGAAAGTGGAATTCTCCCGTGGAAATACAGCAGAATGCGATGCTCCTGATCCCGTTCTCGTCTGCCAGTTCCAGACAGGATCGGTAGCAGGACGCAAGCAGTCTCTCATCCTCTTTGCGGACCCGGTCATAGATGATCGGTCCGACCGTGTGGAGGATATAGCGGCAGGGGAGGTTAAAAGCCGGTGTGATCTTCGCACGCCCGGCTGGTTCCTCATGCCCCTGTTTTTTCATCAGATCCGCGCAGCAGAGGCGCAGGGCGATCCCGCTCTTCGAATGGATCATATTGTCAATGCAGCGGTGTTTTGGTACGTAGCATCCGGTCATTCCGCCGTTTGCCGCATTGACGATCGCATCACATCGAAGCGTCGTGATATCTCCCTGCCAGATATAAAGTCCATCCCGGACCGGCGTCAGACTGTCAGCATCCGTGATGCCCTCTTTCCGGATCTCTTCCTGCAGATATGCGTCCTGGATCTTTAAAAATTCCTCTCCGCACGGCTTCGGAGCACGGACATTCATCAGCGCGCGCAGAATCACCTTCTGTCCGCCTTCATCCTTTGGGATCGCAAGTCTCTGATATTCCTTATCTTCCGCGATCAGTTCACGGATCAGGTATTGTCTGCGTTCACTCTGATTCATGTTCATACTCCTTTCTATTCTCTCTGTCCTGATTGACAGTATTCCTGTCTGTGCCGCCCGTTTTTTAGAACTGGTAAGGCGGGTTTCCGGAGAAGTCAGCGATCACGCCATGCGGATTCTCTAAATAGAATACCTCGAAGATCGGGTTCTCCGCTGTCTGGTACTGGCTCTTTACGATCGGGTTTGCGATGCACATTTCTTTTGCTGCCATGTTGTTCTCAAATACAGCCTTTCCGTGAAGACGGATCCATGCGTAATCCGGGCTGGAAACAGAGATCTCGATCTCCGGGTTTGCCTGCATATCCTTGTAAACCTCTTTCTGATTGTTTGTGCAAAACCATAATTTTCCATCCATCTCACCTGCAAACATGAACGGACGGCATTTCGCCTTTCCATCAGTTCCTACGGTTGCAAGGTACTGTACCGGGTTTGCCTGTAAAAATTCAACAACTTTCTTCATTTTGAATACCTCCATTATATCATTTTTCTTTTCGAAATCGAACCGGTTGCTTTTTTCTTTCGATGACATTATAATAACGCTGTAGAGACCATTTGAAAAGTAAGCACAATATTGTGCCGTAGTTACCAAAAGGAAACCATTGGATATATAAAGGAATTCAAGGAGGTAATTTTATGCAGACAGATTCTTCTGTTTCCGGTACTGTCATCCCGATGCTCTCCCTGGCAGATCTTCCCGCTTGCCCGGTAGAGACGACGCTGACCCTGATCAGCGATAAATGGAAGGTCCTGATTCTCAGAGACCTGATGCCGGGGACAAAGCGCTTCGGCGAACTGAAAAAATCGATCGGCCATGTCTCCCAGAAAGTCCTGACTTCGCAGCTACGCCAGATGGAGGAGAGCGGACTTCTGACAAGGAAAGTGTACGCGGAGGTCCCGCCGCGCGTGGAATATACCCTGACCGGCCTCGGCTGCAGCCTGAAACCGATCATGGACGCCATGTGGACGTGGGGTGAGCAGTATCAGGAACAGGTCCGGAAGTGTCAGGATGCCTAAACAAGTGAAAAAACGCTTCTGAGAAGATTCCAACATGAGAATCTCCCTCAGAAGCGTTTTTTTCAATCTTCGCCTTTATTTCGCAGTCTCCCCGTATCTTGTCAGAAGTTCCATGTAAAAATCGATGCTGTCCGCCAACTCTTCTACTCCCGTAAACTCATTGGCTGCATGGACATGGTGGTCTTCTCTCGCATAGATTGTGGAAAAACGATAAACGCGGTCACTCATATCATAGACGAAGCGCGCATCCGTTCCTCCGAGCATCATCTCCGGGCACGGGATCACATCCCCATAGATCTTACCGCCGATCTCGACAAGCAGATCCTTCATTGCGCCGTCATACAGAGATGTCGGTGACGCATCGCTGCCCTTCAGTACACGAACCTCCACCTCATCCGGCACGATCTCTTCCAGATGTTTCTTTACGCTCTCAACCGTATCTCCTTCAAGGACACGGCTGTTCACAACAGCAGTCACCTTTGCAGGAAGAATATTCGCCTGGGCAGATCCGGAAAGCATCGTCGGAACAACCGTCGTGTGGAACATGGCATCCAGCGCCGGATCCTTTTTCAGATACGGAACCAGCTTTTCCAGATTCTCATCCGGGTTCTTTAACAGCTCCGCAAGTTCCGGATTCTCCTTCGCCATGTACGGGGCAAGAACTTCGAACCGGCGTCGGATCGTATCGGTCACACGGTACGGCATCGGATGTTCCTGGATCGCGATCAGTGCCTTCGCGATCATGGTCGTTGCGAAATTCTCACCCGGACGGCTGGAATGACCGCCCTTTGCTGTGTAGGAAAGTTTAAAATCGACGTAACCCTTTTCGCAGAGTCCGAGATCGGAAG
>ERZ838483.2043-NODE-2043-length-13575-cov-697.344749_pt1 | contig 13575 bp, 16 predicted proteins | sample MGYA00519939_ERZ838483 | MGnify/ENA primary metagenome ERZ838483 (study PRJEB31850, sample SAMEA3708836) | human gut metagenome | biome: human gut; feature: human-associated habitat; material: faeces | place: China | collected 2014 ... | reverse complement strand
CCCAGTGGACAAATCTTTGTGCAAAATGTCAATAGACACAAAATATAGTACCCACATCCCGTAGGGTAGGGGAGTACAGCAATTTTTACAATGTAAATAGCAACATATGCAATTTAGTGTATGGTATAATATAGACAATGAAAGAAACAAGAAAAGGTGATTATTATGACACGTAAAGAACAAAATATTATTCTTGATCGTCTTAATAAGTTACAATTGACGGTAGATTACAATAGTGATCTTTATCGTCAAACCGGGGGACGAAATCTACAATACATACGCCGACCTTTATCGGGCTATGTTGTTCGGCGTCCGTGGTATTGCTATAGAGCTTGGACTTGTTGGTAAAGATTGAAAAAAGAAAGGAGGTGCTATAAATGGAAATGCGTAAATTCATTATCGAGATTCACCCGGACGGCAAATTGACATGCTGCGAATATGAGGACCCCCAGGAGGCCACCAGAGCAGCAACTGACCGTGCATGGTTGGCTGGTTATCGGCAGGCCCTCTTTCATTGCGATGAGCAAGTGCACGCCCTTGAGGGTTTTAAAGGGACTTGCTTGTCAGCCGATCTTATGTATCAGGGCGCGGCCCATGTGCGTGACGGGGTACAGGCTATGTACTCCTTATATAACAAGAATTAAGTCGAAACGGCCTCCGGGCCGTCTACCGGGACCGCCCGCCCGGTATTGATAATGACAGGGCACATAATGAAAGGAGCTATATTATGTCCGAAGTAATGATGAAGTCCGAAAACAATGGTGCTATGATGGTGTCCGATGTGATGAATACCGGCGTTGGGTACACCGATATGAACCTCTCTGACCGCTCTGCCGCAGTTGCATTCTACAATGCCACGAGCAACCCCGCCAATAAGCTGAAGGAGCACGTCAATGAGGTGCTGTCGCTGGTCCATGTGTCTGTTGAGTGCGTGGAGGTCAGCAAGGATGATGTTCCCGAGGGCAAGACGATTGCACCCCGCGTTGTCCTCATTACCGAGGATGGGCAGTCCTACGCCTGTGTTTCCGTGGGCGTGTATCAGTCTCTGAAGCGGATGTTTACGCTGCTCGGCACTCCTGATACGTGGACGGAGCCGGTGCGGATCAAACCTGTGCTGATTAGCACCAAAAAGGGCCAGGTTTTGTCTTTGAATCTGGTTTGATCTACCAGATGGCCGCCGCACATGCGACGGCCATATTTATTATAGGAGGCCCCATGAAAAGTAAAGATAACAGAGTATCCTTGCTTAACTGCGACGATTCTTTGATCTACCTCGCAACGGCCATTGTATATAGTGGAGTCACAACCAATGATGTTGAGTTTTTCTGCTCTGAATGGGCCAAAATCATTTTCAACGGATTGGGCATTGAAGCGGACCCTCTGGACTGGTATTATATGATTTTAGATAGAAAGGAGCGCACGAAACATGGCAGCAGGCGCAGCTAAAGCAAGGGCCACCCTTAAATACAGTGCCGAGCTGTATACCCCCTATGCCTTGGAGTCTTGGCCAGATAATCAGATGCGCAAAGAATACACTCGACTTCGCGACATTGCGCAGAAGCGTATTAAGCGCCTATCCGCGGACTCCATCAGCGGCACAAGCGATGTTTATAAAGAATTTGCCGGAGGTTTCCCAACTCTAAAGGCAATGCGAGGAGACCGTAAAGCATTGGAGCAGGCTTTGGCGGATGTAGCGCGTTTTGTGCGTTCCAAGGGTTCCACCGTTGGCGGTGCACGTGAGGAATTTACGCAAAAAATGAAAGTCGGTGGTATTGATGTAGCCGACGTGCCCAAGGATCAGTACACGGCCCTGTCGGAATGGTGGGAGATCGTGAAAGCATCGGGCATATACTACTATCCATCCGACCAGCCAGTTATGTACTGGCGCGAGAAAGGCGGCTACAATGTCAGTATTGACGATTTTGTAAAGTGGCAGCGAGGCAAGGTCAACTATGGTAAAGAATGGGACTACAGCGACGGCAGCAGTTCCGCCGACCTGCGCGGAGGTTTTGGCGGAGGCTTGTAATTATAACCCTGTCCCGTGGCTTATGGAGCATTTAGACCGCAAACACACAAAAGGCAAGAAACGCAAAACGAACAAAAAGCGCTTATATGTGAATATGCCGTGTGCGTTTGATATTGAGACTAGCCGAGTATGTGTTGATGCGGACGACAATCCCCACACCATAATGTATATTTGGCAGTGTCAACTCGGTCTGGATATTACCATTATTGGTAGGACGTGGGACGAGTGGCTGAACTTTACGGGAGCAATCAGCGACTATTTGCAAGCAAACAGCGGCCCGCAGGGCAACTGGTTTCTGTGTATGTACGTTCACAATCTTGCACATGAATTTCAATATTTGTCGGGTGTTCTGGATTTTGGCCCGGGTGATGTGTTCGCCAGCAAGCCACGCAGGGTCTTAAAATGCGACAATCGCGCTATTGAGTACCGATGCAGTATGCGGCACAGCAATTTGTCCCTTGATGCCTGGGGCAAACAGCTGGGTGCCCCTCATGCCAAACTGACGGGGGCACTTGATTATTCCAAAGTTCGGTACCCATGGACTTCTTTAACGTCTACAGAATTAGCGTATTGTGTCAATGATGTTCGGTGTATTGTGGAGTGCCTGTTAATCGAGATGAACCGAGATGGCGATGACCTGTACACTCTACCATTAACGCGCACTGGATACGTCCGGCGAACGGCCCGAGAAGCAATGTATAAATGGGGCATTAAACGGGTCAAGCGCCTTTTGCCGTCGTGGGACCTATACCAAATGTTGAGGGAGGCGTTCCGGGGCGGTGACACCCATGCGAATCGGTATTATGTAGGTCTCCATTTGGAAAATGTCGGTTCCGCGGATATGTCGAGCGCATACCCTGCCACACAATGTGAATGTTATTTTCCTATGACTCCATTTAGGCAGGAACCGGCCACCGTAGAGCGTTTGATGCAATGTATGAGGCACGGCAAGGCTTGCTTGATGCGCTTGCAAGTAAAAGGTTTGCGCCAGCGCTTTAAGTGGTGGGGGTTCCCATATATTCCCCTTGCAAAGGTTCGGCACTGTGAAGGATACATTAACGACAATGGCCGTCTGTTGTCTGCTGACCATTTCGAGATCACCATAACAGATATAGATTTTAGAATCATTGCCAAAGAGTATGACTGGGATGCCCTTAACGTTCTCGATCTCTGGACGTCCGATTATGGCAAACTGCCAAAGCCCTTGACGGATTGTGTAAAAGAGAGTTACACCGGCAAAACATCCCTTAAAGGTGTGGCCGGTCAAGATTTGTATTATGTCAAGGCCAAGGGCGATCTCAATAGCTACTACGGCATGACCGCACAAGACCCCTTGCAGCTGGACACACTTTTTGACGAGGATGACCCCGACAATCTTTGGAGCGAGTGCACCGACGACCCGGAGGGCAGTTATAACGAGCATCGCCCCCATTTGTTTTTGCCCTACCAATGGGGCGTATGGACAACGGCTCACACTCGCAAGCGCCTAAAAATAGCGCAATGGGCCGCGGGCAAGAATGGTGTGTACTGCGACACTGACAGCGTCAAATACATGGGTAATATTGATTTAGCGGAGTTCAACAAATCTGTGAAACAGCTTGCGAAAGATAATGGCGCGGGTGCTACGGACCCAAAAGGCAATACTCATTACATGGGTGTGTATGAGCAAGAGCGTAGCTATGCGGAGTTTATGACGTGGGGCGCAAAAAAATATGCGACTACCTATAAAAAGGGCGGGCCGATCACTACTACCATAGCCGGAGTTAGCAAACGGAAGGGCGGTTTGGAGCTGGCCCTGTGGGGTGGTTTTGAGGTGTTCAAGCCCGGCTTTACGTTCTGTCTTGCCGCCGGAAATCAGGTTATTTATAATGACCGGCCCAATGTGCCCGATTTTGTGGTTGACGGGCATACGGTACATATAACAAGAAACCTGTGTATTTGTGATAATACCTACACGTTGGGTATTACTGACGAATACGCAAAGATACTGGGGTACAAGATTATGGAGGTTGTCTGATGATTAAACTGTACACTGATGAAGGTTGGCCGAATTTTTCCGAAAAAGATGGCATTTTGTCCACCGGAGCATCTATTATTTTTATTTGGGGCGGACGTGGTACCGGCAAGACTTATGGAGCATTGAAACACGTGCATCAGACCGAGGAAGAATTTCTATATCTGCGCCGCACGCCGCAGCAGGCGGAACTTATTTGCGCATCGCCCAGTATGTGGCCGTGGTCTCCATTGAACGACGATTTGCAAACACATTACGCCCCGTTCAAATTGCCCAAAATAGCGGGACTGTATGAAGTGGGCAATGCAGGAGCCTACACGGATACAGGAGCGCCCATAAAACCGGCCAAGATGTCGGGCGTAGTGGGTAGTGTGGTGACTCTTGCTCGCACCCGTGGTTTTTCAAGCCCCCATACCAATATAATTATCTTGGACGAGTACCAGAAAGAAGAGTCTGACTATTACCGGCGAGGCGAGGGTGTGGGCCTTGCCAACATTTATGAAACGGTCAACCGTAACCGCGAATTGCAAGGGCAAAAGCCCCTGACGCTGTTGTGTATGTCAAACGCTGTTGGCATGGCGAACCCCTATTATATGCAGTGGGAAATCACCGATACAGTCGAAAAGATGATCGGCAAGAAAGAGCGCGTCAAGCTGTTGGCCGATAAAGGGATTCTTTTGATTGATCTAGTGGACAGCCCTATTGCAAAAGAGAAAGCCAATACGGCCCTCTATAGGTCTATGACTGGTACAGATTTTTATAGGTCCGCTATTGAAAACCAGTACAGCGCCGAGGAGAAAAGTTTGGTTGTATCCCGGCCCCTCCGGGAATACTACCCACTTGTTCAAATTGGGCGGTGCTGCATCTATGAGCATAAGAGTAACCCCCTCTACTATGTGTGTCGGCATCGGTCCGGTGAGATGCCCGCATACGGCACCGGCGATTATGAGCGTAAACGATTCAGGGCCGCGTATGGGTATATCTGGCCCGCGTATTTGCAGAGGCAAATTGAGTTTGAGCGCTACTCGGATGAAATTTTCTTTCGTGAGTATTGCGGCACTTGACTTTTTTATACGGGCAGTATATATTAAAGTTAATCCCAGGTGCCCACAGGCAGCCCCCAGAAGGGGCGGGCATGCGTCAGCCAGCGCAAGAACCTGGGATTTACTTGTATTTATATTTAATATGGAGGTGCTCAAATGGATGCTAATACTGTGATTCAGGCTATTTCTAACGTGGGGTTTCCTATCGCCGCTTTTCTGCTGATGTGGTATCAGTGTAATACCGTTGTCAAGGAGAACACTGCGGCTATTACCGAGATGCGGCTCGCCCTGGACGACATCAAGAAGGAAAGCTGACTATGATGGGTTGTTATATCATTTTCGCCCAGTCGATCACAAACGAGCGTGCGTTTCTGCTGGCTGACCTGTGCACTCGTTTGAAAATCGGCTACTATAGCGACTGGGCAGACGTCGCTCACACGCGGCAGTGTTGCGCGGTGGGCCCTCTGTCCAAAGGAGACAAAGACAAGGTCGTTAAATGCCTGGCACATGACACATACGTTGTAATGGAGGCGACAAAAGTTGAAAATCAGTGAAAAAGCGGCCCTTGCAATGGCCGGATACACCAAAGCAGAGATCGAAGCTATGGAGAAGCCCGTGCCGCAGCCCGTGCCGCAGCCCGCGCCGCAGCCCGCGCCGCAGCCCGCGCCGCAGTATGACGGCCTCGAAACCCTGTTGCGGGAGATTTTGCAGGGCCAGCAGACCAGCGCCCAGGCAATGCAGACTATGACGCAGACGTTGCAGGCAAACGCGCTGGGCCTTGGCATCCAGCAGCAGCCGGCGGCAGATGCTGCTACGGTGACGGCCCGAATTATCGACCCGACTTATGGAAAGGAAGTGAAGTAATATGCCTCTTGGTATGGATTTTGCGGACATTGCCGCAATTTTGACTGAGATTAACAAAATGGCCACCGGTCAGGAACCGACATCGCCCATCGTGGACACGTCTAGTTTCGTTTCTGTTGCGCAAGCCACGCTGCTGACCGGCCCCGACAATTACACCAAGGCGATCAGTCAAGTGCTGGGCCGCACCATCTTTGCCGTCCGTCCCTATGACGCCCCCCTGAAGCGCTTGCAGGTCACGGGCGACGACTGGTCGAACCATGTGCGGAAGATCAATTTCTGCGACACTGACCCCGTCACCGACAAGGCGTGGGCGCTGCAAGACGGCCAGAGTGTTGATATGTACGAAGTTCACAAGCCTAAAGTCCTTCAGACAAACTACTACGGCCAGACCAATTATAGCCGCGTATACACGCAAGCTGACACCCAGATGGAAGCGGCGTTCAAAGGCCCCGAGGAACTGGCACAGTTCTGGTCCTCTTTCGTGCTGCATCTGTCGAACCAGATCGAGGCGGACCGCCGTAACCTTGCCAACAACCTGATGGCGAATCATCTGACCGGCATGACGGTGACAAGCCCCAGCAGCGTTATTTATCTGCTCGACGAGTACAACGCCCAGCAGGGCACGAAACTGACCGTGCAGGACGTGTATAAGGAAACAAACTTCCCGGGATTCGCAAAATACGCATATGGCCGTATCAACGATATTTCCCGCCTGATGAAGGAACGCTCCATCAACTGGCATCAGAACTGGAAGATTGGCAGCGCGACGTACAACATCATGCGCCACACCCCGTATGATCGTCAGCACCTCTATCTGTACAGTGGCACACAGAGCCAGATCGACGCCCGCGTGATTCCCGAGGTGTTCCACGATAACATGCTGAAATACCGCGACGCCGAACAGGTCACGTTCTGGCAGAACATTGACAAGCGCGAAACCATTTCTGCGACGCCTGTCGTAACCAGCACCACCGGTGCGGCGTCCAAGAATGCCGCGGTTCAGCTGTCCAATGTGTTCGGATGTCTGCTGGACTGGGATGCCATCGGCTACACTCCGAAGCTGTCCCGCGTGGTTTCTACGCCCATGAACGCACGCGGCCTGTATACGAACTTCTGGTATCACTACGGGTGGTCGTGGTACGATGACTTCACCGAGAACGCGGTGTTGTTCCTGATGACGTCCAGAGACGTCACTGCGCCGAGCGCCTCCCAGGCGACAAAAGCCCCCACCCTGAAAACCACCACCTACAAGGACGCCGACCCCTCGAAGTCCTGACCGGCACCGGCGGGCCTCTGCCCGCCGGTATTTTTATAAGGAGGTACAGACTTGAAAGCGACTTTTTATGTATTTCCTAAGCGCACCAATAGTACAAAGCGACCCTCCAGCGGCACAGATTACAATATTGAGGTAAAGGCCCCCTGCAATATAATCAACCCCGAAATTAAAATTGCCTCCAATGCAAACCCCACCGGGTACAATTATTGCTACCTTCCCACATTCAGCCGGTATTACTGGGTTAAAAATTGGACGTACGCCGACGGGCTCTGGAATGCCTCGCTGACTGTTGACACGCTGGCAAGCTACCGTGACCAGATCGGCAACTCGACCGAGTATGTTTTGAGATCCTCGGCGCAGTATGACGGCTCTATTGTAGACACACTCTACCCTGCCACCGCTGACTATACAGCAGCGCATATCCCTTGTACCCAGATTTTTCTGGATGATATTAACCAGGGCAGTTATGTGGTATCCGTTATCTGTTCTGGCTTTGTCGGGTTTGGCTGCACCACATATTGGTCGATGAGCAATGCGGCTTTTAGAGAATTCCGAAAATCAATGCTTGGGAATACTGATTATCTAGGTATTGACGCCCAGGAAATCAGCGAGGGATTGACCAAAGCCCTGTTCAATCCCTATCAATACTTGGTATCGTGCATGTGGTTTCCGTTTGATGTGCCCAGTGACCCAGCCCTTTCTACCTCTACACTATCTGTTGGGTGGTGGGATATAAATTTAGGTAGTTCGTTTTCCGCTGGTATTGTCAATAGTGGATTTGATACTAAAACTTTTATTGATTCCGTGGCAATCCCAAAACATCCGCAATCCGGCAATCGTGGAAGTTATGCCAATCTATCGCCCTATACTACCTATATTTTGTACTATCCCCCGTTTGGGGAGGTGCAGATCGACACCACCAAAGTGGTGGATGCATCACAACTATATATCAAAACCGTCATTGACATGTACAGCGGTATGGGCTACCTGTATGTTTCGGCTGATTCCGGGTTTACAAAAATTATTGCGGTAAGGTCCGCGCAGATCGGTGTGACTGTATCTCTTGCCCAGATTGCTAACCAGACCATTGACAGCGTGGGCGATGTAATAAGTGCTGCATCAAATGGTCTATATGGATTTGCAAAAGGTGTTGCCGACTTTTTTGCAGGCAATACCGATGCTGGAGGCATTTTAAGTGCCGTAGGTGATGCTGCCGAAAAAAGCATTACCACCGCCCAATATAAAGGTACAGCGGGGGCCGTATCGGTATACAAAGAGCCTGGATACTTGCAGGCATATTTCCAGCAGCTCGCAGCCGATAACAACGAGGACCACGGACGCCCCCTGTGTAAGCGGGTGCAGTTGTCCACAATTCCGGGGTTTATCATGGTTGACGACCCAGACATTGCGCTCAATGCCACTGCAGAAGAGATCGACAGTGTCAAAAGTTATCTGAAAAATGGATTTTTCTATGAGTAGGAGGTGCACAAACAATGGCAGTATACAAACAGTGTATTACTGATGTGTCACCAATCAGAGTTACCGCCGGATATCCCGCATACTCGGACGGCAGCCCCCACCGGGGCATTGACACAGTACACGGAGACCATAAAGCATACGCGCCCGAAGCGGGCACCGTGGTAGTGGCCCAGCATTGGAATGGCAGCACCTCGGGCGACCAGTCATGGGGCAATATGATTAAAGTGCGAATGGCCAACGGCACGACATGGCGAGCCGCACACTTTGCCTCACAGATTTGGAACGTGGGTGACACAATCTCCAAGGGGCAGTTTATCGGCACCCAGGGAGAGACCGGCAACGCAACGGGCATTCACACGCACTGGGAGTACGCCGATGCCGCCGGAAACTTGAGGGACCCTTCCGGTATTATCAGAATCCCGAATCAGGTCGGAACATGGGAAGTAGAATGGGACTCCGGCGGAGGCCCTGGCCCCGGGCCGGGACCATGGCCCACCGGTAAGTTGCCTATTTGGTTGCTGTTTAAAATGGCAAAAGGGAGAGGCATACGATGAACAATAATGTGATGTTTTCCAGCAAGACGGATGTGTGGGCGACGCCGCAGAGATTCTTTGATGAGTTGAACAGGGAGTTTAACTTTGAGCTGGATGTGTGCGCAACGCCGGAGAACGCGAAGTGCAGGAGATTCTACACGAAGGAACAGGACGGACTTGCGCAGCCTTGGACGGGCCGGGTGTGGTGCAATCCGCCGTATGGCCGGGAAATTGGCAAGTGGGTAAAGAAAGCCTTTGAAACTGCTGCGCGGGGGGGATTAGTGGTAATGCTGCTACCCGCGCGGACAGATACGAGGTGGTTCCATGACTACATATACGGAAAGGCGGAGGTTCGGTTCATCCGCGGGCGGCTGAAATTTGGCGACAGCAAAAACAGTGCGCCTTTTCCGAGCATGGTTGTGATTTTTGGAGAGAAAGGAGGTCATCTGTTATGAGTGCACCCTACAGCTATGAGCAAATCAACGCTCATGTGTCGCCGGTGACTCCCTCCGTGATGCACACCAAGGGCAACAGCTTATCCTATTATTTCCGCAAATATCTGTTCCTTGAGGCCGTGTCTATGGTCCGGTGGGTGCTCCCCGACACATGGCCCATTAACCGCTTGCAATATCTTGTTTTTGGTTCCGGCGGTGTTACGGTGTTCAATACTGACCGATACGGCATGGTATATGACCGAATGGGATTGACCGGCATTAACATTTTCTACAATCCCACACACTCCATCATTGCAAACCCTTTTATCAAAGGGTCCCCTTATTTGCAAATCGGGAAGCAGTGCGAGATCATCAATTTGCAGCCCGATTACCGCGGCATGGTGGATATTGTTGCCTATTATGGGGATATGATGGCCCTTGCTGCCCAGACCATCCAGAGCAATTTGATCAACAGCCGGTTGGCGTATGTGTTCGCAGCTGGTAGCAAGGCAGGCGCAGAATCTTTTAAAAAGATGTTCGACCAGATCATGCAGGGTGACCCCGCCGTTTTTGTGGATTCCTCGTTGCTCAAAGCGCCTAAAAATGGGGCATCCGGGCAAGCACCTTGGATGCACTTTGCGACAGACCTTAAAGGGAACTACATTACAAACGAACTGTTGACAGCCCTTAAAACCATTAAAGCACTGTTTGATACTGAAGTAGGCATCCCCAACACCAACACCAGCAAGAAAGAGCGGATGTTAACCGACGAAGTCAATTCTAACAACGTTGAGACAGCCGCCAAAGCGTCGCTATGGTTGGACAGCTTGCAGCGTGGGTGTGAGCGGGTTCACAAGCTCTTTGGAATTGACAAATCTACTTTATGGGTCGATTGGCGTTTTCCGCCCGATACTGGGGCGCAGGAGGTGAACAACGATGCACGCAACATTGAGCTTTAACGGCCTGTTGGCAAGATACCCGAAACTGTTCGACGACTTGAAAGTCCCTGACAATGTCTCTAAAGACGCTGTCTGCAATCAATTACTGTTTGATACGCTGGAATTGGAAGTGCTGTACGCGGATGGCCCCACTATGCGCAGGGCGCTGGGCGTCTATTCTGAAACCATGCGTCCGAGCTGGACCCGGTACGCCGAGGCGCTGGGCCTTGAATACGATGCTTTGGCATCCGATGACAGAATCAGAACCACCGACCATGCAGGAACCAGCGGCGGCACAATCAACCGCACAAACGTCGTGAAGGGAACAACTACACGAGCGCCTAACCTGACCACCACCGGCCAGAATACCGGCAGCGACATCACCACCCGGGATGTAACGGGATTTGACAGCGGGACATTGCAAACCGCTGAAAAGAATACAACAGCCCTTGGAACCGGGAACACCATTACCAGCAGAGGCACGGACACGACCACCACCAATCAGACAACCACCGATAACAACACATCAGCATTGCACGACGGCTACAAAGACACCGTAACCGATAAGGGCCGGGCAGGACGAGACCCTCAAGACCTTATTGCCAAAGAGTTGACTCTTGCAATGGAGAACGCCGTTCATAAAATCGTTACGGACATCCGGGCAAATTTTTGTTTGCTGGTATATTAAGGAGATGTGATTTATGAATATCAATCCTATTCACAGAGCGCCCTACACCAATTTCCATGATCTCAATCTTGATTGGATTATGGAGGAGCTGAACGAATTCAATACCAAACTGACGAACTTCGTCAGCCTGGCCACGATCAAGTACGCAAACCCGATTCAGTGGGACATCACAAGCCAGTATGAGGCAAACACCGTTGTCGTGGACAGCAACGGAAACGCTTATCTTTCCGTGCAGCCGGTGCCCTCCGGTGTTTCTCTGGACCGTACCGAATTCTGGACAAAAATCGGCAATTTCGACGAGCTTTGGGCCAATGTAAAAAAGGCCATTACTCCCAACGATGAGGGCCACAGCCCCACCGCTACAGCTGCAAGAGCTGTCAACGATCTTGTTTGGGTCAATGGGGCGCTGGTACGGGTCACAAGAGCAATGAACGCCGGTGATACTTACGTGCCCGGCTCGAACTGCGTGAGCAGCTCCACAAATGAAGTTTTGCACTACCTTATCGATGCATTTAATGAGGGCTTGAGTGCAGAGAAAACGGCTCGGGAAAACGCCGATACAGAGCTTCAGACGGCTATTGACGCAGAAAAAACGGCCCGGAAGGATGCCGACAGCGACCTTCAGACAGCCATCGACACCGAGAAACAGGCCCGGAAGGATGCCGACAGCGACCTTCAGACAGCCATCGACACCGAGAAACAGGCCCGAGAGGATGCCGACACACAGCTACAAAATAGCATCAATCAAATACAGACATATATCTCGGCCCCCGGAGCAGGTATTAAAGCTGACGACAAGAGTGCAGCCGCACAAAATACATCGACGCTACAAACGTTGTTGGATGCCGGACACACAGTATATTTCCCAAGCGGAACTTATTATATGTCGGAGGCTCTATATATGAAACGAGGGTGCGGAATAGTCGGCGAGAACATGCGTGACACGGCCCTTGTGTGGACCACCGCAAGCAATGGAATTATTTATGACCTTGAATACAAGGCCCCTCATACATACGATAACATTTATTTTACGATTCGTATCGAATCGCTGGCGCTTTATGGAGTAGGGGCCACCAATGGGGCAGGTAGCGGCATTTATATCCGTAACAAAACATGGATGGTCACCGCAAACCAGAATCACGAAGAATATCGCAAGATCAAGGGCGATTCCTACGCGCTTGAATGCCGCAATAGTGTTATCCGTGATGTCATTGTTTCTGGGTGGGCCATTGGTATAAATTCAAGTTTATATATTGCGTATGTGTCCATTATCAATGCGTTTGTGGATACCTGCGATTTGGGAATCGACGCAAAATTTTCTGATTCGGAATTATGTAATATTGTAGTAACTTTTTGCTATAATGGCGTTATGTGCGAAACCGAGGCAAACAAATGGTGTAACCTGGCGATTAAGATGAACGGATGGCGTGCATCTTATGATGCTTCACACACCATTACGGGATCAATCGCCTTACATTTGTATCAAGCAAAACGTGAACTATTTTGCAACACTGAGGTACAGGAGAGCTACGCTAACGGAGTAGTTGTTGAACAAACAAGTAATAACATCGTGTTTTCCGGATTATTGCTCGATGCGAATGGATTGAAGGTTCCTGTAGGAACCGAGGCAAATAATATTGGCATCCAAATACTGGGAGGGTGCCACAGTATCCGGGGCACGATCCTTGCTACAAACAAAAATGAGGTAAAATGTCAGCGTGTCGGCATTTATGTATCACCCGATTGTGGCAATATTGATCTCCAATATTCCGAATATGACCAACAGATTAGCGCATGGACCCTTGGCCGGAATACTTGCCGCAGCATCACTACGGCCAAAATCAACAATATTGCCAAGCTGACAACCACACACTTTACAAATGGGACTGACGCAAGTTTCGCCTCTTTTGACGGCAGGTATTTGCATATTGCAATTCACGGCTATTTCAGCGCGAATGTCAATTCAGGCATAAATTTCTCTGTTGCGCCCGCGTTTGGTGATATTCCTTTTGCAAATCTCCCCGGAAACGTTTACAGAGATATTTATCTGTATAATTCCACCGACAACGCACTTGTAAAGGCACACTATGATAATACTAGAGCATATATTATCCTTGATGCGCCTGTAGCAACCGGCAAACAGATCAACTGTGAAATTACATTTGATATGCTTTAATATCTTGTAATAGTCCCTATTTAGTGCCCACTCCCCTACCCTAAGGGGCGTGGGTACTATATTTTGTGTCTATTGACATTTTGCACAAAGATTTGTCCACTGGG
>ERZ838483.2034-NODE-2034-length-13658-cov-4.026979_pt1 | contig 13658 bp, 16 predicted proteins | sample MGYA00519939_ERZ838483 | MGnify/ENA primary metagenome ERZ838483 (study PRJEB31850, sample SAMEA3708836) | human gut metagenome | biome: human gut; feature: human-associated habitat; material: faeces | place: China | collected 2014 ... | reverse complement strand
GAGCGCGAGCGTCGCGAGGTGCGCACGAACCGCATCGGCGCAGGTCGTTCGGTATCGGGCGCCTACGTGCGCCCCGGGGCGGAGAAGAAGGCGGCAGCCAAGATGGCCTTCGCCGCCGGCGACACCGTCGACCATAAGACGTTCGGCCGCGGCAAGGTCACGAAGGTGGATGGCGACACGCTCTACGTCCGCTTCTCCAAGTCCGGCCAAACGAAGAAGCTGCTGAAAGACTACGCGCCCATCGTGAAAATAGGGTAGGGAAGTAATGAGGGCAAATGCGAAGCTGTGCCCGATTGGCTATTTGAGGTAAAGGATTTCACGGATGCGTTGGTTATACGCGAACATAAGCAAGAGGTAGAGCGTGCTCTCGACGCAGCGCATGATTCGGGAATTGAGGGTGCCTTTTCTAGTGGTCAGTTGCTGCTGAGCTACCAATTTAAGAACAGCGTGTACGGTAGTGATGATTTCAACAAGTGGGTTGAGGCGGCAGATGAAGCGGTAAACGACAGTAACTTTGCTGCAGACTTTATGCATTATTTGAAAGGGAAATTTGATCAAGGCTATACCGATACGTATCGCGACGCGATGCAAAGTGCGTTAGACGAATGTCAAAACCAAACGATGACCCTTGTCGTGCCGCAAACTCCAGTTATTTAAGGCGCCCAACATGCCGAGTTTCGGCTTTTGAAATGGAGCAAACATATAAGTCGTTCAAAGGGGTATCGTTTTCATTTTGCTGTCGATATTGACACTGTGAGCGTTTGCCGCGCTCTTGCAATTATCAATCCGCCTTCATATAATGCCGTTATCGTACAAAAGATTGTACAGCTAAGGGGGTTCTCATGGAAGCAGTGGCATATTCAACATTTCGTAAGGAATTACGGGCATATCTGGACAAAACCCGCGATGATGCAGCGCCGTTGTTGGTCACTAGCAAAGATCCCAGCGCGAATGTGGTTGTCATGAACGCTATGGACTATGACAACCTTATCGAAAACCTGGAAATCCAGTCGAACGCGCGTTTGATGAGCAAAATCGAGCGCGGCATGAAGCAGTTTGCGGAAGGGCACGGCGTAAGTCACGGACTAATTGAGGTAGACGATGCCTAAGCTGTGGTCCGATGATGCTTGGGAAGACTATTTTTGGTGGCAATCTCAGGACAAGCGTACTCTAAAACGCATCAATAAGCTGGTGGAAGATGCCCAGCGCAATCCATATGAAGGTCTGGGCAAGCCCGAGAAGCTCAAGGGAAGCTTATCGGGCTTGTGGTCAAGAAGGATCAACGAAAAGGACCGTCTTATTTACGATGTGCAGGGCGACACCATTCGCATCTACTCAGCTAGAAGCCATTACTCAGATAAATAGCTGCGCCCCCTATTTTCCGCACATGTGCGATTCGCACCAGGCGCAGGCGTCGGGGGTTGCCGCCAGGCCGCCCAGGGCCGATTCGCGCAGCTCGAAGGGAAGGCTGCGGCCCACCTTGTACATGGCCTCCACCGTTTGGTCGAAGCCCACCAGGTTGCCAATGCCGGCAAGCGAGGTTTGAGCGCTCACCAGCGCCGTCGCCGCGCCCGAGGCGTTGCGCTTCTGGCACGGCACCTCCACCAGGCCCGCAACCGGGTCGCATACCAGGCCCATCATATTGGTGAGCGCGTTGCCGGCGGCGTTCAAACACTGCTCGGGCGTGCCGCCTTCAAGTTCCACGCACGCGGCCGCTGCCATCGCCGCCGCCGACCCGATCTCGGCCTGGCAGCCGCCTTCGGCGCCGGAGACCGTGGCGTTGCGGGTGATCAGGTAGCCCACGGCGGCGGCGCAGGCAAGCACGTGCTGGAGCTGCTCGTCGGAATACCCCTTCGCCTTCTGCAGCGCTAGCAGCACGCCGGGGATGACGCCGGCCGATCCGGCGGTGGGGGCCGCCACGATGCGGCCCATGGAAGCATTGGTCTCCAATACGGCCATGGCGTAGGCGGCTGCGCTGGCTATGGGCTCGCCGAGCACGTCGACGGCCGAATCGCGCACCTTCGCCATGCGTTGCGCCTCTCCGCCCAAAAGCCCGCCCATGGATGCGGCCGGTGCATCGAGCGGCAGGAACGCGGCGTCCTTCATGACGCGCAGCGCGTAAGCGAGATACGCGCTCGTGTCGTCGGCATGCCCGCCTGCCTGCTGCACGGCGGCCTCGCGGCGTAGGAACACCTCGGAGATGGCGGCCTTCTGTGCGGCGCAAAGCGCGAGCAGCTGCGCCCCGTTCGTGAAATCGAGCGCCCGCAGACGCTCAAGCGCCGCTGCCTGTTCGGCTTCCCCGATGACAGCCTGCGCTTGGCCGAGCGCGGCGGCGGGGATGACGCGCACGCCGCGGATCAGGGGGTTTTTCAAGATGGTCGCCTGTGCATCGTCGTCGATGCGCTGGTCGGTTTCCAACACGGTCCATGCCGTGTCGCCGCGCTGCTCGCGGTATAGGCGGGCCGTGGCGATGTTGACGCCGTGCGCCGAAAGGCTGGTGGCGATGTGCGCGAGCACGCCCGGCAGGTCGCGCTGCTGCACCACGATCGAGTGGTTCTCACCGGTGATGCAGACGTCCACCTCGTCGATCTTGCGGATGACGGCTGCGCCGCCGCCCACGCTTTCGCCGCGCACCTCCATGCGGCCGCCTTCAGCGGTGTCGATGACGATATCGATGGTGTTGGGGTGCTCGTAGTCGTCGCAGTCGGGCAGGGGGGTGAACGTGAAGTCGAGCCCCGCCTCGCGGGCGTGTGCGAACGAGCTGCGGATGCGCAGGTCGTCGGGTGCGAAGCCGAGCAGGCCGGCGACCAAGGCCTTGTCGGTGCCGTGGCCGGTCAGGGTGTGCGCAAAGCTGCCGAGCAGGCGGAACTCCACGTGCACAGGCAGCTCGCCGGCCAGCTTGCGCGCCATGTACGCGATGCGCAGCGCGCCGGCGGTGTGGCTGCTCGAAGGCCCCACCATCACCGGCCCGATGATATCGGTCAACCCAATCGTTTCCATGCCTGCTCCTTCGCCCTCGTCGCCTTATGCGGTCGTTTCCGTTTCCGTACACTATACCGGCTTGACGGCGCAGCGCGTAGCGGTTTACGCATGGTTATCGGTTCCAACATGGAGAGGAAACCGTGCCTGCGGGCATCAGGGCTGCATGACGGCAGCCGTCGTTCCCGGCTCCGCTCGGCCGTTCGGCATGGTTTTCCGCGTCAGGCACTGTTTCCCGACCTTCGTTTGCGCTGCATGACGGCGGGGTTTGTCTTGGTCGATGCTGTATCGGCGCGATATAGGGGCGGCGCATGCTACGTTCGAACGCTGCGCCCGCCGGCCGTTTGCGCTCGGTTCGTGGCTGTTCGCTAGGGTTTTGGGCAAGCGCGGTAAGCGAGGTTATAATAAATGGTCGGCGTCGCGTCTTTTGCGAACGCTTCGCCGAAAAGGGTAGGACGATGAAGGCCGGGCGTAACCCGGCTAGCGAAGGAGCGATCACATGGCGGCACCCATCCTGGTGTTCGGTCACAAGAACCCCGACAACGATGCCATCAGCGCAGCTGTTGGCTATGCGTACCTGAAAAACGAGTTGGCCAAGCGCGCCGGTTCCGACGCCGTCTACGAGGCGTGCCGTCTGGGCGGCCTTCCGCCGGAGACCGAGTGGATCTTGGGCGAGAACGGCATCGAGGCGCCGCGTCTGATCGAGTCCCTTTCCGAGGGCCAGCAGGTCATCCTCGTCGACCACAACGAGGCCCTGCAGTCCGCCGACGGCCTTGACGCCGCCGAGATCGTCGAGATCGTCGACCATCACCGCCTGGGCGGCCTGGTCACCGCGCAGCCGCTGCGCTTCAACGCCAAGCCCGTGGGCTCCACCGCCGCCATCGTGGCGCGCGAGTTCGAGATCGAGGGCGTGGAGCTGCCGCGTGGCATCGCCGCGCTGCTGCTCGGCGCCATGCTCACCGACACCGTCATCATGAAGTCGCCCACCACCACCGATTTCGACCGCGACATCATCGCCCGTACGGCCGCTGCCGTGGGCGTCGATCCGGTCGAGTACGGCATGTCCATCTTCAAGTGCCGCTCCAACCCCGCCGAGCTGCCCGTCGACAAGCTGGTCAACGCCGACGCCAAGGAGTTCGAGCTGTCCAACGGCAATAAGGTCTACATCGGCCAGTACGAGACGGTCGACCTGCAGGCCGTGCTCGGCCGCGAGGCCGAGATCCGCGAGGCCATCAAGGGCCTGGTCGCGGACAAGGGCTACCAGTTCGTGCTGTTCTTCGCCACCGACATCCTGGCCGAGGGCAGCCAGTTCATCTGCGAGGGCGACACCGACTTCGTCAACCGCGCCTTCGACATCGACTGCACCGGCAAGTCCGTCTGGATGCCCGGCGTGCTTTCCCGCAAGAAGCAGGTGGCCGCACCCATCCTGGCGCTCTAACCCTGCGTTAGCAAACGTCATCGCGCAAGGAAGCCTCCGCGCAACCGCGCGAGGGCTTCCTTACGTTTCCGGACGCATTTCGGACGTTTCGGGGACGTAGCGTTATCTGTCAGGTTTATTCCCACTCTGCCTTCGCCTGCCGATCGTGCCTATCTTGCTGCGCGATCCGCGCGTCCCGATCCCGGGCGGACGCTTTGGGGACGTAGCGTTATCTGTCATGTTTATTCCCGCTCTGCCTTCGCCCGCCGGTCGTCCCTATCTTGCTGCCCAATCCGCGCGTCCCGATCCCGGGTGCCCGGCCTCCGTTCGCTTCGCTCATACGCCGCTTATGCGTCCGCTTCGCCCATGCGCCGCCTTATGAAGTCCAGCAGGAACGCGTGGAACTCGGCGGCCTTCTGGCCGAGTGGGTGCTTGGCCGTCTCCACCACGATATCGCGCGCGAACCCCGCGTCCGCGATGGGCGCCAGCACTACATCCGACCCCTCCAGTGCACCCCAGCTGCGTTCAGGCCAAAAACCCACGCCCAAACCAAGCGCGATGAACTTGCGCACCACATCGGGGCTGTCCGACTCGAACACCACGTTCGGCGCGAACCCCGCCTTCAGGCACAGCTCGTCGCACACGCCGCGGAACCCGCGCGTTCCTGCCAGGCACACGAACGGCGCATCGGCGAAATCCGCCAGGCAAACCGACTTACCCTTTGCCTGCTCCTTGGGGATTGCCAGGCATATGCGCTCGCGGAACACCTGGGACGTGCGCGCATCCGGCTTGCCGGCGTCTCCGGGCGTCACCGTGCGAACCCGCACGTCCCAGCGAGCTTCGCTGTTCGCTTGGTTGATAACGAAGGCGGCCTGCGGCACCGTCGCGCGAAACGCCGCGATGGCGTCGACCGTCATGGATGTTGCGGCTTCGACATCGATGCGCACCGTGTCGCGTTCCTGGCCCTTCGCCTGCGCAATGGCCAGGGGGATCTCATCGAATGCGGCAAGCAACGGCGCCACCTTGGCCTCAAGCGCTTCGCCGCAGGGGGTCAACCTGATGTTGCGCCCGGCGCGCTCGAACAGCTTCGCATCCAACTCGCCCTCAAGACGGCGGATGGCCTGCGTCAGCGCCGGCTGAGCCACGCCAAGGCGCTTCGCCGAGTTCGTCATATGCTGGGTTTGCGCCACCTCGTGAAAATAGCGCAGCTGCAACAGCTCCATGCGCACCTCCTTCAACCTCAATGTGACGATAACGAGCAGATTATGGAAAACGCTTAACCTATAACGTTGACTGTTTTACCATAGCAAATCGCCGAGGGCGTGCGCCCGCGGCGAACCTGCAGAATACCACCAAGGGAGATGACGGAAATGGCAGAGGCGCTTGAGGCGATCATGCTCATTTGCTTCGGGCTTTCGTGGCCTATGAACGCATACAAGAACTTCAAGGCCCGTACGGCTGCGGGAACCAGTTGGCAGTTCATCCTGCTGATCACGCTCGGCTATTTCGCCGGTATCGCCGCGAAGTTCGTGTCCGGCACCATCAACTGGGTGCTTGCCGTGTATTTCCTCAACGTCGTCTGCATCGCCGCAAATTGGGTTGTGTACTTCCGTAACTGCGCCATCGACCGTGAACGCGATCGACTGCGCAAAGAGGAGGACGCGCAGGACGCCATGGCGCAAGCGCATGCTGCGCGATAACGGCGCCTTCCCGCGCCGCGTGGTCGTTTCAAGCATTCCTTGCGTTCGCGCGGGCGCTGGCCTATATCTATATATGAACCATTTCGGAAAGCCGCCTGAGCGCGGCTTTCCGTGCATCCCGGCGAATCGGCATCCCGATGAACCGACATCCTGACTGAAAGGGGAGCCTGTGAAGCCCGACCGCCTGCTCGATTTGTTCTGCGAACTTGCGCGCATCGAAAGCCCGTCGCGCCGTGAGGCCCTTATGGCGAAACGGTGCAAGGCCGAGTTGGAAGGGCTGGGGTTCACCGTCCGCTTCGATGATTCCGCGGAACGGACCGGTTCCGACACGGGCAACCTGATCGCTTTCCGCGCCGGCAGCGTTCCCGGCGCCGTGGCGTTGTGCGGGCATATGGATACCGTGCGCCCATGCAAGGGGATCGAACCCGTGGTGGAGGGCGGCGTGGTCCGCAGCGCGGGCGACACCATCCTCTCTGCCGACGACAAGGCTGGCGTGGCCGCCATCTTCGAGGGAGTTCGCAGCCTCATCGAAGCGGGGGAGGCGCTTCCGGATGTGCGCGTCATCTTGACCACGTGCGAGGAGATGCACCTGCTCGGTGCCGGTGCTCTCGATGCCTCGTTCCTGCCGGAAGGCACGCCGTGCTACGTATTGGATGCCGATGGCGATTCGGGCACCATCATCAACCAGGCACCGTGCCATTGCACGTTCACTGCAACCTTCCGCGGAAAGTCGGCTCATGCCGGCGTCGAGCCCGAGCGCGGCGTCTCGGCGCTTGCCATGGCGGCGCAGGCGGTCTGCCATATGCCACTAGGGCGCATTTCCGCGCATACCACGTCCAACGTAGGCGTCATCGAGTGCGATGGGGCCACGAACGTGGTGCCCGGCACTTGCTGGCTGTCGGGCGAATGCCGTTCCACCTCCCTTGAGCGCGCCCGTGCCGAGCGCAGCGCCATGGACGAGGCCATGCGCGCGGCCGCGGCGCAGGCCGGCGGCAGCGTCGACATCGAGTGGCGCACTGACTACCTGCCTATCTCCTACGCCTCCGATCACCCGTTGGTCGAGGGCGTCATGCGCGCGGCCCGGGCGGCCGGGTTGCGTCCCCGCCTTGCCGCATCCGGCGGAGGAGCGGATGCGAACATCTTGGCGGGACGCGGAGTCTCGGCGATCACGCTTGCCACGGGTATGGCCAACTACCATTCCTGCGACGAATACATCACCGTCGACAACTTGAACGGCTGTGCGCGCCTAGTCGAGCGGCTCGTGCTCGAGGCTCGCAAATAGCGGATCTGCCGCGCCGTGAGCGGTTTCGCCGACGGGGAAGGGCCCAGGGAGGCGCTGCCGGCGTCCTTGAAACGTCGGTTCCACGCCCGTTGCAGGGCTTGCTGGGATGCGCGACGACCATGCCGATGAGGACCCCGCACCGTTTCGCAACTTTTGCAACAACTTTTCGCGAAATTGTGTGCAAAACGTGCATCGCGGAACAACAAAACGTTGCATGACCTGCCAAAACACGGTACAATACCAATAGACACGCCCGGGTGCGTGGCGTTTGACAGCCCCTATACCCGGTGATAAAGTTCCAACTCGCGCTCCGAAAGGGGCAGGGTTTTCGCGTGCGTATCAGCTGAACGCACTTGGAAACCCAAGAGTAATGCGGCGGTGGTCTCGTACACCGCCGGAGGCAAATATAGAAGGAGAAGATTTTGCCTACCATCAACCAGCTGGTCCGCAAGGGCCGCAAGAAGTCGGTCGACAAGAAGAAGACGCCGGCTCTGAAGGGCAACCCGCAGAAGCGTGGCGTGTGCACCCGCGTGTACACCACCACCCCCAAGAAGCCGAACTCGGCTCTGCGTAAGGTCTGCCGTGTGCGCCTGGTCAACGGCATGGAGGTCACGGCCTACATCCCCGGTATCGGCCACAACCTGCAGGAGCACTCCATGGTGCTCATCCGCGGCGGTCGTGTTAAGGACCTCCCCGGTGTGCGTTACAAGGTTATCCGCGCCGCGCTGGACTGCGCCGCCGTGGACAACCGCAAGCAGGCTCGCAGCCGCTACGGTGCCAAGCGCCCGAAATAAGTAACCGCTAAGCCGCGCGGGTTGCATGAAAGCGCCTCTCCCGAAAGGGTCGGGAAGGCGGCAACCTAATGGGAAGGAGAAAGCTTCCCCGAAGCGCGCAGGAATCAGAAGGAGTTTTACATGCCGCGTCGTGCAGCAGCAGTCCGCCGTGAAGTTCAGCCGGACGCCGTCTACAACAACCGTCTTGTCACCCAGTTGATCAACAAGATCCTGCTGGACGGCAAGAAGTCCACCGCCGAGGGCATCGTCTACGGTGCTTTCGAGCTGGTCCAGGCCAAGACGGGCGAGGATCCGCTGGCTATCTTCAAGAAGGCCATGGACAACGTCCGCCCCACCCTCGAGGTCAAGCCGAAGCGTGTCGGCGGCGCCACCTACCAGGTGCCGATGGAGGTCAACTCCCGCCGCGCCACCACGCTGGCCATCCGCTGGATCGTGGACTTCTCCCGTAAGCGCAAGGAGCACACCATGAAGCAGCGCCTGGCCGCCGAGATCATGGACGCCGCCGAGAACACCGGCGCCTCCGTTAAGAAGCGCGAGGACCTGTACAAGATGGCCGAGTCCAACCGTGCGTTCTCGCACTATCGCTTCTAGGGCGTGACCTAACATGGCTAAAGCTAATGATCTGAAACTCACGCGTAACTTCGGCATCATGGCTCACATCGATGCCGGTAAGACCACCACTACCGAGCGTATCCTGTACTACACGGGCAAGACGCACAAGATCGGCGAGGTGCACGACGGCGCCGCTACCATGGACTGGATGGTCCAGGAGCAGGAGCGCGGCGTAACCATCACCGCTGCCGCCACCACGTGCTTCTGGAAGAAGGACGACGAGACGTACCGCTTCCAGATCATCGACACGCCCGGCCACGTGGACTTCACCGCCGAGGTTGAGCGCTCCCTGCGCGTCCTCGACGGCACCGTCGCCGTCTTCGACGCCGTTGCAGGCGTGCAGCCGCAGTCCGAGACCGTGTGGCGTCAGGCCGAGAACTACGGCGTGCCGCGCATCGCGTTCATCAACAAGTACGACCGCGTCGGCGCAGACTTCGAGCATGCCATCCAGACCATGAAGGATCGCCTGCATGCCAACGCCGTCGCCGCTCAGCTGCCCATGGGCGCCGAGGATAACTTCTGGGGCGTCATCGACCTGGTCACCATGACCGCTTGGGACTTTAAGGCCGACGACAAGGGCATGACCTACCCCGAGCCCATGGATGCCATCCCCGCAGAGTTCGCCGACGAGGCCGAGCTGGCTCACCAGGAGCTGGTCGAGGCTGCCGCCGACTGCGATGATGAGCTCATGGAGAAGGTCCTCATGGAGGAGGAAGTCTCCGTCGAGGAGCTGAAGGCTGCTCTGCGCAAGGGCGTCATCGCCTGCAAGATCAATCCCGTGTTCGTGGGCTCCGCCTACAAGAACAAGGGCGTCCAGGAGCTGCTCGACGCCGTCGTCGACTACCTGCCGGCTCCCGTCGACGTTCCCGCCATCAAGGGCACCATCCCCGGCACCGACGAGGAGGACGAGCGTCCTTCCGACCCGAAGGCCCCGTTCAGCGCCCTGGCGTTCAAGATCATGACCGACCCGTTCGTGGGTAAGCTGACCTACCTGCGCGTCTACTCCGGTTCCCTTGAAGCCGGTTCTTACGTGACCAACGCCACGAAGGACAAGAAGGAGCGCATCGGCCGTCTGCTGCAGATGCACTCCAACCAGCGCGTCGACATCGATTCCTGCTCCGCTGGCGACATCGTCGCCGTCGTCGGCCTGAAGAACACCACCACCGGTGACACCCTGGCCGATGACAACGCTCCGATCATCCTGGAGTCCATGGAGTTCGCCGACCCGGTTATCGACATCGCCGTCGAGCCGAAGACCAAGGCCGACCAGACCAAGATGGAGATCGCCCTGCAGAAGCTGGCCGAGGAGGACCCGACCTTCCGCGTGTCCACCAACCATGAGACCGGCCAGACCATCATCGCCGGCATGGGCGAGCTGCACCTGGAGATCATCGTCGACCGCCTGATGCGCGAGTTCAAGGTCGAGGCAAACGTCGGCAAGCCGCAGGTTGCCTACCGCGAGCGTCCGGGCCACGAGGTCCTCTCCGCCGAGGGCAAGTTCGTCCGCCAGTCCGGTGGTCGCGGCCAGTACGGCCATGCGGTCATCAACATGTACCCGCAGGAGCCGGGCAAGGGCTACGAGTTCGAGAACAAGATCGTCGGCGGCGTCGTGCCGAAGGAATACATTCCTTCCATCGACAAGGGTATCCAGGAAGCCCTCAACACGGGCGTTCTGGCAGGTTACCCCGTCGAGGACGTCCGCGTCGAGCTCATCGATGGTTCTTACCACGACGTCGACTCTTCGGAAGCTGCCTTCAAGGTTGCCGGCTCCATGGCCATCAAGGAAGCTCTGCGCAAGTCCGACCCGGTCATCCTCGAGCCTGTCATGGCCGTCGAGGTCGAGACTCCGGAGGAGTACACGGGCTTCGTCATGGGCGACATCCCGTCTCGCCGTGGCATGATCCAGGGCCAGGAGCAGCGCAACGGCGCCGTCGCCATCTCCGCGAAGGTGCCGCTGGGCATGATGTTCGGCTACGCTACCGATCTGCGTTCCGGTACGCAGGGTCGCGCAACCTACACCATGCAGTTCGACTCTTACGAGCCGGTTCCCAAGAACGTCGCTGCAGAGATTATCAGCAAGGCCGGCGGCAACGCTTAAGCGTTGAACGTCCGAAAGCTTAACGGAGGAAATGAAAGTGGCTAATCAGAAGATTCGCATCCGCCTCAAGGGATACGATCATGAGATCGTGGACCAGTCCACGAAGCTCATCGTCGATACCGCTCAGAAGACGGGTGCCAAGGTGTCCGGTCCCATCCCGCTGCCGACGGAGCGCAACCTGTTCACCGTCGTCAAGGGCCCCCATGTGGACAAGGATTCGCGCGAGCAGTTCGAGATGCGCACCCATAAGCGCCTGATCGACATCCTGGAGCCCACCCCCAACACGGTGGATTCCCTGATGCGTCTGGACCTCCCTGCCGGCGTCGACATCGAGATCAAGCTGTAAGGGGTGTCAATTAGCATGATTAACGCTATTTTTGGTAAGAAGATCGGCATGACCCAGATCTTCAACGAGGAGGACAAGCTCATCCCCGTGACCGTGATCCAGGCTGAGCCGAACACGGTGTGCCAGGTCAAGACGAAGGCCACCGACGGCTACGAGGCCGTGCAGCTGGGCTTCGGCGAGATCAAGGCCAAGAAGGTCAACAAGCCCATGGGCGGCCATTTCGCCAAGCAGGGCATCGAGCCGACCCGCTACCTGCGCGAGGTGCGCGTCGAGGACGCCGCCGAGTACAAGGCCGGCGACCAGCAGACCGTGGCGGCTTTCGCCGAGGTCAAGAAGGTCGACGTCACCGGTACCTCCAAGGGTAAGGGTTTCGCCGGCGTCATGAAGCGCTACGGCTTCGCCGGTGGTCCGGGCGGCCATGGTGCTCACTTCCACCGCGCTCCCGGTTCGGTGGGCATGTGCGCCACGCCTTCCCGCGTGCTCAAGGGCATGCGCCTGCCTGGTCACATGGGCTGCGACACCGTCACCGTCAAGAACCTGACCGTGATGCGCGTCGACGAGGAGCAGAACCTGATCCTGGTCAAGGGCGCCATCCCCGGCGGCAAGAACGGCATCGTGCGCGTGCGCATGGCGTAACCTGGACTATCTATAAGGAGTTTTCACTACCATGACGACTATCGAGATCAAGGACGCAAGCGGTAAGAAGGCCGGCGACGCCGAGCTTTCCGCTTCCGTGTTCGGCATCGAGCCGAACGTGCCCGTCATGCACCAGGTTGTGCGCGCTCAGCGTGCGTCTTGGCGTGCCGGCACCAGCAACACCCTCACCCGCGGCCAGGTCCGCGGCGGCGGCAAGAAGCCGTGGCGCCAGAAGGGCACCGGCCGTGCCCGCCAGGGCTCCATCCGCTCCCCTCAGTGGGCTGGCGGCGGTACCGTGTTCGGTCCGCATCCGCGCAGCTACGCCTTCCGCGTGAACAACAAGGAAGTCAAGCTGGCCATGCGCTCCGCTCTGTCCGCCAAGGTGGCCGACGGTCAGTTCACCGTTGTCGACGAGTTCAAGTTCGAGAAGCCCTGCACTAAGGACGCCAAGGCGTTCATCAAGGCCATGGGTTTCGAGGGCCAGCGCACCACGCTGGTCATCGGCAACGACGACGTCACCACGTGGCTGTCCTTCCGCAACCTGGAGAAGGTCAACATCCTGCCCGTCGCCGAGGCCAACACCTACGAGCTGCTCGACAACAAGCAGCTGGTGTTCACCGCTGAGGCCCTGAAGCGCATCGAGGAGGTGCTCGCATAATGAAGGATCCCCGCGAGGTCATCATCCGTCCTATCGTGACGGAGCACAGCTACGACCAGATGGAGAACAACGTGTACACCTTCGAGGTGGCCAAGGACTCCAACAAGGTTGAGATCCGCCAGGCCATCGAGGCTATCTTCAACGTCTCCGTGGTCAAGGTGAACACCCTGAACGTCAAGCCGAAGCCCAAGCGCGTGCGTTATCAGGTCGGTCAGACCCGTACGTGGAAGAAGGCCATGGTCACGCTGAAGGAAGGCGATACCATCGAGCTGTTCGGCGCCAACTAAGGTTGACGTTACACCAAGCTAACGCTTGAACCGCTTTGAGCGCCCCGGCACATATGCCGGGGCGCTCTTTTGTATAATCAGGGAAGGAAAGCACCCGAAGAGCAAGGTGGGGACATGGCGTTCGTGGAATTCAACGATGTTCGTAAGGTGTACAAGATGGGCGAGGTGGAGGTTGCCGCTGCCGATGGCATGACCTTTTCCGCCGAAGCTGGTGAGTTCGTGGTGGTGGTGGGCCCTTCGGGCGCCGGCAAGACCACGCTTTTGAACATGCTCGGCGGCATGGACTCGTGCACGTCCGGCTCCATCACGCTTGATGGGCGCGAGATCAGCCGATTCACCGAACGTCAGCTCACGCAGTACCGCCGTCTGGATATCGGCTTCGTGTTCCAGTTCTACAACCTGGTTCAGAACCTTACGGCGCTCGAGAACGTTGAACTCGCCAGCCAGATCTGCCCGAATCCGCTTGATGCGGCGCAGGTGCTTGCGCAGGTGGGCCTTGCGCATCGCATGGACAACTTCCCCGCACAGCTGTCCGGTGGCGAGCAACAGCGCGTGGCCATTGCCCGAGCGCTTGCCAAGAACCCTAAGTTGCTGTTGTGCGACGAGCCTACCGGCGCCTTGGATTACAAAACCGGCAAGGCTATCCTGAAGCTTCTGCAGGACACGTGCCGCACTACCGGCAAGACAGTGGTGCTCATCACCCACAACTCCGCTTTCGCCGACATCGCCGATCGCGTCATCCATGTGCGCGAAGGCCGAGTAGCCAGCTGCTATATCAACCCCCATCCTGGCAACGCCGCTGATTTGGAGTGGTAGCCATGGAAGCCTTTCGTAAAGAAGTCCTGCGCT
>ERZ838483.2033-NODE-2033-length-13660-cov-3.277839_pt1 | contig 13660 bp, 6 predicted proteins | sample MGYA00519939_ERZ838483 | MGnify/ENA primary metagenome ERZ838483 (study PRJEB31850, sample SAMEA3708836) | human gut metagenome | biome: human gut; feature: human-associated habitat; material: faeces | place: China | collected 2014 ... | reverse complement strand
CGGCCACGCCGGACTTCGCGGACCCGGACGACTTGCCGTCGGCGGTCTTGCCGCTCTTGGCAGCGTCGCCGCTCTTAGCCGCACCGTCCTCGGCCGCCGCCAGCGCAGCAGCCGCAGCGTCGCCAGAAGCAGCCACGCCGTTCTCGCCATTCAAAATGGCCTGCGCCGCGGCCGGCAGCTCGCCGCCGCCGCTTGCGGGCAGCGAACCTGCCACCAGGTCGACCTCCCAGTTCGTGGTCCACGTGTGATCCCACACGCCGTTGAAGATGCCCGCGGCGATGGTGCGCGCCAGCCAGCCGATGGTCACCGAAGAGGTGCACGTGCCGGCAAACGAGGTGCGCGACGCCGACGGCGTGCCCAGGTCGATGGTCACCGTGGAGCCATCGAAGCTGACGCCCGATCCCCACACGTTGTTGATGGTCATCACCTTGTCCTGGATGACCACCGGGGCGCTCACCCAAGCATGGCCCGACGCGTCCACCGTCATGGTGGCGTTGTTGCTGACCGGCGTCGACGGCGGGAAGCCGCCGTTGGTCAGGTGCGGGTTCAGCGGCAGGCCCGTGGTGGCCTTGTCGAACCACAGGTTGGCCGAAACCGTGTACGTGCCCGCGGCGAAATGCCCGTCGGTGGTGGTGCCCACCTCGGTCGACCCGTTCGGCTGAGCCGGCGAAGGCGAAGGCGTCGGCGTCGGATCAGGCGTCGGGGTCGGGTCCGGCGTCGGCTCGGGATCTGGATTGGGCACCGGATCGACGCCGTCGGGCAACGCCGAAGCAGGCAAGCTGCTGTAGTTGACCGACAGCTCCAAGGCGATGCTGCCCGAAGGCGCGATGTCCATGTTCAGCGGCACCGCGTACAGCTTCGACCCGCTGAAGTAGTACGACTTCGCGCCCGTGACCATGTCGTCGGTCAGCTTCACCGAAACGTGGCTGATGCGCGTGTCGTACTTGCCATAGCTCCAAACGCTCGCGTCGGCCGGGGCCTTGCGCGTCACCAGCACGTCGGCAAGCTCGGCGCACGTGCCCAGCTCCTGCGTGGTGAACACGGGGTTCAGCACGTCAAGCTCCAGCGTCTTCGTGCCGTCGGCAGCCACCACCAGCGTCGCGTTCTTGGTAAGCGGCGTGGTGGGCGTGGTGGACACGACGCCCACGGGGTTGTTTCCGTCAAGCACCGGTTCGTGGCCGGCCTTGTCGGCGAACGGGTTGTTCGGGTTGTTCACGTACACCGTGGCCCCGGGGATGACCGGGTTGTAATCGCCCGGCATGCTCAGGTTCGCGGTGATGGCGTACGTGCCCGCCTTCAGCGTGCCCGAAGAGGCCTTCTCCACCTTCAGCGTGCCGCCCACGTACACGAACTCGTAGTTGGCGGCCGCACCGCCCGAAGGCACCAGCTCGTAGGACTTGCCCGCCTCAAGCGAGGCCGGCGCGCTCACGGAAGGCGCCTGGTAACCGGCTGCGGAAAGCGCCGTCTCGCCGCCCACGAAGCCCGTGACCTCAACGCCCAGGCCAGGCTTGGCGCCGGGCGAAACGGTCTCGCCGGCGTACGTTGCCACCAGTTTGGCCTTCGCGATGGACCACGTCACCTCGACCGGGTCGACGGTGCCGTCGGCCCACGTGAACCCGTCCTTCAACGTGGCCGTGGCCACGTAGTCGCCGGCGTCTTTGCCCTCGGCGCCGGAAAGGACGAAGCCCTCGGAAGCCTGCACGCCCGTCTGGGCAAGGCCGTTGTAGACAAGGCCGGACGCCGCAGCAGGCTTCTCAACCTTCACGCGCTCGTCCTTCAGGCCGGGTTTCGCCTGGTTGGCGAACGCAGCGGAAGCCTCGTTCAGCGCCGCCAGCGCGTCGTCGATCATCTGCTGGGAAACCAGCTTCTCCGCATACATCGAGCTTGCCGCGTCGATAGCGCCGCGGAAAGCATCGGCGGCCTCCTGGGAAACCCACGTGCCCTCGGTGGACACGTCGGAGCCGTCGGCGGAAACCACCACGCCAGCCAAGGCAGCCTTGGCCAAAGCGATGCCCGCCTCAAGCGCGGAGCGATCGACCGCGGCCGACCCGCTTTCCTTAGCGGAATCAAGGTCGACCACCAGCTTCAACGCCGGCTTGCCGGCCTCGGGCTGGATGTCGGCGTTGAGCGGCACCGCGTACAGCTTGGACCCGGTGAAGGTGTAGGTCACCGTGCCCTTGGCGTCGGCGGGCAGCTTCACGCTCACGCGGCAGATGCGCGTGACGTACTTGCCGTAATCCCACACCGACTTGTCCGCAGGCTGCTTGGTCTCCACGCTGACCGACCCTTCGGGCAGGTCGGCGCACGTGCCAAGCTCCTGCAGCGTGAACACCGGGTTGGGAAGGTCGAGCACCAGCGTCTTGCTGCCGTCCGCCGCAACCGTCACCTTGGCGTTGCCGTCAAGCGGCTTCGTGGGCGCCTCGGCGGCCACGCCCTCGCCCGACGCGCCGTCAAGCACCGGCGATTTGCCAGCCTTGTCGGTGAACGGGTTGTTCGGGTTGTTCACGTACACGTCCACGCCCGAAAGCACCGGGTTGTACTCCCCCGGCATGCTCAGGTTCGCGGTCAGGGTGTAGACGGCGGCCGGCGCAAACGAAGCATCTACCACAAGTTTTCCGGCAACATACTCGAAGACGTAATTCTTGCCAGCATAACCGCCTTCAGGCGTCAGCTCGTACTCTTTCCCAGGGGCCAGATTCTCGGGGATCTTCACCGAGGGAGCTTGGTATCCTTCGATTTGCTCAGCACTCTCCCCGTTGACGAAGCCGACTACCGAAACAGCGCCCTTCGCCTCGGACGCAGACTCCTTGACGACATCGCCCTCGTAAACCGCCGTTAAAGTCGCCGGAGATACCGACCACGAAACATGCTTTGCCTGTGTGCTGCCATCAGACCACACGCCGTTGAACCCAACAACGAATTCGTACTCACCAACGTCCTTTTGTTGCTTTACGTTATACGTCTGGAAGGAATACTTGCCGTTCGAAGAAAGCTGCGGGGCATGCCCCTTCCCATCGTAGGTGAATTGAAGCGAATCGTAATTTGGTTCATCATCAGGAGAAATGCCAACACGAACAGTCCCAATCCGCCACGATGAGCTGCCCGCTTCCGAAACCTTATAGTTACCGGATTCGGAAGAAACGTTTGAGTAGTCGGCATAAATCCGATAATCGGTACCGGGAATTGCCTCTTTTATTTTCGACGACTCGGTAACGACGGGCCAATTGCCAGAGTAATCCGTCACCTCTTCGCCATCGGAGGTGAACGCTTTTAAAGCATAGGAAAGCGAAGCCGCATCGAAGTCGTAGGGAACACCCATGATAGAGCTACCGTTTCCACCCATAAGCGAAAGCCTGAAGGTTATCGGAGCCCGCTCGATATCGTACGTGAACTCAATCGGCTCATTCGTTCCATCAAACCACGTGTAACCGTTTTCCGGCGCAATAGCAACTTTGTATTCGCCCGCATCAACCGCACTCGGCGACCCACTAACGACTTTGTTGTGAGCGCCAAGCCTCACACCGAGCTGCTCTTCTCCGTTGTAAGTAAGATGAGCGGTCTCGTATTCACCCCAATCAGTGGAAAGATAGGGTTGCCCGGCAATTTTTCCATCATTGCTCATGATGAGAATATACGCGATCGGGGCGTCCTCCGTTGCGGAGTCGAGACCATTTCGGTATGCGTTGTCCATATCACGAAGAAGATCTCGCCCGTAATTTCGCGGATAATCGCCGATCAAATCGACCTTCAGGCGTCCGTTTTCATAAGCGGAGTCCAATATCTCAGCAGTGACAGACACCCCATCGTCGCGAACGAGAATCGCCTGCGAACCATCAGCCGCAGGAAACGAAAGCGACATAGAGGCTTCACCGGGGTTGTACCAATACCCAGGCGTGTGGCGATATTGCGCATGAATCTCCTCCTCGGCCTTCGCCTGAGCAGAGGCCTCGTCCATTCCCTCGGAAACGTATTTGTTCTTCAGCTCCGTCACCTTCGCGGGGGCGTCAACGGCAACTGCGTAATTGTCGTACATCATGGACATCGTGAAAGCCGTGCCCTTGGGCAGAACCTGCTGCCCAAACGAGTAGGTGACTAGGTCGGACATGGTAAACTCCGCGTCGCCAACCCCGCTGTTCACAACGCTCAGCGTTCCTGTGACATCGGTCGACCCCGTCGAGTCGCTAATCTTGCCGATGCTAATCGACTGAACCGCCGTTGTGTCGACGACAGCATACGAAGAGCTCAATCCCAGACCATCAGAGAAGACCAATCGCCCGTTCTGCGAAACAATATTCTGCGAGGACAGCTCGCCGTCCTGGACGCCCCATACGACGACGTTCTTCGATTCAACGTCGGCGAACGGGTTTGGCAACGACACCGTTACCTTCGTGTTTCCGCTCAAGTCGACCGCATTGCCATCTTGGTCGATTAACGCCATATCGAACAAAGTTAGCGGTGGGGTCTGCACATAGCGCGATTTCAGCAGTTCAACGGCTTCATCGTAAGAGTTGCCGTCCTTCTGCTCGCTCGCAACGAGGGACACCTTCCCAAACTGATCGGAAAGTTTCTTTTCAGTTGTGGACACCGTCACGTTGACGCCCGTCGACTCGTCTTCGAACGTCTTCGTCACGCTTTCGCCCTTTGAAGGGTCATAGCCACCTTTCACCGCAGAGTCGAAATCAACCGACAGGAAGATATCCCAATTCTTATCCTCTTCAAGGATAGTCGGATACTGAACGCAATCCTTGAACTTATACGTTCCATTATCGTTATCGAGTTTGACAACAAGCTTCGTAATGCGATCAGGATGAGAACCATAGCTACTCGCAAAACCGCCGCGCTCAATTGATTCGATGTGCGTATCGTCGCCATCGTGGATGTCCTGTAGCGTGAAAATCTCATGCACGGGATACACCGTTACAGTCAACTCGCCATTCTCGCCAACTGACAGTTCACCGTTCTGCCTGCCCTTGTTGACAGGCGGAAAGTCGTTGGTGGTCATATAGGCATTGCTGCCGATTGGCGCTTGATATCCCGGCACGTACAGATTGGCATCTACCGTGTACACGCCAGCTTCCAGCTGCTTCTTCTCCTCCAGGCCGGTGGTGTCGACGAACGCCACGCACGCCGGGTCGGCGCCGTGGGCGGCCACGTCGAACATCATGCCCTCGACGTAGTTGGCGCCCTGCGTGGTCTCGAGCTCGCGGAGCGTCCCGTCGTCGGCCAGCGAGAACGCCCTGGGGGCGACGCCGCCGTTGAGCATCTCGGTGTACTCGAAGGTCACCTCCGCGCCCTCGGGGACGGCGACCTCCGAGCCGGAGCCGTCGAGCACCCTGAACGAGTAGACCCGGAGCAGCGCCGGGTCGCCCGACCACCTCTTGGCCACGGCGGCCGCGACCTTGTCGTAGGCCGGGTCGCCGGCCTCCAGCCTGGTGGCCTCGGCGCAGGCTCCGGTGGAGTCGGGGTCGGGAAGCGCCGACAGGTCGGCGCCCTCGACGGTCACCCGGCCCATCTCGACGGTGGTCGCGGCGTCGGCGCCGTACCAGGTGTAGGAGCGGGCCTGGACCTGCGGCGCGGCGGTTGCAGCATCCCCCACATTAGCTAACTCGCTATTCGCGAGTGCCGACGATGGAATCAATGAAACAACGAGTACAAAAGCAAGCAGCGTTTTCCAAGCTTTCCCAATCAAACCGACATGCGATGGAATACACGGCATAAAGCATTCCCTCCTTTCATGCGCGAAACGAGGGGGGCGGCAGATCACGCCGCCCCCCTCAAATCAACGAGAGCAGCTGCTAATCAGCAGCGTGATTACTGTGCGTCCGGGAACTCGACGGTCATGTAAATCGGCCATTCGTGGTAGCCTTTCTTCAGCGGATGAGCTGCATATTCCTTGACCGCCGTGAACTTATACTCGGCCTTTCTCTCACTGATCACGAGAGTCAGCGAGCTAATGCGATTCTCGTTGGGGTAGGAACAATATGTCGTTTCATAATCCGCTACAGTCACGCCATCCCCTCCGCTGAACTCGATAAGAGAGAAGCACTCGTTGCGAACGGGAATGGTGACCTGATATTTCCCACCGTCGAGGGCTTTCAGCGTAGCGTTGTCGCTCATAGGGCTGGTCGGGAATCCACCGAGTTTCAGAGGATTGTTCGGGTTCGTGAGATAAGCATTGCCGGACACGAGCGGTGCTTGGTGGTCCTCGTGCTTCACGTAGAGATTAGCAGTGACAGTATAAGAACCATCGGCATTCTGCGAAGCCGCAAACGCCTTGTCGATGTCCAGCGTGCTGGCGCCCGTGGCGACCAGCGCTGCTGCAGCCACCGCACCGGCGGCCATCTTGACGAAACCTCGACGCGTGTAGATCATTTTGGTGTTCATTGCGAATCACCCTCTCTTTGCGGCTCGTTTATATTGGAAACGCAACTTCGAGGCCGATGCCGCATCCTCGGTCCCGGAGCATCCCGCGGCGAGCGCAAGCGCTCGACCAAGTGGAATCTAGGTACGCCAAATCAGACGCGCGTTCGCGTTGCATGCAGGTTGATTACGTTGCAAGAATGGGAATGCCCCGCGAGACGATGCCGTTTTCCCTGGTTAACAGGGTGTTTCATCAGGCATGTTACACAAGGATAACTGATTCGACAGGGCTAATTGTATGCCGAGGGTTACCCAAAACACAAGAAAAAAGTTCGAAAACGGTTCCTTTTTTGCCAAAATCTTGCCCAAAGGTAACAAATGTCACTTTCCCCAGGTCAAGGGGCAAAACGCTGCCATTCGCGAAATTCGATGCAGGACGACGGCAAAGCGGCGGATTCCGCCTCCGGCGCGACGCGTCCCACAGCCGGGTACCCGCTTTCCATAAGCGCCACGGCACCTTACGCAACAAGCTGTTTCGGATTTTCCGAACCCTGAGCGACGGAAAACCCGAATTGCAGCAACAGGAAATTTCAAATCTGGACAGCAGAATAATTCGAATGGGCGCATCGAAAAAGTAGGGCCCGTTACGCTTCGCATTGCACTCCATTAATCTATATACCAAACATTTGTTCTTGTGTATCGAACGTTTGTTTGGTAGTATACGTGTTGTAAGAGACGATCTTCGGCAAGTTCTTCCATTATTCCTTAGCGTTTGCTAATATTTAACGAAAGGTGGCGCATGACAAAACGAAGGGACTTGGTAAAGCAGTTAGAGCAAGCTGGTTTTTGGTCGTGCGGCGGCACCAACCACGAGCACTTCACAAATGGAACGGTTAGCGTTCTCGTCAAACGCCACAGAGAAATACCCGATGCGATTGCAGCGAAAATCCTTCGCGAAGCAGGTCTGCGATGAAGGGCCATTGGCGGAAAGAAGGTAGCATGATTTATATACGCGAGTTCGAATTCTATAGCTCAGACGGCTATGTGCTTGCCGTTCCCTGCGACATGAGCGGAGGTACATTCGGCGTCGCGCTGGAAGAGGCCGCAGAGTCGGCAGCAGATTGGCTGTTCGAGACGATCACCGACCACCTTATCGCCAACGAAGTCGTCCCCGGGGGCAAACTTGGGCATGAACCGGTTCATGGCGGGAAGGTCATAGCAATTGCGGTCAACGCTTCGCTAGGAAACGTCGACGCGATGACCGCCGCCGATGCGGCGCGAATGCTTAGCGTCAGCACCGCGCGCGTTGCACAGATGTGCGCCAGCGGGAAGCTTGCATCCTGGAAGGACGGGAGCAAGCGAATGGTTGCGCGCCGTTCGGTTGAGGCCAGGCTAGCCGAAGCGCCTGGCCCCGGCAGGCCGAAGAAAGCCGCTCAGCCAATGGAGGCGTAGCCGGGACCAGCGATTCTGCTTGACGCCTTTCGGACGTAGAGCGGGCACTCGAGTGCCGCCGCTTATAGCACGCGGATGTGGCGGCCGTCTACTTCTAGCAGGCCGTCGTTTTGCATGGCGCGCAGCTCGCGGATGAGCGACTTGTCGGCAACGCGCAGGTAGGATGCCCATTCTTGACGGTTCATGGGGATTTCAACGCGACCGTCGGCATCGACGGGAAGCGTGCGCAGGTACGCCAGGATGCGGTCGGACAGGCGCGGCTCGCCCACCACCGACAGCGTTTTCGTCAGCACGCCGATCTTCTTCGACATCTCCGCCGACAGGTTCTCGCGCACCAAAAACGCATGCGGGTTCGTGCACGTCTCCAGCTGCTTGGCGGGAATGCACAGGATGCGCGTGGGTTCTTGCGCGCAGATGTTCACGGGCGTGTGCTTCAGCGTGACCGGCACCGCTTCGGCGAACGACTCGCCCGGCCCGAACTGCGCCACCGGGCGGTCCTGCCCGCCTTGCGGCATGGTAGAAAGCACGCTACCCTCGATGACCACCGGGTAGAAGTCCAGCTTGTCGCCCGCGCGGCGCAGCAGCTGGCCTTCGCCAAGCTCCACGATGCGGGCGCCTATTTCTTTCAGCAGCTCGAAGCGATCCTTTTGGGAAATGCCGCAGAACACCGGCGACGCTTTCAGCGGATGAATGTCTTCCAACCTGATTCCCATGCGCGCGTCCGCCTCCTGCTGCGGTAACAAATGCTACCATTTGTTTACTATTACTAACTAATTATCGCATAGCCGCGAAATTTGTAAACGAAGGCTCACATAATTTCAGGAATTGGGGGCCGCCCCGAAAGCAGAACGCCCGCAGGGAATCACCTGCGGGCGTTCTGCATCTGAATGCATTTGGAGCGCTTGAGGCGATCGGCTTACCGTCTGACGTTTCGCGCACACCAGCCAAGACATCGACGACTACGCTATCAGGCCACTTAAATGTAAGCGGATAGAAAAAGGCGGCGGCACCGGGGTTGGTGTCGCCGCCTTTGTTGTGGGCAGGGTTTCGCTTGCGGGATTGCGTTAGGCCAGCAGTTTGCGGCCGGCGGCCTCCAGCTGATCGAGCAGCGCATCGGCAGCTTCGCGGCTGGCATCCTTCGCGAACACGTACAGTTTGATCTTCGGCTCGGTGCCGCTGGGGCGCACAATCACCTTGTTGCCGCCTTCGACGTCGAACTCCACCACGTTTGCCGCGGGCAGGCCGTTTACGCCCTGCTGGTAGTCCACCACGGCCTCGACCTTGCGTCCAGCCAGCTCGGCCGGCGCGTTCGTGCGCAAACCCGCCATGAGGTCGGCCATCTTCGCCGCGCCATCGGCGCCGGGGTAGGACAGCGACACGGTACGGTTGAGCCACCAGCCGTGCTTAGCGTACAGGTCGCGCATGGCCTGGGCCAGGTTCTTGCCCGCCAGCTTGTACTCTTGCGCCATCTGGCAGATGAGCAGGCTGGCGTTCACGGCGTCCTTGTCGCGCACGTGGTCGCCGGACAGGTAGCCGTAGCTCTCCTCGAAGCCGAAGATGAAGCGGTCTGCCTCGCCCGCGTCGGCCAGCTCGGTGATGATGTCGCCGATGTACTTGAAGCCCGTCAGGCAACGGCGCAGCTCGAAGCCGTATTCCGCAGCCAGCGCATCGACCATGGCCGACGACACGATGGTGGTCACGGCCACCTTGCGCGTCAGGTCCTCGCCGCGCTCGGCGCGCATGCGGCACACGTAGTCGAGCAGCAGCACGCCCATCTCGTTGCCGGTCAGCAGCGTGTAGTCGTCGCCGTCCTTGCAGGCCACGCCCACGCGGTCGGCATCGGGGTCGGTGGCCAGCAGCAGGTCGGGATGCACCTGCTCGCACAGGTCGATGCCCTTCTGCATGGCCTCGCGGATCTCGGGGTTGGGATAGGGGCACGTGGGGAAGTTGCCGTCGGGCTGCTCCTGCTCGGGCACCACGGTGACGTCGGAGACACCGGCGCGCGCGAGCACCGTGGTAACGGGGACCAGGCCCGTGCCGTTAAGCGGCGTGTACACCAGCTTCAGCGGGGCGGCGGCGATCTGCTCGTCGGACAGGTTGTTCACCGACTGCGCCAGCACCGCGTCGTAGTAGCGCTCGAGCACGGCGTCTTCGATCCACTTGACCTTGCCCGATGCCACGGCCTCATCGAAATCCATGGACTTCACGCCGGTGAACGCGTCGGTTCCGGCGATGGCCGCGGAGATGGCGGCGGCAGCCTGGCTGGTGATCTGGCAACCGTCGGGGCCGTAGGCCTTGTAGCCGTTGTACGGCGCAGGGTTGTGACTGGCCGTCATGCAGATACCGCCCGAGCAGCCCAGGTCGCGCACGGCCCACGAAAGCGTGGGGACCGGGGAGATGCGCGGGTACACGTATGCCGTCACGCCGTTGGCGGCCATGATGGCGGCGGTGGTGCGCACGAACAGCTCACCGTTGTTGCGGCTGTCGCGGGCGATGGCGACGGAGGGGTTGTCGAAGTTCGCGTTCAGGTAATCGGCGAAGCCCTGCGTTGCGCGGCCCACCGTGTAGATGTTCATGCGGTTCGTGCCGGCGCCCAGCACGCCGCGCAGGCCCGCGGTGCCGAACGACAGGTTCTGGAAGAAGGCGTCGGTCATCGCGGCGTCGTCGCCGGCGTCGGCCTTCGCCTGCATGTCTGCCAGCTCGGCCGCCAGATCGGCGTCCTGCACATTCTCAATCCAATGCGCGAGCTCGGCGCGCACATCGATATCGCTCATAAGGTTTCCTTCGCTTCTAGCGGTTTCTCCCCGGTTGCTTGGGCGCGACCGAACGCGGCGCGGGCATCCGCCCCGCGCGGCCGGCATCCGTCCGATGCGGCACGGGCATGCGCCCGCCCTCCAACCAGGCTTCCTGCATATGCGGCCCATTGTAAACGACACGCCGCCGAAGCGCGCGAACCCGACAGCATCAGCGCAGTTGCACGCCGGATGACGCGGCGGCGCCGCGATCCTCGATGAACACGCGGCACCCTCGGCGCGCCATCAAGGGCATCATCGAGCTCGCCCGCGACCACAGCGCCGAGCCCGAGCGCCTGCTCGACGACCGGCAACGCACCGACGAGCTGTCGAGCCGCCGCCCACCGTGGTCGTCGATACCGTGGACAAGGAAGACCCCGCCGCGCCGGCGGGGAACGAGCCAAATGCTGCCGCGAACGTAAAATCCGCCGGCGAAGCAGGGCGAATCGATGGTTTCGCGGGCGTTAACGGGTATGATGGGGTTTGACACCCCGCTGACAAATCAGACGGGGCCGACGCCACGGGCGCCGACTTCGCCGATGATAGCGGCGACGGCTCAGGCGACAACGCGGGCAGCGATCCCGCCGCCCGCCCGGCCGCCGAAGCCGCAGAAGCTCGCCCAACCGATACGGAACCTTCGACCGGCGCCGATACGGAACCGGCCAAGCACTAGGAGGAACCCAGCATGCACATGCGCACCAACCACCGCGCAGCAGGCGTTAGCCAGGAAGGCGGCGCTGCCGGCAGCCGTCGTAGCCGCCGCGCGCACCGCGCCCGTTCCCGGAAAGCCGCGCTTGCCGCGTTCGCCCTTACCGGCGTGCTCGCAGCAACGCTATCCGCCGGCTGCGCCGGCGATAGCGGGAAAGCCGCCGTCAAGCTGGACCCGAGCAACCCCACCACCATCACCATCTGGGATTACTATAACGGGGCCCAGCAGGCGTCCTTCGACAGCCTGGTGTCCGAGTTCAACTCCACCGTGGGCAAGGAGAAGGGCATCTATGTGAAAAGCAAGACCCAGGGGTCGGTTCCCGAGCTGGAGAAAGCCATCTCGAACTCGGCGGCGGGCGAAGTGGGCGCCGAGGAGATGCCCAACGTGTTCTCCTCCTACGCCGACACGGCCTATAACGTGCAGCGGCAGGGCAAGCTCGTCGATCTGACGGACTACTTCACGCCCGATGAGCTGTCCAACTATGTGCCCGACTACCTTGACGAGGGCCGCTTCGACAACGACGATTCCCTGTACCTGCTGCCGGTGGCGAAATCCACCGAGGTGACCATGCTCGACGAAACGGATTGGGCGCCGTTCGCCCAGGCCACCGGCGCCACCATCGACGACCTGGCAACGCAGGAGGGCATCGCCGCCACCGCGAAGCGCTATTACGCATACACCGATGCGCTGACGCCCGACGTCCCCGACGACGGCAAGGCGTTCTACGGCCGCGATTCCCTGTCCAACTACTTCATCATCGGCATGAGGCAGATGGGCGTCGACCTGCTTGCGCCCGATGCCAGCGGCAAAGCCCAGGTCAACGCCGACAAGGAAAAGGTTCGCCGCCTGTGGGATAACTACTATATCCCCTACGTCAGCGGCTATTTCGACGCCGTGGGCAAGTTCCGCTCCGACGACGTGAAGACGGGCGACATCATCTGCTACACGGGTTCCACCGCATCGGCGGCGTACTTCCCCGACCGGGTGGTCGACGACAACGGGACGCATGAGATCGGCTATCGCATCATCATGCCACCCACCTTCGAGGGCGGAAACGCCGTGGCCCCTCAGCAAGGAGCCGGCATGGCGGTGGCGAAATCCGATGAGCAACACGAATACGCTTCCTGCGAGTTCCTGAAATGGTTCACGGAGAAGCAGAACAACCTGCGCTTCGCGGCGACGTCGTCGTACCTGCCCGTGCGAACCGACGCGAACAACATAGACGAGCTCGATAGCGCGATTCGAGACGAAAACCTCTCCGTGAGCCCTAAGACCCGCGACTGCATCGCCATGGCCATGGACTCCTTCGATGATGTGGAGCTGTACTCGCTTAAGAGCTTCGACAACGCCTATGCCGCGCGCAAGGTGCTCGACCACTCGCTCAACGATAAGGCAACCGCCGACAAAGCGGCAGTTCAGGCGGCCATGGCCGCCGGCCAGTCGCGCGCCGAGGCTCTTGAACCGTACGTGGGCGATGCCGCGTTCGAGCAATGGTACGCCTCCTTCTGCCAGCAGCTCCAAGCCGCAGCCGAGGGTACAGAGTAGCAAGAAGTGCATAACGAACGCAAGCGCACTGACGCAGGTGCGGCAAAGGGAAAACGAAAGATATCCTTCCTTCGAGCCCTCATGGTCTCGCTGGCCGTTATCGTCTTGATCCAGGGCGCCTTGCCCATTTCGGTGCTCGCGTTCAGCGGCGTGAAGGGCACGCTTGAGGACAACGCCATCTCCATCGATGCACGCGCGGTGGACAACCGCAAGGTGAACCTGGAAAGCGCCATGGTCAAAAGCTGGGCGGGCATCTCCCGTGAGACCGTCGCCCTCAACTCCGCCCTTTCCGATCAGCTTGCCCAGTCGGGCCTCGATGTGCCGGGCTTCCTTGCCGATGACAGCCAGAAGGAGGCCTTCACCGCCGATGCCTTCCCGCGGCTGCTCTCCGTTATCGGATCCAACACCACCAGCGGCGTGTACCTGATCCTGGGAAACGATGGCGACCTTTCCGTCGAGCAGGATCATATCGGGGCCTTCCTGCGCGACTCCGACCCCACCGGCAACTCCGATTCCCATTCCGACCTGCTGCTCGAACGAGGGGACAAGGAGATTGCCCGCAACGCGTCCATCGCCCTTGACAACACCTGGGCGCCGAAGCTGCACCTTGCCGGCAGCGCCGTGCGCAGCGCCGACGACTTCTTCTACAAGCCCTACGAGGCCGCCCTGCAAAACCCGGGAGCCGATGCGAAGGCCATGGCGTATTGGTCGCCGCCGTTCGTGCTGGAGGGCAATCCGAGCGACAGCTATCGCATGATCGCCTACTCGGTGCCGCTCATGCTCGACGGGCAGGTGTACGGCG
>ERZ838483.2012-NODE-2012-length-13804-cov-10.535603_pt1 | contig 13804 bp, 10 predicted proteins | sample MGYA00519939_ERZ838483 | MGnify/ENA primary metagenome ERZ838483 (study PRJEB31850, sample SAMEA3708836) | human gut metagenome | biome: human gut; feature: human-associated habitat; material: faeces | place: China | collected 2014 ... | reverse complement strand
ATCTTCCTGCAAGCAAGCTTGCGTCAGATTTCAGACCTTTTGACCCTGGTATCATCATATTATTATATCATTTTCTCATGAAAAGTAGTTACAGATTTTTCTCTGCTCTACTGAATTTCCGTGTCAGTAACCACATCCCTGCCCACAGCAAAATTCCCGCTAGGCTGATCCATTTTCCCGCGGAAAGTCCCGGGGCGTGGTAGGTGATCGTCACCCAGTGTTCCCCGCTGACCATCCGGCATCCCACAAACGCCGTGTTGACTTTCTCCGTCACGACCTCTCTCCCGTCCACTTTGATCTCCAAATGACTGTCGTACGGGATCGATGTGATCAGATAGCCGTCCTGCTCCATCTCGATACTGCCGCTGATCTGGTTTCCCTTCGTTGCGTTCCAGTCCGGTGTGAAGGTGGACTGGTACAGTGAATCGTCTTCCAGCACCGTCGTATCGCTGACATAGCTTTTCAGGTTACAGATCCGATACGTTCCTTTTCCAAGTGTTACGTTTACTTTTTTCTGATCTGCGGAAAGCTTCATGACATAAGTAAATGTCGTGTTGCCATTATAATACAGATGACTTTTTGCCGTCAGCTTATTTCTGATCCCGTTGATCACGATGCTCACATCCCGGTTCGGATGTTCATTTTCCACATCGAATTGCAGATACAGGATCCGTTCTTTCCCGGATGTATCTTCATCCAGAGAAAGTGTGGCTTTCTGATTCTTTTTTGTCCTGATCTTCCAGGAATCGTCTTCCTTTGTTACTCCATGCTTCGCCGTAAATGTCACGTTTGTTTCCTGTATACCCTTCGTTTTCGTAACCCCATGCTCTGCGATATTTTCCTCATCTGTCACGGCATACTGCATCAGCATCGTCTGGTTATAAGGAAATTCCATCGTCTGATATGTTTTTTCTGAAAGGATCTGGCTGGTTCCGTAGATCACCGGCGCAGCCGTCTCCTGTACCTCGGTCGTGAAGTTCTCCCCATCTTCACTCCGTCCGATCACATATTTGACTCCCATAAATTTCTGAAACAGCGGATTGGCCGAGGCGGACTGCATCAGCCCGTTCCGAAACGGCTGTTCCACTTGAAAAACATTGTTTCGAAAGTTCTGGTATTCCGTATCATACGCCGAGGAATATACCGAGGTTGTCCACTGGCGCATATTCCAGATCCGGTTCACGTTGTCTTTTCGCTTCTTGGCAACTCCGCTCTGTTCCGTCCGGCACAGACCGGTCTCTCCGTCCAGTGCATCTCGCACGGCATCCTGCCAGGCACTGTCTGTGATCTCCTGATAATCTTCTTTCTGCACCAGATTGCCTGCTTTTCCGTTCGCCGCATGATTGATCAGCACCAGGCATACCAGTGCCGGGACAAGAAGCAGGAACGGGCGTTTCCACTTCTGAAAGATCAGGAAGAAGAAAAACAGTGCCGCGCTTTCGAACAGGATCAGCTGATAATTCTGCGCCCTCAATCCGTCCCCCTGCTGATAAAGTGCCAGCAGACTGACACCCACCGTACCGCCAAATATGAACGCTCCTTTCCATCTTCCTATTTCCCCGTTTTTCATACGGTTCAAAAACACTGCCGTAAGATAACAGAAAAATGGCAGGAACGGAATCAGCGATTTATACCGCACATACAGCATCCCGTTAAATCCCCAGGCAAATACGGGAACTGTCAGAAGTGCCACGCAGGCCACCGATACCAGCCGTTCCCGGATCGTTCCGTACACGATTCCACCAAGCAAAACCGCCACCAGAACAACCGTCAGTCCCACGCTGTAAGTGCCGTACAGTGAACTGTCCAGCTGCAGCTTCGGCATCAGCAGTTCTTTCAGGTTCTGGCTTTTCGAACTTCCGCTTCGCTGCAGAATCGCATATGCCGTAGGAACCAGCAGTACCCCGGCTGAAAGTACCGCCACGATCATCGGAACCAGGAATCCGAACAGTTTTCTCTTTCGGATCCCTTTGGGATAACCATACCAGCCGTATAAAAACAGCGTTGCCATTCCCGCGATGCTGAAATAAAAACTGGTCAGGATCATCAGAAATACACCCAGAGTATACAGACCGGTTTTCCCTTTTTCCCAGTACCGATCCACACCCGAAAACGCCATCAGTAAGAATGGCATATACTGCACAAACATAATCTGATGACAGGACTGGTAGATCATCGGTCCCGCCAGTAAAAACAGGACTGCCACGCCCAGCGCAATCTCCGTGGAAAATCTCCGTTTTTTCAGCCAGCCGTACAGCAGGCAGACGGAAGCCGCCAGACAGATCACACTGGCAGCCATCAGATAATCGCTCATTTTCGCAAACGGAAGCAGATAGGCGATCAGCACGATCGGATTATACAGCCCGTAATAGGAAAAATTGTAAATATTCTGCCCGCCGCCGATGTTCGCCGCGTATTCCGGGAAAAACTGTCCCGTCTGATAAAACTGCTGCCGGAAATACTCCGGGAACACGCTGTGCTGACTGATCCAGTCCATATTTGCCCCGAAGACACCGTATCTTCCGGCAAAAAACCAGCACGCTGCCACAGTCAGAACAGCCAGTGCAGCGTAAGAGTCCAGTCCGCAAATTTTCTCTTTTGCATTACTCTTTTTCATAACTGGAACTCCTTACAATATAGATCGGACGATGTTTGGATTCCAGATAGGTTTTCGAGAGATACTCTCCCATGATTCCCATGCAAAGCAGTTGGATCCCTCCCATAAACAGGATCACGCAGACCATCGAAGGCCAGCCCGCCACCGGATCTCCCCAGATCAGCGTTCGGATCACCAGAAACAATATCATGAAAAACGATACCCCGCAGAATACAACGCCAAGCACCGCCGCCACCGATAAGGGAGCCACAGAAAAACCGGTGATTCCTTCCAGGGAGTACTTAAACAGCTGGCGCAGAGACCATTTCGTTTCTCCCGCGCTGCGCTCTACATTTTCATATTCCAGCCATTCGGTTTTGAAGCCAACCCAGCTGAAGATTCCTTTGGAAAACCGGTTATACTCACTCATCTGCAACACGGCATCCACCATTTTCCGGCACATGATCCGATAGTCTCTCGCTCCGTACACCAGCTGTGTTTTTGAGATTTTATTGATAAATTTATAGAAATTCTCCGACAGAAACGACCGGATCACCGGCTCCCCGGTTCGGTCGGAGCGTCTGGTGGCGACGCTGTCACAGATTCCGTTTTTGACCATCTCATACATCTTCGGCAAAAGCTCCGGCGGATCCTGCAGATCCACATCCATCACCACCACATAATCTCCTTTTGCCTTACAGAGCCCCGCGTAGATCGCAGCTTCTTTTCCAAAATTTCTCGAAAAAGAAAGATACTGGCAGCGCGCATCCTTCTTGGACAGTTTCTTCATCTCCAAAAGTGTCGCATCCTGTGATCCGTCATCCACAAAGATCAGTTCACAGTCCGCATCTATCGCATCCATCACCGGACACATATGTTCATAATAGATTGGTATGGTCTCTTCTTCGTTCCAGCAGGGAACAATCACTGATATCAGGTTCATACTCTCACTCCTCTTTCCGTTTCAGAACGTATACTTATCCATTTTATTCCTTCGATTCAGCATTGTACCCCCTGTTTCTTAAAATTAACGAAAGATAAATCCTAAGATTTCTAAAGATTTTTTTACAATCTGTAAAATTCATGTATAATGAAGAGCAGAAAATTACCGGGCAACATCCGGTACCATGCAATTGCAAATGCAGTGTCTGGACTATCTATTCATGCCAAAACACCTCGCGGGATAGTGGCTACTGAATAGTTACCAGAAGTTTTACGAAAAAGCGGAGGAAAACACATGGAGCAGCAAACCACACAGGTTCTTGTCGTAGACGATAACCCGGAAATTCGTGATATCATACATGTTTTACTGGAAGGGGAAGGTATCCGGGTGACAGAGGCTGCCGATGGCAGTTCAGCCCTTCATTTTCTGGAAAAAGGCAGTTTTGATCTGATCATTCTCGATATCATGATGCCGGGGTTAAACGGATACGAGACCTGCCAGAAGATCCGTCAGCTGACCAACGTACCGATCCTGTTTTTAAGTGCCAGAACTTCTGACAGCGATAAACTTATGGGCTTTTCCAGCGGCGGGGATGATTATCTGGCGAAGCCATTTTCCTATACGGAACTTCTCGGACGCACCAGAGCGCTGATCCGCCGTTACCGGATCTACCAGGGAAAATCCCCGGTCGAAGCAAAGGAGAAATCCAATCTTCTGACCTGCGGCGATCTGTGTCTGGATCCCCGTTTGGAAAAGGTGACGCTGCATCAGCATCCGGTAGATCTGACCTCCACAGAGTATCAGATCCTGAAGCTGCTGCTTTCCAACCGCAGACAGATTTTCTCTCCCCAACGTCTTTATGAAGCGGTCTGGGAAGAACCTTATTATTACGGCGCCAGCAACACGATCACCGTCCATATCCGGAATCTGCGTCAGAAGATCGAACCGGATCCATCGAATCCGGTTTACATAAAAACCACATGGGGAAGGGGGTATCACTGTGATTAAGATTCAGCATATACGTACTAAACTCCTGCTTCTTCTTTTTGCCTCTGTTCTGCTCTGCCTCGGTCTTTTTCATACTCTGTGGGCAAACAAATGGCATGTTCTTCATGTGATTACAGAAACAAATCTTCCCATAATGCTCCCTGTTCCACAGCCGGATGAAAATTTCTGGACCATGCTTGGAACAGAGGCTCTGAACTACGATATTCCTGATTCTGAATCGGATACAGAAGCCGTGGAAAAACTGCAGTCCTTATTTGATCGGTTGGATGATTACACCGGTCTTTATATCTATGGCCTGGAAGATGGTATCTACCGGGCCGGTCAGTATCCCCGCTGTATGGGCAAAGAACGCTTTCGGTCCTTCTTCGATATCGGATATAGTCTGACTGGCGGGGTGACCGAACAACGGCATGAAAGGAATACAGAATTCAAAAATGGATACGCGACCGTGATTGTCACCTTTTATCACAGTTCCGTATTTATCTTTCCTTACTTCCTGTTCTCTTTGTTTGTGTCGGTCGGTCTGTTCCTTCTGATCCTGCTGTTTTTTATCAACCGGAAAATGAAACAGGTGGTGCTTTTAAAGCAGGAGATTCTTCGCATGTCCGCCGGTGATCTCTCCACCCCGGTTGTGTCTTCCGGTGCAGACGAGATCGGTGTTCTCTCCCGGGAACTTGACCATCTCCGTCTCACCCTCGATCAGAATATCCGTCAGGAACAAGAAGCACACCAGTCCAACCGGGAACTGATCGCCGCCCTCTCCCACGATCTGCGCACACCGCTGACCGTTCTCCACGGGTATCTGGACATCCTGCAATTAAACCGCAATCCCGCCATGCAGAGTACTTATGTCGACCGCTGCCTGCAAAAAACCGATGATATCCGCCGACTCACCGACCGGATGTTTGAATATGCGCTGGTATACGACGTGTCCGAGCCGGAACAGATCCGGATGATCCCTTTTTCGCTTTACCGGCTTCTCGAACTTTTTCGGGAACAGATGGATTTTCTGGAACTCGCCGGTTTTCACACGGAGCTGCATTTTCCGGATGCTGGCACTTCCGACATTGCTTCGCCGGATGCACTTACGATCCGGGTTGATACGGAACTTTGCAAGCGGATCCTGAATAATCTGTTTTCCAATATTCTGAAATATGGAAGCAAGCAGGAAGCGGTCGCACTTTCCATGCAGCTCAATCTGGAAAATAATGGAGATGCTACACTGTGTCTTATTTTAAAAAATGCTGTAAAACCGGAACATTCCGCAGTAGAAAGCAACCGCATCGGTCTCAAGAGCAGTACGCGGAATATGGAGCGGATGAGTGGAAAGCTTGTAGTTTTCCAGACAGATACGTTCTTCGAGGTAACGCTATCTTTCCCGGTCACCGCTCCGTAATCTCTGGTATCAGACACCTTTCATTCTTGATAAATTTTCACCAAAAAAGGCACGAAACCGTCAGATTTTTCTGATCCCGACAGCTTCGCGCCTTTCTTTTTTCTGTTTTTATTTTCAGTCTTTATTAAATACTTCTCTGTTCAGGCTGCCTTCCTGATGGCATACGATCGTTGTACATACAGCATCACCGGTGATGTTGACTGCGGTACGGATCATATCCAGGATACGGTCGATACCCATGATCAGGGCGATACCTTCGGTCGGAAGTCCTACGGAATTCAGTACCATCGCCAGAGTTACCAGACCAACACTCGGTACACCTGCAGTACCGATGGAAGCAAGCGTTGCTGTTACCACTACGGTTGCCAGATTGCCCATCGTAAGCGGGATACCATACGCCTGTGCGATAAAAACTACCGCAACACCCTGCATGATAGAAGTTCCATCCATGTTAATGGTCGCACCCAGCGGAATCGTGAAGGAAGAAATCTGTTTGGATACACCCATTTTCTTGCTCAGCGTATCGATCGACATCGGGATCGTCGCATTGGATGTTGCCGTGGAAAATGCAAATCCCATAACCGGCAGGAACTTTTTGATAAATTTGAGCGGATTCAGTCTTGTAAATACGAACAGCAGGATCTGATATACGATCAGACACTGGATCGCCAGCGCAAGGGTTACGTTACCCATGTATTTTAACATCGGCGCAAATGCGGAGAAACCAACGGTTGCAAACGTACGTGCGATCAGGCAGAACACACCGATCGGCGCGATCTTCATGATCGCCATGGTCATCTCCATCATGACATCGTTAAACTGGCTGAAGAAATTTGCCACAACCGAACCTCTGGTTCCCAGTTTTGCCAGCATGATACCGACAAACAGGGCAAATACGATGATCGGCAGCATATCGCCGTTCGCCATGGACTGTACCGGGTTTTTCGGGATGATATTTAACAGAGTATCCACCAGACTGGTGGCTTCTGTAGTGGAAGATACGGTTCCTTTCTGAACAGCATCCATATCAAGACCCCGGCCCGGATTGATCAGCAGAGCACTTCCCAGGGCCACGCATACAGCCAGGGCTGTGGTTACCAGATAGAATCCGATGGTTTTTACACCAACTTTTCCAAGAGTCTTGGTATCTCCGATAGCCATACTTCCGCAGATCAGAGAGCAGAATACCAGAGGTACAACCAGCATCTGCATCAAACGGATGAATCCCTGTCCAACCACATAGAGAACCCCTTCTACGATGACGGTATCTTTGATATAACTGGAAGGAATCCAGTAATGGATCACAACTCCAAACAGAGCTCCGATCAACAGTGCGATGAAGATCTGCGTAGACAGACCAATTTTCTTCTTTGTTTTTTCTGCAGTATTTTTTGCCATTATTCCATCCCTCCTGTCTCATCCAGATATTCTTTCAGGGCTGTCTTCCATTCCTTCGGCTCTTCGATGCCGGTCAGACGAAGCATCATGTTGTCCAGAACGGAGTAGGTCGGACGCGCGGAATCCTCGATCACAACCGGATACAGATCCAGTTCTCCGGCTTTTCCGGAATACTCAAGGATCGTTCTTGCAAATTCATATCTGCTGCAGCTTCCCGGGCAGACCACATGGTAGAGACCGTATTCTTCGTTGTCGATAAAATAACGGATTACCTTCGCCAGTTCTTTCGCGCTGGTCGGCGCCGCATACTGATTGTTCGGCACTTCCATCGTCTTTCCCTGTCCCACATTGCGAAGCACTTCATCCACAAAATCTCTTCCGATTCCATAGATCCAGGAGCTTCGGATGATCACAAACCGGTTTAACAGCTGAGTTAAAATCTTTTCTCCCGCTTCTTTTGATTTTCCGTAGATGGTTCTCGGATGCACGTTGTCAAATTCATTATACGGAATCCGTGATTCCTTATCAAAGACATCATCAGTAGAAATCTGTATTACTTTCGCATTGACCTCATTGGCAGCCAGTGCCACATTTCTCACACCGATCGCATTGACACGATACGCTTCATCTACATTGTTTTCACATTCCTGTACATCGGTCAGGCCTGCACAGTTGATCACAACATCCGGACGGTTGACATGTACAAACTGTGTCACTTCATCAATCTTTGTGATATCCACTTCGTTGATGTCAGTTGGCAACAACTGATATTCCACACCTTCGAGCAGATCGATCAGTGCGGTTCCAATATGTCCCTCCGCACCGGTAATCCATATTTTCTTCATCTTGTTCCTCCCATTACTTTTCCGGGGTTTCCCTGAGAGATCTGAACATCTGTAACTGCACGCACATGATTATTGCAGATATTCAGACTGGTTGACAGTTTCCTGTTTCTTACGCTTCTTCATTGTGGTTTTCTTACAATCTCATCACATGATCATTTTTTCCACAAAGTCGCCTTTGCATACCATCCCCTCTGCAGAAGCTGTCACTGTCAGCTCCCTTCGTATACAATATCACTAAAAAAGTCCACCAGACCTTTTGTCGTATGCTTGGCAACGAAAATAGCGGCTTGCCTCCCGGCAAGCCGCTAAACATACTTTATTTTACCTGTATTCTGTCGGAAAGTCAATATTTTACATTTTAGTTTCTGTTTGCATTAGTTTCTATTTACTCTCAGATTTCCTTCCAGATAATTTCATTTGCTTCCATATGCAGATTGAAACTTGTTCCATCACCTTTGTAAACAACCGTATCCTGCGGTTCATAGGTGTTGTTTACGATACAGTATTTACCATTCTTTACATAGGCATGTACTTCTACGTTATAGTTGCTGCTGAACCAGCGATGCAGGTTTTCTTCATCGTGTGCAGCCCACAGGATCGCACGGTACAGCACACGGCTGTTTTCAAAGCTGTATGGCAGACCACTGATATAGACACCTCTTCCTTCTCCAAAAGAGTTGACTGCCATCTGCACTTCTTTATCGATCTGACGGAGAATCGTGGTATCCGGCAGAGCATACATGTTTTTCTTTCCTTCTCCGAAGTCCACATCTCCCTTGCAGTCCTCAGTGATAAAGTGGGTATGCTCTTCCCAGTTGTATTTGTCTTTGTTCAGGTCAAATCCATTTTCGCGTTCCACTCCAAGAACACTTCTTAACTGAATGTATTTGCCTTCCCACTGATGACCGGTCGGCTCACCGATTCCGATAAATCCGCCGCCGTTGTATACAAATTCATTGATCGCAGAAACAATCGTCTCATCCGTCCAGTTGTCCCCACCGGTATATGCGGTATCACCGTCGCCCACATTCAGGATGACGTCGATATCTTTGAGCATATCCGGGTTCTTGCGGATATCATCAAAAGTGATAAACCGTACATCAAACGGTGCACCGCTCAACGCTTCCATGATGCCCGCATAAGAATAGTTCTGTTTATGGTAAATCGCATGATGTACCATATGATTACCCCACGCACGCATCTTACCCCAGCAGTTTAATACGGCTACGGTTTTTACACAGTACGGTGTGGTTCCTTTGATATTTTCATACAGGGTACGGAATTCCTTGCAGACACTTTCCACATAATCGATAAATTCCGGGAACTGTACCGCCAGTTTCAGGTATCCGCCGTAACCGATACGGTCGATCGGTTTTCTTAAGATCGCACGACGCGCGGTTACCCAGTTGACTTTTGCTTCTTTTACCGGATCTCCACCCTCATGGAAGGTATCCGGGAAGAAATACGGAAGGAAACGTCCCTCGGTATATTTGACACCAGGAATATCACTGATCAGACGAAGCGTTGCTCCATTTCCCACAGAACCTACCACGGCGTCCAGTCCTACGGACTTGAACTCATCCATAAACGGCTCCATACCGATCCAGTGATCGCCGAGGAACATCATGGCTTCTTTTCCGTATTCATGCACGATATCTACAAACTCTTTCGCCAGTTTCGTAACTTCTCTTCTCTGGAACGCGGTAAAATCCATGAATTCCTTGGACGGAATCCGGTACATGTTGTTCATGTAACCCTGATCGATGATAAATTCCGGGCGGAACTTATAACCAACTTCCTGTTCAAACTGCTCCAGAATATACGGACTTACCGATGCAGAATAACCATACCAGTCTACATATTTCTCTCTTGCCAGCTCGTCAAAGATCAGTGTGAACTGATGGAAAAATGTCGTGAAACGAACCACATCCACATACGGATGGCTCTCCAGGAATTTTCTCAGACGTTTCTTGGAGTATTCTTTTGTCTTCGGCTGACGGACATCAAACGTGATCTGTTTTTCCACACCCTGCCAGTCGTTGGTCACCGCATTATACATATGCACCGGATCCCACATAATATAAGCCAGAAAACTTACCGTATAATCATGAAAAGCCTTCGCCGGTTTAATCGTCACATCCCCGGTCTCCTCACTGTAACTCCACTCCGTCACCGGAACCACTTTTCCCGTCGTACGGTCAATGACTTCCCACCATCTCTGGATATCATCATGCGAATTTACCTTTAACATATCCGGATACAGATGATCCATCAGATGAATCGACAGCTCACCCTTTGTCGCTGTATGGAACGATGTCATAATATACATCTGCTGAATCTCATCCGGATTCGCCTTCGCCCATACATTATCTTTTCTGGTTGTATAATATGTTGCGTATACCTTCGCATCCACCTTCTTCAATTCTTCCGGATAATCGGTACCATCGCAGTCACGAATCGCATCTGCCCCCCACCGTTTCACCAGCTCCAGTGTCTCCGGTACGACATCCACATCAGTCGGAATCGTTACTCTGCCCGTTGTACACTCTTTACCCATAACACACACCTCTCCCTTTCTTTATTATCACTCTCGGAACCTTACCAATTCCGCTTATATCCAATCCCAAATCATAAATCACCAGAAATAACTGCCGACAATGACCTTTTCCCCTATCTGTCTCTCACTGCCGGCAGTCCTATTCCAGTCTGCATCAGACAGGCGGCTGTTTCCCGTCCGCTGCACTAAATTCATTATATCCAATCCCCACCATTCTTTCTATGCTACTTTTGTTCCAAACATTATATATCTTGCGGTATAAGCGATTCTTTGCTATACTGACGTATATAAACCAGTAAAATATTTCATCTACGGTTTTTCTAGTGGCATCCTACGATATTTTCCTGCGCAAACTTCTCGCAGCATCATATTGTTCCGGGTTTGCCACCGTCAGAAATTGCGGTCATGCTTCTGGAGCCACACAGCCTTTTGCTGGTGCCCTTAGCAAAGATGAAATCCGGCACTTACCTACGGAACCTGCCACTGGCAGCTTCCTTCGGATGCAATGCAACGCAGACTTTTACGAGGGGCAGCCGACCCTCGCAAACATAGTCGGAGTTAGTGACTAGTTCAGATTTGCGTTACCAACGGTTGTGTGGCTCCAGAAGCATGACCGCAATTTCGTCCGTCTATCAACCTTTTATCAAAAACAAGGAGGTATATCCCCATATGTCCACACTTTCATACTCCCTAACCGACCTGTCCCCCGAACACCAAACCCACCAGCACCTCCGCTACGTAACCTCCTCCTCCTTCGGCTCCGACTGGAACAGCGTCCTCCACTCCCACGACTGCACCGAACTCTTCTACGTGACCGACGGCGAGGGATGGCTGTGCACCGACGAAACCCGGATCCCCCTGCAAAAAAACACCCTCGTCATCGTCAACCCCAAAGTCCACCATACCGAACGCTCCTCACCAGAAAAAAAAATGCACTATATTGTGCTTGGAATCGATAACCTCCAGTTTTGCTTCCACGAAGGAGAAACCTTCTCCCCCTTCCAGATCTTCCAGCTCTCCTCCCACCGGGAGATGATCCTCTCACTCCTGCACGCGATCCTGGAAGAACTGCAAAAAAAACAGACTTCCTATGAGGAAGTCTGCCAGCATTACCTGTCCATCCTGCTGTTGCAGCTCCACCGGATCACCGGGGAAGAATTTTCCTTTGCGCCGCCAACCGATATCCCATATGAATGTCAGCGCGCCAAAGCCTACATCGAAGAGCACTTCCACGAACCGGTAACACTCGAGCGGATCGCAGCCATCGTCCACTGGGATAAATACTACCTCTCCCATCAGTTTTCTGCTGCCTTCTCCGTCTCGCCGATCAACTACCTGCTGCAACTGCGGATCGCCCACAGCAAACGATTGTTGTGTGACACCGATTACTCCATCACACAGATCGCCGAGTCCAGTGGATTTTCTTCGCAGAACTATTTTACACAGGCATTTAAAAAACTGGTAGGTGTCTCTCCACGAACCTATCGACAGGAACACCAGAAATAAATAGTCAAAATCGATCCACAGATCAATTTTTGTTATCTATTGCAGTAAAAAATCAGATGCCGTTACAGTATTTCTGTAGCCCGCATCTGATTTTCTGTTTTTCTATTACTTTCCCGCCTGAGCAACTATACACACAGCCACTCCATCACCACAGCAGCTTCTGAATTTCTTAGATTCTTGCAACTCCCGTATCTCTTGCAGCCTTCGCAACTGCCTCGGCAACTGCCTTTGCCACCCGTTTGTCAAACGGATTCGGAATGATATACTCTGCATTTCTCTCCTCATCCGTGATAATATTTGCGATCGCATACGCAGCGGCTACCTTCATCTCATCGTTGATATCGCTCGCTCTCACATCCAGCGCACCACGGAAGATACCCGGGAATGCCAGTACGTTGTTGATCTGGTTCGGGAAATCACTTCTTCCGGTTCCGATTACGGCTGCACCTGCTGCCTTTGCCTCTTCCGGCATGATCTCCGGTGTCGGGTTTGCCATCGGGAAAAGAATCGGATTCGGAGCCATTGTGCGAACCATTTCCTGTGTCACCGTTCCCGGTGCGGATACACCGATAAATACGTCTGCCCCCTTGATCACATCTGCCAGACTTCCTTTTTCCATGTTCTGGTTGGAGATCTCAGCCATCTCCTCTTTCTCTTTGTTCAGTCCTTCACGGCCTTTGTAGATTGCACCCTTCCGGTCACACATGATCACATTTTTCAGACCCATGCTGATCAGCAGTTTGATGATCGCGATACCGGCTGCACCTGCTCCGGAAGTTACTACTTTGATCTCATCAATCTTCTTTCCGACTACTTTCAGCGCATTGATCATGGCCGCCATCGTTACCACTGCGGTTCCGTGCTGGTCATCGTGGAAGATCGGAATATCACAGCACTCTTTTAACTTGCGCTCGATCTCAAAACAACGCGGTGCGGAAATATCTTCCAGATTGACTCCACCGAAACTTCCCGCCAGCAGGCTGACGGTCTTTACGATCTCGTCCACATCTTTGGTTCGCACACACAGTGGAAATGCATCCACATCGCCAAATGCCTTAAACAGACAGCATTTTCCTTCCATAACCGGCATACCGGCTTCCGGTCCGATATCACCCAGTCCCAGTACGGCACTTCCGTCTGTGACAACCGCTACCATATTGTGACGGCGTGTATATTTATAAGAAAGATTCACATCCTCTGATATTTTGATGCAGGGTTCTGCAACACCCGGTGTATAGCAGACAGCCAGATCTTCCGGTGTTTCCAGTTTTGCACGACTGATCACTTCAATTTTTCCAGCCCATTTTTCGTGTTCCTGTAAAGCGAATTCTTTGTTATCCATGTTTCTTCCTCCTGCATATATTCTAGTTTCATTTTTTCCATTAGTATTTTACTTTCTTTCCCAAAAAGATGCAATCAAAAAGAGCGGAATGAGAAAAAATGTCAGGAACGGATTCCCAAAATCGAAATATCATTTTTTTCTTGACTATCCTTTTCTTTTTCTGCTAGAGCGTGTTTGAAAAAGGCTTTCTGCAAGATGTGCGTCACAGTTTGT
>ERZ838483.2009-NODE-2009-length-13815-cov-11.009302_pt1 | contig 13815 bp, 10 predicted proteins | sample MGYA00519939_ERZ838483 | MGnify/ENA primary metagenome ERZ838483 (study PRJEB31850, sample SAMEA3708836) | human gut metagenome | biome: human gut; feature: human-associated habitat; material: faeces | place: China | collected 2014 ... | reverse complement strand
CAATTCCCGCCTTGCGGCTTAAGCACCGCTCCGGCGGCTGCGGCACGGCATCTGCATTGCTGATTCCTAATTAACTCCCGCTTCCACAAAAAATTATGACAAAATCTTCCTCTCCCTCTCGTTTGGATGCCTTTTTTGGCAACCCGGCGGCTGCGGTGGGCATGGCGGTGGTGTGCAATGTGCTGTGGGGGTCGGCATTTCCGTTTATCAAAATGGGGTACCGGCTGTTTGCTATTGACGCCACCGATACCGCTTCCATCATGTGCTTTGCCGGTGTCCGCTTTATGCTCAGCGCGCTGCTGGTGTATGCCGGGGGCGCGGCGCTGCGGCGCGGGCCGCTGCCCATGCCAAAGGGCAAAAATCTGCTTTCCTGCTGCGGGCTGGGCCTGTGGCAGACTGCTGCACAGTATACCTTTTATTATTCCGCCGTTGCCCTGCTGACCGGGGCTATGGGCGGTATTCTGAACAGCACCCAGAGCTTTATGGGGGTTATCCTGGCACACTTTTTGTACGGCAAAGCCGACCGCATGACGCCGCGCAAAGCTATTGGCTGTGCGCTGGGGTTCAGCGGTGTGCTGGTGGCAACTCTTGGCAACCACGGCAGCGGCAGCCCGGCGGGCGTTGCCTATATGCTGATCGCTTCGGTGATTTTTGCACTGGCCGGGCCGTGGAACAAAGCCGTGACCCAAAAGGTGGATTCGTTCACCGTCTCCTGCCTGAACCTTGGGGTCGGCGGTGCGGCGCTGCTGGTCATCGGCCTTGTTCTGGGCGGCAGCCTGCACCCGCAAAGCTTTGGCGCTGTGCCGGTGCTGCTTTTCCTGGCATTTATCTCCGGTGCCGGTTATGTGATCTGGGCACTGCTGATGAAAAACAACCCTGTTTCCCGCATTGCCGTGTTCGGCCTGATCATTCCGATCATAAACGTTCTGCTCTCCGCCATCCTGAACGGCGAGCCCCTGTTTGAATGGCAATACCTCGCCGCCCTTGTGCTGGTGTGCGGGGGGATCTATTTGGTTAATAGGCCGGCAGCAGGGAAGAAAAAGGAAAATTAGGAATTAGAAATTAGTAATGAGAAATTAAGAACAATGTTTGGCAATTTCTAATTGCGAATTCCTCATTCAACGTAAAGGCAAAGCTATGACCAATATCTTCGATACCCACGCGCATTATTCGTCCCGGCAGTTTGATGCGGACCGGGATGCGGTGATGCGGGTGCTGGGGGAAGGCGGCGTGGTGGGCGTGCTGGAATGTGCAACGCATTCCGGCGATGCCGCTGCGGTGCTGGAACTGGCCCACAAATATCCTTTTGTACATGCCGCGCTGGGCATCCACCCCGAAAGCCTTGGCGAGGAGGACGCCGCCACTGTGGCCACTTACCACGGGGACTGGCGGGCCGAGCTTGCCGCCATGCGCCCCCTGTTTGATGACCCCGCTGTGATCGCGGTGGGGGAAATCGGGCTGGACCACCATTGGCCGCTGCCAGCGCAGGAACAGTACGACCTGTTTGAAGCGCAGCTGCAGCTGGCGCAGGAGCTGGACCTGCCGGTCTCGGTGCATGACCGCGAAGCCCACGCCGAAATGTATGAGTTGCTGCGCCAGTACCGCCCCCGCGGGGTGCTGCACTGTTACAGCGGCAGCGCTGAGGACGCCGCCTGGCTGACGGCGCAGGGCATGGCCCTTGGATTTGGCGGCGCTGTGACTTATAAAGGAGCCAAGCGCGCGGCCAAGGTGCTGGCCATGGTGCCGCACGAACTGGCTGTGCTGGAAACCGACTGCCCCTATATGTCCCCCGAACCGGTGCGCGGCACCCGCAACGACAGCCGGAACATTGCCCATGTGGCAGCCAAGATCGGCGAGATCTGGCAGATGGATGCCCAGAGCGTCCTGGATTTGACCGCTGAAAATGCAAAACGCATCTTCAATCAATAAGGCAGCGTTGCACCAAGCTGTGCAGCCTTTGCCGCAAACAATTTATCTGGAGGAATCACCATGAAAGCACGCATTCCCAAACACCGCGAATTTATCATCGACTTCCCGAAAGAGGTTTCTCAGGAAAAGGCAGACGAAGGCTGGGAGAAGCTGACCGCCCTGCTGGAAGATTACAAGAAGGCCCATAACGGCCAGAGCGTTTACTCCCCGACTTTCATCGAGGACCTGGAGCCCGCCGTGAAGGAACTGCAGGCAGAGTACGGCTTTACCTACACCGTTGAAACTGCAAAATAATTGCTGAACCCGCTGCGGTCCTTGCTGAATGCGAGGATCGCATTTTTGTTATAGAATTTATGGCAGGAAATCGTATTCTTCCTTATGGTTTCTACATAATTCAGCCGTAAACTGAATGTGTAGCAAACATAAGGAGGATGATGAGATGCTGCAAACAACACACAAAGGTCTGTCCGGCACGGCGCTCAAAACCATTGCGCTGGTACTGATGCTGATGGATCATATCCACTACTTTTTTGAGTTTACCGGATGCATCCCGGAATGGTTCAGCATGCTGGCGCGCCTGTCGGCACCGCTGTTTTTGTTCTGCACGGTGGAAGGCTTTGCCCATACGCATGACCGCAAGCGGTATTTCTTCCGTATCTGGTGCATCGGTGCGGGCATGGCGGCGGTGCAATTTTTCATGATCTATGCCAAGGCGTTCCGCCGCGGGGATGGCTTTTACCCGCAGAACGCGATCTTCCAGGATTTTGTTCTGCTCTGTGTGATCTGGCAGGGCATCGACTGGGTGCGCGCCAAAAAGTATGGGAAGGGCATTGCCGCTATCGTGGCAGTGGTCGGCTGGCCGTACCTGTTTGCTGCAGTGCTGGGAATGTTCCCGCAGCTTATGCAGAGGCCGATTGTCAGCACCGTGCTGGCGTTTGTCATCACCAGCCCGGTGCCCATGTGGACCAGCATCACGGACGGTGGTTGGGGCTACCTGGTTAGCGGCGTGCTGCTGTATCTGCTGCGGAACCACCGCAAAGCACAGGTAGCTGTGTGGGCACTGAACAGCTTTTTGTGGGATTTTGTGCTGGTGTACCTGCAGCTGCGCGGTCAGCCGGGGTTTGAACTTTCCCAGATGTTTACCACCTATTACGAATGGTTTGGCGTGGCCGCCGCGGTGCTGATGCTGGCTTACAACGGCACGCGCGGCAGCGGGCATAAACAGCTGTTTTATTGGTTCTACCCGGCCCATGTCTACCTGCTGTATGGGGTGTCCTGCCTGGTGTATCGCCTGATTGCATAAAAAGGAGGAAGATGTTATGGCGCATATTCTTGCGGTTGATGATGACCCGGATCTTTGCACACTGCTGAAAACGGCACTGGAACGGGACGGCCACGCGGTAGAAATCCGCACATCCGGCGTGACCGTGACGGAAAGCCTGTGCCGCTGGGCGGACTGCATCCTGCTGGATGTGATGATGCCCGGCGAGGATGGCTTTGCCACCTGCCGCCGCATCCGCGCCATAACGCAGGCACCGATTTTATTTTTGACTGCCCGCACCGATGAACAGTCGGTTCTGACCGGCCTTGGCATTGGGGCGGACGATTACCTGACCAAGCCGTTCCGCGTGGCGGAGCTGCGCGCCCGCGTGGCCGCCCACCTGCGGCGGCAGAACCGCGCCCCCGCCAGCCGCATGGTGCGCGGCGGAATCGGGTTCGACCTGGCGGCCAAAACCGCGATGGTGGGGGAGCAACCGCTGCCATTCACCCGGTCGGAATACGCAATCAGCGAGTATCTGGCCCTGCACGCGGGGCAGACGTTCAGCAAAGAACAGATATATGAAGCTGTTTTTGGCTATGATGGCACAGCGGACGATACGGCAGTGACCCAGCACATTAAAAATATCCGCGCCAAACTGCGCACAGCGGGCGTTGCCGCGCCGGAAACCGTACTGAAAACAATATGGGGAGTGGGCTACCAATGGAAAAGCGAAACCTGACCCCGCTGCGCAATGTGCTGGTGCGCTACCTTGTGGTGTGCGGCGGTGGAAGCATTGTGATCCTGCTGGTGTGGTGGGGGCTGTTTATGTCGCTTATACGCAATGGGTTTTTGCTGCCTCCCGTTACCGGGGCGCAGGTGTGCAGCGAAGCACGGGATTACGCCGCAACCGCCACCGTTGAAACCTTTGACCCCAACGCCATTGACCCGCTGTGCCGCTATGCCATATTACAGGCCGGGACAGCGCATGTGCTGCAAACCAACATGACAGCCGGCCAGCTGAAAAAAGCGAGGAACATATTAGCGGGCGGCAGGCAGTGGGTGATGGCATCATACCAATACGTGGTGGATATGGCGGATGGCGCACGCTGCATTTTGCAGTATGATTATTCGGTGCCCTATGCGGACCCGGCACTGCGGGAAGTCCTGCCGGATTTCCAGACCATGTATATTCTGCTGCTGATTTTGCTGGAGGTGATATGGCTGGCGCTGTGTACCCACCGCACGGTGAAGGTGCTGACGGGGGAGACCCGCAAGCTGACCAAAGCTTCCGCAGCAATCGCCGCCCAGCGCCCGGAAGAAATCGAGGTTTCCGGCGCTAAGGTGAGGGAGTTCGCCGAAACGTTGCGGGCTATGCAGATAATGGGCAGCCAACTGACAGCCAGCCTGCAAAGCCAGTGGAAGCTGGAACAGCAGCGCGCCGAGCAGACCGCCGCCCTGGCCCACGACCTGAAAACCCCGCTGGCGATCATAACCGGCAACGCCGACCTGCTGGCGGAGGATGAGAACCTGACCGAAGCCCAGAAAGCCCAGATTGCCGCCATGCAGCGCGCCGCGGAAAAAGCGGACCGCTACCTGCAAACCCTGCGCACCATCAACACCGCCGAAACCAGCCCGCAGGAGCCGATGCAGCGGGTGCAGGTGCAGGAAATTCTGACACGGTGCGCTAATGATGCCAAATTGTTGTGCAATAATAAAAATATACAATTTGTACTAAACAACGCAATGGAAAACGCCCGAACCATCCCCGCACAAAGGCAGGCACTGGGCCGGGCACTGGATAATATTTTAGAAAACGCCGTTCGCTTTACCCCCGCTGGCGGAACCATCACGCTGGATGCTGTGGAAGAGGGACCGGAAATTGTTTTCACTGTAACGGATACCGGGCCGGGATTCAGCCCGGAAGCCCTGCAGAAAGCGGGCCGGGAACTCTTCACCACCGATGCCGCCCGCGGCCAGCACTGGGGCCTTGGCCTTGCTGCCGCCCGCCGCACCGCCCAAACCCATAACGGCACCCTAACCGTAAGCAACGGGGAGAACGGGGGAGGAAAAGTGGAATTGAGAGTTAGGAGGTAGGAGTGAGGAGTTAGGAGTTTTTTGGGTCGCAGATACCGTTAAAGGTCGGCCAAAATATATAAATTAAAATGTAGGGAACGGTCTTGACCGTTCCGTTGCCTTGGCAAACATCCCATGTGAGGAGATGATTTTGAGGTTCCGGAACGGTCAAGACCGTTCCCTACAGACATTTTATAATGTTAATTGCAAAACCTAAAACCGCCGCAATAACTCCTCCCTCCTAACTCCTAAGGCAACACCGCACAATTCCCGCCTGACGGCTTAAGCACCGCTCCGGCGGCTGCGGCACGGCATCTGCGTTGCCAAAATGCTCGATAAGACATCCAGTATTATCTGCGCTTTTGGCTTAGCATCTGCCGCACCTCGCTCGCCGTATCGGCACTTAGAATTATGCGGTGTTGCCCTAACTTATTTTCTCGTCTCGGTCCAGTACTCTCCCATGCTTGCTCCCGTCTGGCCGGTGCATTCATTGGAGAGATAATGGGTCAGGGCATCGTCGGCGGGGGTCCAGGCGCGTGCGGTGGGTTCATCGGGGTATTCCACTTCGGCATACATAAAATGGCTGGGCAGCCCGGCATCCACATCGTTCACTTCCAGCTTCAGGCCGTTCTTCAGGGCATAGGTGCGGCGCTCCTTGGCAATCAGCGGTTTGCCGATCAGACGTTCCAGCTTTTCAAACAGTTCCGGCGTGATCTCGGTTTCAATCTCTTCCCGCATCAGGCCGGTTTTGTCCGGTGCGCCCTTAAAGCAGAGCACCAGCGCGGTGCGGCCGCCCTGCAATGCTTCGCGCCGGATGCGCACTGTGGGGCGCACGCTGATGTACCCTTGGTCCATGCGGTAAGTTTCCAGCAGGGGAAGCCCCTGGGGCCAGCCCTGCACCATCCATTTGCGTTCAATTTCCATGGTGTTCACCTTGCTCTTTCCTGATTTCTACCCGGAATGTCGTGCCATCCTGCCCGGATTCCGCCCGGATAGCGGCGTGGTGTGCCTGGCAGATGCTTTGTGCAATCGCCAGCCCCAGTCCGGTTCCGCTGCCGGTGTGGGATGGGTCCGCGCGGTAAAAGCGCTCAAAAATATGGGGCAGCCGGTCCGGTGGGATGGGCGTGCCGGTGTTGTGCACCGTCAAAACCGCCTGGCTGCCCGCTGCGGCCAGCCGCAGGGTCACGGCGCCGCCGGTGCCCGCGTACTTGATGGCATTATCCAGCAGGATCACCGCCAAGCGATGCAGGGAGGCGGCATCCCCCTGCACGGTCTGGCCGGGGCTCGTCCGCTACAATCAGGATATGCACCGGCAAATCTCCTTCGGCTTTCTTCTGTTTATAGGTACAGTATACCACAATTAGCTGAAAATAGGCTGAAAAAATGCGGCAGGTTTTTGCGCCTGCCGCATTTGCGTTACTCTTCTTCCAAGATCTCTGCGGCAACCTCTGCACGGTCGCGGCGGGTATCCATGGCGGTCTTTTCAATCATGCGGTGGGCTTCCGCTTCGCTCATGCCCTTGTGCTCGATCAGATAGCACTTGGCACGGTCCACCAGCCGGATCTGGGCAATCTTATCCCGCAGTTTGTCGTTTTCCTGCCGCAGATAATCCAGGCGGCGGCAGCAGGCGGCGGCCATCTGAACGGCCTGGCGGAACTGCACCCCGGTAAAGGGCTTTGCCAACACCAACACACCGTGCTGCTGCAATTTATCGGAAATCTGGTCTGCGGTGCCCGCCTTGGCAAGCAGAATGACACCGGCGTTTGATTTTTCTACCGCATAGGTCGAAAGTTCGTGGCCAAACTCGTCCGGCAGGGGGGTGTTGATGATCACGACCTCGAAATCAATATCCCCCATGCGGCGGCGGGCTTCGCCGCCGCTGGCCACAATGGTGGGGCGCAGGTAACCCAGCTCCGCTACATGCTTTGCCAGGTATTCATTTGCGTTGTTCCCCGCAGAGGCAATCAAAGCTGAAGGCACAAACACATCACCGCCCATCTGTTAAATTACAAAATCTGCCCTGCTTTGGGAAACATCAAATCTTCAAAAAGCAGTTTTCACGCTCCCATGCCTGGGGGTCGGGGGCACTTTCGTAACCATGGCACAACTGGGTCTGGTATTCAAAGTATTTGTTCATCAGCGGCACAGGCAGCTCTTTGGCGATAAAGTCACTCTGTGCGGCAATGGTGATGGCTTCGCGCAGACTTTCGGGCAGGCTTTCCAGCCCTTCGGCGGCGCTCTTGTGGAACAGATTGCGGTTGACCGGAGCGGGCAGCGGCATCTTTTTTTCAATGCCGTCAAGCCCGGCGGCCAGAATCAGGCCAATGACCAGATATGGGTTGCAGGAGGGATCGGGGCTGCGCAGCTCCAGACGGCAGAATTCGCCGGTGGCGGAAGGCAGGCGCACCAGCTGGCTGCGGTTCTGGCGGCTCCAGCTCACATACTTGGGGGCTTCGCAGCTGCCAAACCGTGTGTAAGAGTTGGGAATCGGGTTGCAGAAGCAGGTCAGCTCCCGCGCGTGCGCCAGAATACCGGCAATAAAATGTCCGGCCTCGCTGTCGGGGGCAATGTCGCCCTGGAACAGGTTTTTGCCATCCCGGTGGATGGAAACATTCACATGCATGCCGCTGCCGGCCTGGTCCTGCATGGGCTTGGGCATAAAGCTGGCAAACAGGCCGTTGCGGTCCGCAATAGCTTTGACGGTGCTTTTGAAGGTGTTCAGGTTATCGGCCGATTTGAGCGCGGTGGAATACATAAAGTCCACTTCGTTCTGGCCAAAGCCGCTTTCGTGGTGGCTGTGCTGGGGGCGCAGGCCCATATCCTCCATGGCAAAGCAAATCTCGCGGCGGATGTTCTCGGCCTTGTCCAAAGGGGCAATGTCAAAGTAGCCGCCGCGGTCCATCGGGATGCGGGTGGGGTTGCCGTGCTCGTCGGTCTGGAACAGATAGAACTCACATTCGCAGCCCACATCGCAGCGCAGGCCCATGGCCTTGGCGCGCTTGACCACCGATTGCAGGTACCCGCGGCTGTTGCCGGCAAAGGGGCGGCCATTGGGCAGGGTGATATCGCAGTACATGCGCATTACACGGCCCTCGGTGGGGCGCCAGGGCAGAATGGTCATTGTGTCCGGGTCCGGCCAAAGCACAAGGTCGCTCTCCTCAGTGTTCATAAACCCGGCAATGGAGCTGCCGTCAAAGCAGACACCCTGCTCGAAGGCATAGGGAAGGTCCCCGGCAAAGACAGAGATGTTTTTTTGATTGCCGAAAATATCGCAGAACGCCAGACGTACAAATTTTACGTCGTTATCTTCGACATAGTTCAGGATATCCTGTGCAGTATGCTTCATGGTGGAATCCTCCAATGTTTGAGCTACATAGTTGGCAGAGAGGGGAGAGTAGTTAGGAGGTAGGAGTGAGGAGTTGATGCAATTAGAAATTAGCAATGAGCAATTAGAAATTCCGTAGGGGCGCACATTGTGCGCCCGTTGCCTTTTGGTTAATCCCATTATAGCATATGGAGCAAAGTTCCGGTATGGTCGATAGGGCGGGACGAGTGCCGGGAGTTTATTCAGCATTGAACCCAATAAACTCCGAACTTTCAACTGACTCCTACCTAAACTCGAAAGGCCCACCTCGCGGCGGGCCTTTCGAGCTGGTGTAAGAAATAGGAAAAGGAGAATGGCGTGTTAAAAAGCCGTGCCCGGCATTTTGTGCAAAGCACAAACCCTTGCTGCCGGGGGCTTTTTGGGTCACTGCTTACTCAGTGTAAAACAGCATACGGCTGTAGCACGGCAGCGGCCAGTAATCCTCATCGACAAGCTCTTCAGCAGCGTCAGCGGCGGCGCGCAGGGCATCCATGGCGGGCAGAACCTCATCATGGAAAGCATGAGCCTTAGCGGTCTCATCGTCCAGGGCGCTGACCTTATCGGTCACAGCCTTCAGAGCGTCGGTTGCATCAGACATCTCGTCAGTGTATTTGGAAAGTGCAGTCAACAGCTTTGCTTCGGACTTGGTGGAGATGCCTTCCACGGCAGCGGTCTTGGCTGCGGCGGTGCTGGCAACTTCGCCCATATAGCTGGTGGCGGCAGGAATCAGCTGCTTGGATGCGATCTTGAGCATGGTGCGGGCTTCGATGTTGATAATCTTGGAGTAGTGCTCCATCTCAACTTCGTAACGGCTCAGCATTTCGGTCTTGGTCAGAACGCCGAACTCTTCCATCAGGGAGATGTTCTTCTCTTCCTTCAGGGCGACCATGGCATCGGGGGTGCACTTGCGGTTGGGCAGGCCACGGCGGGCAGCCTCAGCTTCCCAGGCTTCGGAATAACCGTTGCCGTTGAAGATCACACGGCGGTGGTCGTTCAGGGTCTTCTTGACCCAGGCGGCGGCAGCGCACTCAAAGTCAGCAGCGCCCTCCACATCGGCAACAAACTGCTTCAGCTCTTTGGCAACAGCAGTGTTCAGGATGGTGTTGGCATCGCTCAGGTTCTCAGCGGAACCGGGCATACGGAACTCGAACTTGTTGCCGGTAAAGGCGAACGGAGAAGTACGGTTACGGTCGGTGGTGTCCTTGCTGAACTTGGGCAGAACATCAACGCCAAGGTCCATCTTCATCTTAACAGGGCCGGCATAGGGGCTGTCGGTGCAGACAGCATCGATAACAGCTTCCAGCTCTTCGCCGACAAAGATGGAGATGATGGCCGGGGGAGCCTCGTTAGCGCCCAGGCGGTGGTCATTGCCGGGGGTGGCAACAGAGGTACGCAGCAGGTCAGCGTATTCATCAACCGCCTTGATAACGGCGGTCAGGAAGACCATGAACTGCAGGTTTTCCATCGGGGTATCGCCGGGATCCAGCAGGTTTTCGCTCTTGGTGCTGAGGGACCAGTTGTTGTGCTTGCCGGAACCGTTAACGCCCTCGAACGGCTTTTCGTGCTGCAGGCAGACCAAGCCGTGCTTATCGGCAATCTTCTTCATCATTTCCATGGTCAGAAGGTTGTGGTCGATGGCAACGTTGGTGGTATCGTAAATGGGGGCGAGCTCATGCTGGCAGGGGGCAACTTCGTTGTGCTTGGTCTTTGCGGGGATGCCCAGCTTCCACAGCTCGGTGTCCAGATCCTTCATAAAGGCGGAGACAATGGGGCGGATCACACCAAAGTAGTGCTCTTCCAGTTCCTGGCCCTTGGACGGTGCAGAGCCAAACAGGGTGCGGCCGGTCAGAACCAGGTCCAGGCGCTTGTTGTAATCCTCTTTGCGGATCAGGAAGTACTCCTGCTCCGGGCCAACGGTGGTGGCAACGCGCTCAACATCCTTGCCGAACAGGTGCAGTACCTTGCAGGCCTGGTCGCTGATGGCCTGCATGGAACGCAGCAGCGGGGTCTTTTTATCCAGTGCTTCGCCGGTGTAAGAGCAGAATGCAGTGGGGATGCACAGCACGTCATCTTTTACAAAAGCATAGCTGGTGGGGTCCCATGCGGTGTAGCCGCGGGCTTCACAGGTGGCGCGCAGGCCGCCGGAAGGGAAGGAGGAAGCATCTGGTTCGCCTTTGATGAGCTCCTTGCCGGAAAACTCCATGATGGCGGTGCCGTCCGGCTGGGGGCTGACAAAACCATCGTGCTTTTCACTGGTGATGCCGGTCAGGGGCTGGAACCAGTGGGTGTAATGGGTAGCGCCCTGTTCAATCGCCCAGCGCTTCATCACGCTGGCCACAACATTGGCTACTTCCAGGTCAAGGGCCTGACCCTTTTCAATGGTTGCCTTCAGGCTCTTGTAGGTCGAGCTGGGCAGACGCTCACGCATTTCGTGCTCGTTGAAGACTTTGCTGCCGTACAGTTCCATAACGGTTGCTGCCATACTTACCGAACTCCTTTTCCTCTGTGGTATCATCACGCAAATAAGTCGGACTTTTTATAAAACAAAAGGCACTGCGAACAGGATTTGTGTTCGCAGCGCCCTTGCTGTTTATGTGCTTATTATACGGGCCAAACGCAAAAAAAGCAACTGGCAGAAATGACAAACCGGATTGTCGTTTGCCTTGATGTTTTAGGGAAAATGCTTGTATTGGGGGATGGAACCATCCAACCCCCAATGCGGCCTAATAAAATAAACCGGGCCGCCAACCCCGCTTGGGGGCGACAAGCCCGGTATAGTTTAGACAGTTAAACGTGTGCTGCGTTCTTTTGGCTTTTGCGGTACAGCATAACAGTGGCTGCAATGCCCAGCAGGCTGATGCAGTCCGCCGCGCGCCAGAACCACATTCCAGTCCAGCGCACCTGTACGCTGCCCTGCCAGCCGGGAGCCAGGGTAACGGTCAGGTAACCGTTCTTGTGGGTCAGTGCGGCTCCGTCTGCAGCGGTCATATGGTAGCCGGGGTAGTAGAATAGCGGCAGCCGGATGGATGCTTCGGTATCGCCGGTGTTCTGCGCCGCCAGCTGAATGGTCAGGCCGTTTTTGGTGTACTCTGTCAACTCTACGCCGTCGTCCGCTTCGGGGGTCAGGCGGCCCCAGACGCTGTCATCGGTGGTGGTGTCCTCGGTGGGCAGGTATTCGCCGCCACCCACCTGACCGGGCAGGTCATCCACCGCGGCAAGGCTCATGTAGGTAACGGCTTCGCTGGTGGTGCATTTGTCATACATCAGGTACCCGGCGGGGATGATGGTCAGCGCCAGCAGGGCGGCTGCCATTGCCTTGGCGGCTTCGGGCCGGACTTTGCGGTACAGCACCACCGCACAGCAGGCGCACACGACCAGCAGCATGGTGGCCGGGGTGAAGAACCGCCAGGCAAACTGCAACTTCCCCAGAGTCTTGCTCAGCGCCTGCAATGGTTCGTAACGGAACAGCGCGTACCAGGGGCAAAGGTCGCTGGCGCACCAGGCGGCCAGCAGGCCAAAGCCCAGTGTCAGGCTGCCAATGCGCGCGGCATCGCGGCTGCTTTTGCGCACGGCGGGGTCCAGCACAGCCAGCAGGAAGAAGAATGCACCCGCGGCCAGTGCCAGGCCCAGCGTCTGCGGCATTTCGCCCGCAATGCCGCTCTGGATGCTCTCCGCCACGCCGCTGCTTTGACCGAACATCAAAAACATCTGGCCCAGGTAAACGGAGCTGTCGTACAGGTAGGCGGCATCATACTTGCCGCTGATGCGGCACACCCCCTGCACCATGTATTGCAGCAGCGGCACCATAAACCACAGGTTCCACACAATGGCGGCCCCGGCGGCTTTGCACAGAGCGGGCAGCACCGGGCGGGTGAAGGTCTTTTTGAAATACAGCAGGCAGAAGGCGGCGGTAAAGAACACCGCAAGTTCGGTTGTCAGCAGATGGCTCTGCAGCAGGCCGGTAAAGCCCAGGGCAAAGGGCAGCCAGCACCAGGGCTCGGCCTTTTTGCCATCGGCAGGGGATTGGCGATAAATCCGCCACAGCCCGTACACGACCAGCGGCAGGAACGCCATGGCGGTATATTCGCCCACTGCGGCGCGCACAAACACGTTGGTCAGCCGGTAGAACGAAAGGGTGTACAACGCGGTGCCAAGCAGCGCGGCACAATCGCTGCGGAACATTTTGCGCAGGGCATAAAACGTAATGCCCACGGTGGCCGCTGTGATGGATGCAACGTAAACTTTGTAGCTGGTTTGCAGGCTGAAACCCAGAATGCGCAGCACCGCAGCCGGGTACAGGAACACATCGGAGTACATCAGGCTGAACGGATAGCCTTTTTCGTTGATGATGGCCGGGTCCATGCGCACGGGGAACTGCCCGGCCAGCAGCCCGGCTTTCAGCCCCTCAATGCGGGAAAGGTGGATGGAAAGGTCGTGCCCGTACGTCAGGTAGCCGAGCCCCAGCGGCAGGCAGGCAAACACGTCGATGCCCACCAGCGCCATGGCGATATACCGCCCGCGCAGGGTATGGATGGGAAATTTGACCCGGCGGGTCAGCAACAGGATCACCCAGTCCAGTACGGCGCAGAACACAAGCCCCGTCAGCAGCCGCACATACGCCCACGCGTGGGTGGGTACGATCTGTGCGCCGGTAATGTAGATGACCTGGTTTTTGCCGCAGTCCGCGGTAAACTGCAGCTGTGCGGTTTCACAGCCGTAGGGCATCCACAGGCTGAACACCGTGCGGGTGCGCTCAGCGGGCAGCTTGGCGGCATCATACTGCGCGGTGGGCATGATCTCATCCAGAAAGCTGACCTCGCCGTCCTCGCCGTCATTCACATAGTTGATGCAAACCTGGTAGCTGCCGCGCGGCAGGTCGATCCAGCGGGTGGTGGCAAACAGGCCGGTAAAGTTTTCCACGCGGGCGCCGCGGTCATCATTGGTACATTCCTCCGCGTAGGGAATGATCAGGTCCGGCGTAATATCAATCACGCCGCCTGTGCGGAAATCCCCCACAAAACGCAGCGCCAGCACCATAAATTCCACCAGAACCAGCAGCAGGACCAACCCGTTCTGGCGGCTGAAAATTTTTTTGAGCTTTTGCAAACAAGCACGCTCCCTTCTCAACATGATCTTAAGGCAGCACCGCACAATTCCCGCCTGACGGCTTAAGCACCGCTCCGGCGGC
>ERZ838483.2006-NODE-2006-length-13840-cov-5.479942_pt1 | contig 13840 bp, 2 predicted proteins | sample MGYA00519939_ERZ838483 | MGnify/ENA primary metagenome ERZ838483 (study PRJEB31850, sample SAMEA3708836) | human gut metagenome | biome: human gut; feature: human-associated habitat; material: faeces | place: China | collected 2014 ... | reverse complement strand
AACAGCTGGGCAAGGCTCGGCTCCCGACTGAGGATTATCAGTGGCTCCAGACGGAGATTGCAAAGGCCGAGAAAGAGCTTGACAAACTGCTCAACAAAGAGGCCGCATACGAGGATTTGGACGTGAGCAAATCTTCGCAGAAGTGGAAAACACTGCAATACAGCATCGAGCAGACCGAACGAAAGCTGGAAGAATACCGGGCCGAGGCGGCGCAGATGGAGGAGAATGGAACCTCTCACACGTCTGGCGCAGATTCTGCGGAGTATGACCAGCTGAGTACGGCTCTCGACGCCGTGAAAGAAAAGCTCGACGGTATGGTGCAGAAAGTGGAGCGCGGCACATCTGCTTTTGCAAAGTTCGGCAGCATTATCGGCAAGGGCGTTGTCGGCGGCCTGAAGGGCATGGTTTCCATGCTGGGTAAGGGCGCGGCAGCCATGCTGAAATTGTCCCTGCGGGCAAAGAAAACGCATTCCAGCTTCAACAATGGAATCGGAACGCTGCTGCGGTATGGTCTGGGCGTTCGCTCTCTGTTCGCCCTCATGAACAAGCTGCGCAGCGCTCTGGTGGACGGCTACAAGAACCTTGCCCGGTATTCCAGCCGGACAAACGCCGCCATATCGTCCCTCATGTCTGCACTGACGAGGCTGAAGAACAGCTTTGCAGCAGCATTCGACCCCATTCTTAGGGCGGCGGCTCCGGCGCTGGTTACGCTTATCAACCTGATTTCTAATGCGGTCTCCAAGATTGGTATGCTGACGGCTGCGCTGACCGGCGCAAAGACGTACACCAAGGCAACCACGATTCAGGAAGATTATGCAAAGTCGCTGGATAAAACATCGCAGTCGGCCAAAAAGGCAAAGGCCGCGCTGGCCAGCTTTGACGAGCTGAACATTCTGGACGACAACAGCAGTGACAGCACGAAGGATGACGGCTCCGTTGACCCATCCAAGATGTTTGAGCAGGTTCCCATCGACAGCGCGGTGCTGGACTTTGCGGACAAGCTGAAAAAGGCATTCGAGGAAGCAGACTGGAAAGGCCTCGGCACTTTACTGGGAGACAAAATCAACGAGCTGGTGGACAGCGTTGATTGGTCTGGCTGGGGAACGAAAATCGGCAAGGGCATGAATGCCGCCATCCAAACACTGTACTACACCGTGGATACGGTGAACTGGGTGAACATCGGCAAGCATCTGGCCGAGGCGGTCAACGGCATCATCAATGAGGTTGACTGGGACATCTTCGGGCGGCTGCTGGCAAAGAAGTTCACTGTGGCGCTGGACGTGGCCGGTGGTTTCCTGAAAGAGCTGGACTGGACAGCTGTGCTTCAGGCGTTCACCAGCGGCTTTTCCGGCTTCTACAGCGAGCTGCAAGAGTGGCTGGAAAGCAAAGACTGGCATCGGATTGGCGAGATCATCACCGCCAAGCTGTCCGACGCGCTGCGCAACGGCAATGTGGAGGGCGCAGTCAAGAGCTTTTTCGACGCTTTCACGGAGGCCATCAACTCGCTGGCCGACCTGATGGATGGCATCGACTTCTATCAGGTGGCAAAAGACCTCGTTGAAATGCTTATCCGGGCCGTGTCCGGCGTGAGCTGGGACGAGCTGACGGAGGCGCTGGGCCGCCTTATCGGCGAATCCGTTGACGCGGTCATTCAGATTTTGGCTGGATCTCTGGCTGATGTGGGCAACTACTTCAAAGAGAAAACGCAGGAGGTCGGAGGCGACGCTGTTGCAGGCTTCTTCTTAGGCATCAAGGACGCTATCTTCGGCGTTGGTGCATGGATTGTAGATAACATTTTCAAGCCGTTCTGGGACGGCATCTGCGCCGCATTTGAGATTCACTCGCCATCCAAGAAGATGGCCGAGATTGGCGGCTACATTATCGCAGGCCTGTTGGACGGCATCAAAGACCTGCCGTCCAAGCTGAAAGCCAAGCTTGACGATGCGCTGGATAAGGTGGTCAGTTGGGGCAGCGACCTGAAGTCCAAAGTCAAGGATGCTGCTGCGGATGCAGTGTCCAAGGCGGTAGACGAGTTCAAGGATTTGGCCTCTAAGCTGAAACTGAAACTGGACGCGGCCATCGACAAGGTGAAGGGCTTTGCAAAGGACATCGCCTCCCGGATGAAGTCCGGCACTGCTGACGCTGTGGCGGATGCAGCCTCCCAGCTGGGCAATCTGGCAGGCAAGGCAAAAGAAAAATTCGACAACACCATCGCCAGAGCAAAGTCCTTCGCGACCGGCCTTATTTCCAAGTTGAAAGGCGGTGCTGCTGACGCTGTGTCTAGCGCGGCCTCGCAGCTTGCAACCATGCCGCAGAAGGTCAAGGAAAAGCTCGACCTCGTGATTCAGAAAGCTGTGTCGTTTGCCGCTGACCTGAAGGAAAAGTTCACGAGCGCTGGCAAAAACGCGCTGGCGGGCATCATCAACGGTATTTCCTCCAAAATCGAGGAAGTCAAGACCTCCATCAGCAACGTGGGTCTCGCCCTCATCAACACCTTCAAAACGCTGCTGGGCATCCACTCGCCCTCGCGTGTCTTTGCCGAACAGGGCGGCTTTATCGCTGCCGGTCTTATTATCGGCATGGAGGGTGCAACGGACGATGTCAAGAAAGCTGCTGCACAGCTGGCGGGCGCTGCCGTTGACGCTGCAACGGACGCTGTTGCAGATGTCGCCCCGACCACGCTGGAAAAAATCAAGGAAAATCTCGAAAAGATAGAAGATGCCTTTGACGATGACACCGGTCTGGGCAAAATCTACAACACCATCAAGAACCTGTTCAGTATCGACTGGTCGGACATCGACACGTCCGATATTTTGGAGCTGGCCAAGAACATCACGACCCTGTTCTTCGACAGTCTGGACAAGAATGTGCGGCTGTCCATTTCCGACTTCATCAACACCTCTCTGGACTACCTGAACAAAGCCTACGAGCAGGAAGGTCTGCCCGGCCTTATCAAAGCGGGCAAGACCATTATCTCCGGTCTGGCCTCTGGTATGGCTGAGGGCATAAAATACATCGTGGCGAACAGCGGCCAGATTTTCAGTGCCCTGAAAGATGGGATTCTGGTGGCTCTGCAAGGTGTCAACGCGGAGCTGCTCATTGCCGTGGGCGTTATCGCCCTCATTGCTGTGGCTATCGCGGGTGCGTGGAAGTATAGCGAGCAGTTCCGGGATTCCGTTCTGAACGCTGTAAACCGCATCAAGAAAGCGGTCGAAAAGGTCATGGCGGCCATTAAGAAAGCTCTGACACCCATCGTGGAACTGGTGAAGAATGTGTTCACCATGTTGCAAGGTCTGATTGCGCAGCTGTTTGAGCTTGTGGGCAGCATCCTTGCAAAAATCATCGACTGGATTGCGCCGGTCATTACGATCATCGGCAATTTCCTGAGCGATGTTATCACGGTGCTGGGAACCATCATCGGCTATATCGCAAAGCTGCTGACCCCGCTTATCAACGGCATTGGCAAGATTATCTCCACGATTCTGGAATGCCTGCAAAAAATCTGGAACACCCTCAGCGATGCACTGTCCCCGGCATTTGAGGCAATCTGGAAAGTCGTATCGAAAATCTTTGAAACCATCGGGAATCTGCTGCAAACCATTGTGGATGCACTGTCCCCGGCAATTGACGCACTGGCTGAAGCATTCGGCATTATCCTTGACGCGGTGGCCAGTATCGTTTCTGCGGTCGTAGATGCACTAGCTCCGGTCATTCAGGTCATAGCGGAAGCGCTGGGCGGCATCATCACGGTACTGGCAGAGATTGTCGGCGCGGTCGTGGACGCTCTGGCACCGGCCATCAAGCTGATTGGCGATGTGCTGGGAGCGATTTTCGGTGTCATCGCAAAGATTGTCAACCTCGTTTGTGGCGTTCTGAAGCCGGTTATTGACGTGATTTGCGGTGCGCTGAAAGCCATCGGTGATGTGATAAACAACATCTTCAATGGCGTGAAGAACTTGACCAGCAAGGCAGTAGAGACTGGTAAGAACATCATTCAGGGCATCGGAACCGGCATCAAGAATGCTGCAACCGGCCTGTGGAATGGCATCAAGAACGTTGGCAACAACATCGTCAACGGCTTCAAGAATTTCTTCGGCATCCACTCGCCGTCTAAGCTTATGGCCAGTGAAATCGGTGAGTATCTGCCTGCCGGTATTGACGAGGGCATGAAGGACGCCATGCCTGCCCTGCTGTCCAGTGCAGAGGACCAGATGGGCAATCTGGTTGACACTGTGAAGGACGGCGCAGCAGAGGCCAACGGCGCGATCGCTGGCAGCGGTATGCCGCTGCTGTCCGAAGTTTCGGGCAAGGTCGATATCGTGGACGGTCTGGATGATGTTCTGACCCGGTTTTCCGACAAGGTGGCAGACAGCTTTACAAGCCTGCTTGACCGTCTGACGGAAATCACGCAGAGCGCGAACTTCTTCATTCCTGCGGTTGCGACCGGCATGGTCACGCCGTATGGTGTCAGCGGCAGCGCTGGCGGCGGCTCTGGGAACGTTGTGGAGGAAATCCACGCCTCCAACGAGGAAACGACCCGCACCATCGTGCAGGCCATTGGCAGTGCTACGAACAGCATCTGCGCAGCGGTCGAGCAGTACAGCGGCGTGGAGGTAAGCGTGGATGCTGACAGCCTGTCGCAGCATACTGTGGACTACATCAACCGCAAGACCAGGATGTTCGGCACCTCTCCGCTGCTGACCCCTACGGAAGTATAAGGAGGCAAGAACCCTATGAAACCGATTCTTAAAATCGGAAATCATGACTATACCCAGTGGGTAGCAGAGGGTGGCCTTACCCCCACGGACAGCGATGTGGATTCCAGCAAGTCTGGAAGAAACACGCTGGACGCGGTCATGGTCAGAAACAAGCTGGGTCACAAGATGAAATGGTCCGTCACGCTGATGGATATCCCGGAGGAAGTCGCCGCCCAGCTGTCGAAAGACCTGAGCCAGACATTCTTCAGCGCCACATTGCTGGACCCGGATGCAGGGCGATATCTGACCAAGACCTACTACTGCGCGAACCGGCCCTTCGGTGCGCAGCGGTACGACAAGGCCACGAAGAAAACCTACTATGTCGGCATGGCGTTCAACATGACCGAGCAGTAAGGAGGTGATTCTACGAGACAGAGAACAAAGCTGTGGACGGAGCTGGCGGCTCGCGGGCGGTTCAATCTGGATTCCCGTGCCGTCATCGCTGGCAAAGAATACTATAAAATCTCCGCGCCGCAGATCAGTCACAGTCTTGCGACAGAGCCGTTTAGCATCGGCAACTGCAATGCGGCCTCTTTGAAGCTGGACGTTCTTCTGGACGATGGAGAAAGCATACCAGACGGCGCTTCGGTGCGCATCATCGCCCGGCTCACCGATTTGGACGTTACAGAGCACACGGAAACGCTGCAATTCGGCGAGTTCATGGTGGACACCTGCAACAAGGAGGAGAATATCTACTCGCTGTCCTGCTATGATGCGATGCTCAAAACCTCGCAGGCTATGGTGGACGATAACGACAGCGAAAGCGGCTGGCCAAAGTCCATGGCCGTTGTCGTGCAGGAAATTGCGTACCGCATCGGTACGCCGATTGACCCACGCACCCGCATCAACCGAGGGCTGAACTACATGGTTCCTTTCCCGAAAGGCTACACCATGCAGCAGGTCTTAGGATGGATAGGCGCGTGCAACGGCGGCAACTGGACCATCACGGACGATGGAATGCTGCGGCTGGTGACGTTGACCGCACCGCCCACGGAAACCTACCGTATCGTGGATGAATACTATAACGACATCATTACCGGTGACGGCTATGCGCTGGCGTGGGAGCTGTCCAGTGGCAACGGAGAACCCCAGACCCCGGAAACCGGCAGCAGTGTCGGTTCCCTGACCCAAAAAATCTACCCGGTCGTTGACCATGAGTTCAACCGCATCGTCACGGCAGACGGCTTTACGCTGGTCTACGACCAGACCGGCGCAGTTGAAGCTGCGCAAGGCATCGTTCATGTTCCCATGGTGCGCGGCAAAGTCGCGACCGGCAGGCGGCTCAAGGTGTCCAAGGTCACAATGACGGACGAGGAAGGAAATTCTTTTTCCAAGGGCGATGACACCGGATTTGAAATTGCGGTGGATAACTGCCCCTATTCCTGTCAAGGTATCTGCAACGACCTCTATTCCATGTTGAACGGCATTGAGTATGAGCCTTTTACGGCGACAGATGCCCTTTTCGACCCAGCCGCCGAGCTGGGAGATCAGGTCAAAATCGGCGACCAAGTTCACAGCTCCATCTATTCCATGGACGCGACCTTCGATATCGGCTACGCTAACACCATCAGTGCACCGACCAACACCGAGGCGACCCGGCAGTATCCGTATTTAACCCAGCGCGACAAGAACCGGGACAAGGTCTTTTTGGAAATGAGCGCCGACTATGGCGGCGTTGCGATGTCGGCAGATGCCGGTCTGGTTGTCACTAAGACCGGCAGCGCTGCAAAGGCCATGACGGAGGCTCACAGTACACCGGTCTCCCGCGCTGAGGTACAGTATTCGGACGAATACATTGCCATGCGGGCACGGGACACGGAGACCGGGCGCATGGAGGACTGCATCTTTTTCGATGACGAAAAAGAGAAGTACTGCATCACGAAAGCTGTCCTGATAGAACAGGCTGATGAACTGGCAAAGGAGCTGAAAAATTTGGCTGATGAACTGAAATCCATGGAAGGTGGAGAGGGCACAGATGCCGTCACCCTGCCGCAGCTCTTACAGTCCGTCAAGGATGTGCAGGCATCTCTCGCAGAGCAGCGCACCACGCTGGACGGTTTGGAAACCTCTTCGGCCAATATCAAGGAAACGCTGGCTGCTGTGCAGACCGCACTTTCCGACATCAAGACGGCGGCAGCGGGCATCCGGTCTGCTGTGGACAAGAACGCCGCAGCGCTGGCCACGGTGGACACTACGCTGTCCGATGTGAAGAAGTCTCTGGCAGCCGTGCAGACCGATGTGACGGCTCTGAAAAAGACCGCTGCTGCTCAGTCCACAGAGCTGGCCGAGGTTCACACGGCGGTAGACGAGCACACCACCACGCTGTCCGCGATGGATGAAAAGCTGACGGATACACAAGGAACGCTGGACAATATCTTGACGATTCTGAAAGCAATGTCCGACACACCTAAAGAGCCGACCAGCGGAACCGAAACCTAAAAGGAGGGAATCTAATGTCTGAAAAACGCATTCAGGACTTCGCCACGGCGGCTGACGCTCTGGACAATGACCTGTTGCTTATCGCATCGAAAGACAAAACCTACAACATCAAGGTCAAAACCCTGAAGGATGCTGTACAGGGCGATGCCGACCGCGCAGAGGCCGCAGCGCAGGAGGCCAAAAACACCGCGCAGCAGGTGGCCAAATCCGTTGGCAACATTGAGCAGCGGGCTGCATCTGCTGAGAGCAAAGCGGCCACGGCCGTTACTGCTGCAAATCAGGCTGTGCAGGATGCAGCGGCAGCCCAAAGGTCGGCAAGCAACACCGAAAGCATGGTGTCCACGGCCCAGACCGCAGCATCCGAGGCCAGCACAGCAGCGGTCAAGGCGGGCGATTCCGCAACCGCTGCTGCATCGTCCGCATCGTCGGCGCAGGAGGCCGCAACAAACGCGGCCAGCTCGTCCAAGGCTGCCGTAGAGGCTGCAAATGCCGCAACCACCACGGCGACCGAGGCGAAAACAACTGCCGGTGAAGCAAAGACTGCCGCAGAACAGGCAACGTCTGACGCTGCCGATGCAGCGGCCAACATCAAGACCGCGACCGAGGTGGCCTCGAAGTCTGCTGCATCTGCAAAGACCGCAGAGCTTCAGGCAACCGCAGCGGCTAACACTCTGGCCCAGTTTCAGGAAATCATCGAGAACGGCGTTGTTCAGGACGTTCAGTCCGTTGATGATGGCCTGAAGATTACCTACACCAACGGCGGCACCATCACGCTGCCTATCAAGGCTTCTGGCGGGCTGGCGTTCAGCTCGATGGTCTACGACACAGAAACCCACTATCTGCACCTGTACGATGAAAACGAGAAGGACGTTATCGACCCGGTATACATTCCGGGCGGCGGTGGCGGCGGCTCCGGTGGTTCTTCCGGCGTTACCCTGACGAACGAAACCTACGTCAACGGCGAAAAGGCACTGTCCTTCGCCATTGCGCAGGGCCAGACAACCGAGCTGTCCTACACCTTCACCGATACCGACCCGGACTTCGGCGGCGCTGCTGCCTACTATGTCAACGGTGTTCAGGTGGCAACGGCCAACATTGTGCAGAGCGTGAAAATCACCTTCAATCCGACAGAATGGCTGGTTGCCGGTGACAACAAAATCCGCGTTGTGGTTACGGATGAAAACGGCGCGACCGGCTCCAAGACATGGACAGTTTCCGTCCTGACCGTTTCCGTGTCTGCTACACTGTCGGAATCTACGCTGTACACGGTCGGAACCGCGTTCCGCATCAGCTACACCCCGGTCGGCTCCGGCATGAGCAAGACCACGCACTTCCTTGTGGACGGCAAACAGGTAGCAGAGGCTACCACGACCTACTCTGGTCGTCAGCTGGTGCAGAACCTGACCATCAGCAAGCACGGCGCTCACGACATCGACATCTACACGACCACCACGGCCAGCGGTAGCACCATCACAAGCCCTACCGTGCACTTCTGTATCGCGGTCGTGGATGCTGCAAGCAATGTGCCTATCATCACGGTCAAGGACAAAAAGCCCTCCGGCCGCGTGTATATGACCGCTGCTATCCAGTATATGGTCTATGACCCCAGTACCGAGCAGGCCAGCGTGAAGCAGTCCGTTGACGGCGTAGAAACCGCTCTGACGGTGGGCCGCAGCTTGCAGTCGTGGGCATACAAGCCGCGCACCGAGGGCGAACACGCCCTGAAGCTGACCTGCGGCGAAACGTCCGTCACCATGACCTACACGGCCACCGCGCTGGGCTATGACATCCATCCGGCCAACGTGGACGCGAAGTTTGACTTTGACCCGTCGGGCCGCTCCAACTCCGCAGCAGACCGCGATACATGGGTTTCTAACGGCGTTTCCCTGACTGTGGACAAAGGCTTCGACTGGACGAACGGCGGCTATCAGCAGGACACTGACGGCAACACGGCTTTTGTCATCCGCGCCGGTCATACTGCAACCATCAACTACAACCTGTTCGGCTCGACCAATCTTCAGGCCTATGGCGCGTCTTTCAAGATGATTTACACAGCCAAGAATGTGCGCAAGTTTGACGCTGTGGTCGCACAGTGCCTTTCGGACGGCATCGGTCTGGATGCAAACGCCAAGGAAGTGACTCTGTCCACGGAGCAGACCGGCATCAGCCAGTTTGTTTGCGAGGGCGAGCGCACGGAGCTGGTCTACAACATCACCAGCCGCAGCAAGAACAGTGAGCTGTTCTTGAACCTTCAGGGCATTCCGTCCCGGTTCGCTACCTACTCGGAGAGCGACCGTCTAGCCCAGCGCAACCCGGTCCCGCTGACCATCGGCAGCCCGGATTGTGATGTGTGGCTGTACCGCTGCAAGTTCTACGATATCAGCCTCGGCGATGCCGACATGATGGACAACTTCATTGCGGACGCACCCGACCCGGACGAGATGATAGCTCGGTATGAACGCAATTCTGTGGACGATGGCGCGGGCAACATCATCACCGACTGGAACGCATCGTCCATTGATGAAGCCTACATCGACAATCTGGCAAAGTCCCGGCCTGGTCTGCGTGTCATCAAGCTGCGTGTCCCGCGCTTCACGACCGACAAGAACGACAAGGTTTCCGGCAGCAGCGTGGAGCACCTCCTGTATGGCGCTCGCGCAAAGGACTGCTGGAAGAACGAGAGCGTTGTCCACCGTGGGCAGGGCACGTCCTCCAACGCCTACGGCAAGGCGGGCCGCAACATGGACTTCGACTGCAAGGGCAAGTTCGTCTACACCGAAAACGGCGTGGTCATGGAGGCAGACACCTACGACATGACCGAGAACAGTGTGGGCGAAACCTACTTCAACCTCAAGTTGAACATTGCATCCAGCGAGAACATGAACAATGCTATGCTGGCCGAGCTGTTCAACAAGTACCAGCCGTACATCCGCGCCGCCCGGTCTGCGAATCCCAAGGTGCGCGACACGATGGAGTTCCATCCGTGTGTCGTGTTCGTGTACAACGAAAGCGCCGAGGAAGGGTTCACACAGGGTCAGTGGATTTTCTACGGCGTGGGCGATTTCGGCAACTCCAAGAAGGACAAAAAGGCGCAGGGGCTTGACAGCACAACGCGCCCGAATGAGTGCATTGTGGAGCTGTGCAACAATACCCATGTCTACAACCGATTCAAGGGCTACGAGGGCGCGGCAGACGCTTCCAGCTGGGAGAGTGACGATAACCCGAACGCGCCTCTGTCCTTCCGCTACATCGCGGACACCTGTGATGGAGCCGTAGCCCGCAACGCATGGAGCGATGTAGTGAAGTGGGTCTGTTCGACCGACCGCACAGCAGCGACCGGCGAAGCGCTGGGCAGCCCTGTGACCTACGGCAGCACGACCTACACCAACGACACGGCAGAATACCGCGCCGCCAAGTTCGTGAACGAGTTTGACCAGCATTTTGAGAGCAAGTCCACCCTGTACCACTACCTGTTCACCTCGTTCTTCACCATGCCGGACAACCGCGCAAAGAACACCTTCCCGCACTGCGAGGATGTGACCGCTGCGCACCCCATCTGGGACTACTGCTTCGGCTACGACTTCGACACGGCCATGGGCAACAACAACGAGGGCGATCTGGCGCTGGACTACGGCATGGAGGACACCGACCAGCTGAACGGCGGCAACGTGTTCAACGCGCAGGATTCCGTCCTGTGGGTTAACGTGCGCGATCTTCTGACCGACCGTCTGAACGCGATGGTCGCGACCCTGACGGAGCTGTTCGATGCTGACCGCCTGAATGCGGCGTTTGACGCATATCAGTCCCTTCGCCCGGAACGCTTGCTCGTTGCAGATGCACGGCGCAAGTATATCCGGCCCTACGAGGATTTGAAGGAGGGCGGCACGGCCATTACCATGTTCATCCCCATGATGAACGGTGACAAGCGGCTCCAGCGCCACTACTTCCTCAAATACAACAGCATCTATTTCGCGTCCAAGTGGAACACGGCTGTTGCCCGGAACGACAAAATCACCCTGCGTGGCTTCGCAAGCCCGACCGGCGAGATTGCCGCGATCACCATCACACCGTACTCTGACCTGTATGCGTCTATCCTGTTCGGCTCCATCCTGAAGCAGCAGCGTTGCAAGCGCGGCGAGCCGGTGACGCTGAGCATGAGCAAGGACACGGCGCTGAACGATACCGAAATCTACATCTATTCGGCATCCATGCTGGAAGCTGTGGAGGGCATCGCCAGCGTGTACACCAATCAGGCCGATTTTTCCGCAGCCACCAAGCTGCGTTCTATCGTCATAGGCAGCGATGATTCCAGCTATTCCAACGTCAACCTGACCAGCACAATCAAGCTGGACTTCTCCGCGCTGGCCGTGCTGGAAGAACTGCGCATCGACCATTGCCCGAACCTGAACGCGCCGGTCGATGTGTCTGGCTGCGTGGCGCTGAAGGTGGCCAGCTTCAAGGGTACGCCGGTCTCCGCTGTCAACTTCGCTGCTGGCAGCGCTCTGGAAGAATGCTATCTGGAAAGCCCGGTCAGCCTGACGCTGCGCAATATGCAGAACATCAAGAAGTTCGATGTGGCCGACAACTATGCGAACCTGACCGGTCTGCGGCATGAAAACACGCCGTTCCCGGCAGCGTATGACATCGTGAACGCTGCATCCAAGCTGTACACGGTGCGCCTCGCGGGCATCGACTGGCAGCTCACCGGAACGGAAATTCTGAACCGCCTGCTGTCCATGGGCGGCTACGATGAAAACGGCATTGAAATCGGGCGGTCTGCTCTGTCCGGTAAGGTCTATACCTCGGTCATCCGGCAGGCAGAAGTCGAGAGCTATGCAGCAGCATGGCCCGATCTGGCCGTTACCTACGGCGGTACGGTGCAGCAGTATAAGGTAACTTTCTGCAACTATGATGGCACGGCTCTTACGCTGAAGGACGGCAGCCCTGCAGAGTTCCTTGTGGACCGCGGCGCGGACTGTGCAGACCCCATCAGGGCCGGTCTGATGGACACGCCGACCAAGGCTTCCACGCAGGCCGAGGTTTTCACCTATGGCGGCTGGGATTCTCCGCTGACGCAGGTGTTGAGCAACCTGACCGTCAAGGCAACCTACACCAGCGTCCCGCAGAAGTATACGGTGCGCTGGTATGCGCAGGCGGGCGTTGTGGTCGGCAGCAAGACCGTTGACTACGACACTGAGGCCGTGCCGCCCGCTGACCCGGAGCGCACGGACGAGGAATCGAGCTTCGTCTACCATCTGTTTGACGGCTGGGACAAGAGCACGGCTCACGTCAAAGAGAATATGGATGTCTATGCGCGTTGGATTCGAGGCACGTTGCCCAACTTCGGCGATGACCTGTCGAACCTGAATCTGGCACAGCTGTACGGTATTCGGCAGTCTGGCCGCGCCTCGCTCTATTTCACGGAGGACAACATCAAGACCCGCGTTCCGTTCACCATGGGCTATGAGCCGCAGTTCGACAACGTAGAATCTGTGATGCTGGCCGAGAACATGGAGCTGACCGGCTCCACCTCAAAGAATACCGGCGTGAAGATTATGGACAAGGACACTGGCTGGACGCTGGTTGTGGACTGTGTGTTCGACCAGCCGACCTCTGAGGCTTGTGTGGCCGCCTGCTTCACCAAGACCGGATACCACGGCTTCAAGGTCAAGTACAGCAACGGTACGGCGGTCCAGTGGGGTACGAACACGGCGAACAACAGCCGCGGAACCGGCCTGTCTACGATTTCCGGTATCGGTACACAGTACATCGCTGACCAGTACCGTGAGCTGGTTGTGCTGCGTCACGTCAAGGGCAGCCGGAACCTGTTCGTCTATTTCGCAAATCCGAATGGCGACGACATCATTTCCCGCGAGCTGACCAAGACCATCGACACGGCATCTGACGCGACCCTCATGCTGGGTTGTGACAATGACGGTAAGAACTTTGCGACCGGCTTCCTGTACCGGTGCAAGCTCTGGAAAGACGACCTCGGTGAGACTGAGTGCCTGAAGATGGCAGCATGGCCGCGTGAGGAAAGCTATCTGGAAGTCGTTGGCACTGGCGGCGCAACCAAGACCGGCGGCGGTACGACCTCCATCGACCTTATCCATGCCGGTCTGCTGAACGGCTATCACCGCATGAACCCGACCAACAGCAACGATGGTGGCTGGCCCGCATCCGAGATGCGCAGCTGGCTCCAGAAGCGCTATCTGGCCGGTTTGCCTTCGGCGCTGCGCCGGATGCTGGTGTCCGTGCACATCTCGTCCGTGGATTACGGCGCTGGAACTGCTGGCATTCTGGAAACGGAAGATAAGGTTTATCTGCCGTCTTTGCGTGAGATGAACGGCGAAAACTCGGAACCGTTCGTGTACTGCGGCGAGCGGATTCCGTGGTTCACGTCTGACCGGACGCGAATCAAATTTGCTGGTTATACGCTGGCCGAGAACCCGACCTATACGGTATCTAGCACCGCGCCCAAGAACCCAAAAAAGGGGGATGTATGGATTTGTTCTGCTGACAGTAACGTGGGGTATCTCTGGAATGGACACGCATGGGTCAGGGCGCGGTGGTATTGGCTTCGCGATGCTTCGGTGTCCAACTCTACATACTTCCACGGTGTGAGCGGCACCGGCTGGGCGGGC
>ERZ838483.1996-NODE-1996-length-13915-cov-19.193579_pt1 | contig 13915 bp, 10 predicted proteins | sample MGYA00519939_ERZ838483 | MGnify/ENA primary metagenome ERZ838483 (study PRJEB31850, sample SAMEA3708836) | human gut metagenome | biome: human gut; feature: human-associated habitat; material: faeces | place: China | collected 2014 ... | reverse complement strand
CCTCATCGCCCATCTCGCCCATCTCGCCCAGGATCGCCATGCGAGACCCCGTGCACGAAAGCGAGCACAGCAGATCGAGACCAGCAGCCATGGATTCGGCGCTGGCGTTATAGGAATCGTCGATGACGCGGGCACCGCTCTTGGCGCGCTTGATCTCCTGGCGGTGCCCGGTGATCGTGAGGCCCCTAAAGGCAGCATCGATCTGCTCGGGCGTCACGCCCAGGCGATAGGCAACTGCGGCGGCCTTAACGGCATTTGGGACGGACTGCACGCCGGGGATGGCAAGCATGGTATCGGTCGTCTCACCCTGGCCAAAATCGAGCGTAAAGACCGGACGGCCCTCGTCATCAACACGAATGTCGCGGGCACGGACCTCATCATCGTCCGAGACGCCGGCCAGCATCACATCGATACCAGCAGGCTGGGCGAACGTATCGCGAATGAACGGCGTAAAGTCGTCCTCACCGCCCAAAACCAGCAGCGGCAAGAAGTCGCCGGCGGCGCACATACCCTGGACAATCTCGGCCTTAGCGCGGGCGATGTTCTCGCGGCTGCCCAAAATGCCGATGTGAGAGGTACCAATCTTGCTCACGATGGCAAGGTTGGGATTGGCGGACTGGGACAGGCGCTCAATCTCGTGGAAATGGTTCATGCCCATCTCGAGCACCAGGACCTCGGTATCGGCCGGAGCGGAAAGCACCGTGAGCGGCATGCCGATCAGGTTATTGAAATTGCCCTTGGTGGCCCAGACACGATAGCGCTTGGCGAGCACGGCGGCGAGCACGTCCTTGGTCGTCGTCTTGCCGATGGAACCGGTAATACCAACGACCAGGCAGCCAAGCTCCAGGCGATACGTGTGCGCCAAACGCAGCAGAAACTCCTCGGGATCATCGGTCAGCAGGATGGCGCACCCCTTGTCCTGCGCCAGCGAGACCAGCTCGGCCTCGGGCTCACGCGTCATCACGACGGCGCCGGCACCCGACTGGACGGCACGGGAAGCAAAATCATTGCCGTCGACGTTTTCACCGGGAAAGGCGACGAAAATCGTCCCTTCCTCGACCTGGCGCGAGTCGATAACGCACCCGCGGCATACCCGATCGACTTCTCCCGTCACGGTTCGGGCCCCTGTTGCGGCCGCGAGGTTGTTGACGGCGATCTCTATCATTGCAGCTCCCCTGTAAACCTAAATAATGCTATCGGCGTATTGTATCCCAGCGCCGCGCATGCGTGGTGCAGGGCATGTGAACACCCCTCATATGGGACAACAAACCACGCCCCAAAGATTGTAACCCCCTACTTCGTGTGTGGGATACCCAGCACGTCGAGCGCGTTGGCCATAATGGACTGGAACGGCACCGCAGCGGCATCTGAGCCGCTCGGCGTTCCGTCGAGCGTGATATAGCACAGCACTTTGGGCGATTGTGCCGGTGCAAAGCCCATAAAGGACGACATGTAGTTCTCCTTGAGGTAGCCGCCGTTCTCGTCGGCACGTTCGGCCGTGCCGGTCTTGCCCGCCACGTCATAGCCGTCAACTGCGCCGCCAACGCCCGTGCCTTCAGACACGACCGTCTGCATGCACGATGTCACCTGGGATGCTGCATCCTCAGAAATCGCACGCTCGCCTTCGCCCCAGTCCTTCTCGTCGCCTTTGCTGGACTTATAGAAGTGCGGGGTCATCATCACGCCGCCGTTGGCGATGCCGCCCACGGCACGTGCGATCTCAATCGGCGAGACAGACAGCGCCTGTCCAAAGCTCATCGAGCCCAGCGTGGCGCCGTCATACTGGTCACGCTCCTTGACGATACCCAGGCTCTCGCCCGGAAAATCGACACCCGAGCTGTGACCGATGCCCCACTTGTCCACATAGGCGGCAAAGTCGTCGGCACCGATCTTGCGCCCCACCAGGACAAATCCCACGTTGGACGAACGGCGCATCATCTCGCGCACATCCATGGTCATGGCGTAGTCGCGCTTGTCGGCATCGGTGACGGTATCGTCGCCCACCTTGATGCTCGCCGGCACCTCAAACGACGTACTCGACCGCACGACACCCAAGTCGAAGCCGGCGCCCGCCACGAGCGTCTTAAAGACCGAGCCGGGCTCGTAGGCGTCAGTGACCAGGCGCAGGTTCATATCCTCGGTCTTGGCGTTCTCCAGATCGGTCTGGTCGTAAGTCGGGTACGAGCAGGCTGCCAAGATCTCGCCTGTCGTAGGATCGGTGACCAGCGCCGAGCCGTTCTTGGCCTTTGTCTTCTCGACAGCCTCTGCCAGGGCATCCTCGGCCGCACGCTGGATATTGACGTCGAGCGTCGTCACGAGATCAATGCCGTCGACCGCAGCCACCTTTTTATAGGCACCGCCCGCGATATAGCTGCCGTCCCTCGCGCGCTCGCGTACGAGAGAACCGTTCGTGCCGGTCAGAAGCTTGTTGTATTGCTTTTCGAGACCCGTCAAGCCGTCGTTGTCTACATTCACTACACCCAGCACCTGCGATGCCAGATTGCCATATGGATATACACGCTTCATGGCCTGCTCAAAAAGCACGCCGGGCAGGTTCTTCTTCTCCAGCGCCGCAACATCGTCTTCGTCCACCTGGCGCTTGATATACACCCAGGTTCCATCGGACTCAACGAGCTTGCGGCAGGTCTTTTTATCGATTCCAGTTGCCTTGACCAGCGCCGACACCGTCTTGTCAACATCCTCGACAAGCTGGGGGTTCACAGCGATGTTGCGACATTCGACCGACGACGCCAGCACGTTACCGTTACGGTCGTAGATGGTACCGCGCTTGGCATACAGCGTCTGCGCAAGCAAGCGACGTGCATCGGCACGGTCGCGTAACTTATCGGCTTCCACGATTTGATAGTCGGCAAGGCGAAGGACGCCCAAACCCAAGCCAAACCCGATGAAACCCATGACGGCTTTGCGACGGGGCAGCGGCGTGCCCGTGAGCCATTCGGTCGACGAGCTCTTGCGCGGTCTGGTGTTATGCATTTGAGGACCACTCGAGCCACGGAGACGCGACGCGGGGTCGTTGCCATAGGACGGTCTCGCGTTGTAAGATGGCCGACCCGTTCCTTGATAACCAGAACGTCCCCGCGATGAGGGACGTCCAGAACCGCGACCCCCGTCGGAACCGCGGCGATAGTCATTTGTCATACTCAGCTACCGTCTTGCTACTGAGCGGTCGCGGTCGCGTTGGCGCCCGCGGCTGCATCCTGCGAAAAGTCAAGTGTAACGCTCTCGCTGGGCTCCACCATGCCATAAGCGCCCGCAAGGTCGCGAATGCGCGTGTCGGCACCATAGACCGAATGCATGACCTCCAGGTCAGAGCTCTCATCGGTCGCCTTCTCGAGCGTGTTGGTAAGCGCGGCATTGCTGTTGAGCACCTGGGCCGTAACGCCGGCGAGCGCCACACGGGCGACACCGATCGTCATAAAGATGGCCGCAATGATGCAAAACGTTTTAAGAACGCTCATGAAAACCGGGCTTACCGCCTGGTTTGCCTGACGGCCCGCGCCCGTGTAGACATCAAAGCGCGGCGCGCGCTGCTCACGGGGAGCAACGGGGGCCTGCGGCGTCTCACGATAGGCGGGCATGGCGTTCATATCATAGGCGAGTGCTGCGTTTGAAGTGTTGTAGCCCATGATATGCCGCCTCCCATCCCGAGTACGTTGGTAGTGTGTTTAAGCTTCGTTTATGGTGCGAGCGGGAGGTCCAATATCGCGCGGTCGCGCCTACAGACGCTGCGCCACGCGGATTTTGGCTGATCTCGCCCGAGGGTTGCGCTCAACCTCATCAGGCTGGGCAACCAAGGGTTTGCGGGTGATGACCTTGAGTATCGGCACGTTGCCGCACACGCACACCGGAATCTCCGGCGGACACGTGCACCCCTGGCTCATCTCCTTAAAGTGGTTCTTTACGATACGGTCCTCGAGCGAGTGATACGAAATGACGCAGATACGTCCGCCCGGGTTGAGCCACCTGGTGGCGGCATCAAGCCCTCGTTCGAGCACATCGAGCTCGTGATTGACCTCGATGCGAATGGCCTGGAAACTTTTCTTGGCCGGGTGTCCACCATGCCGACGAGCGGCAGCCGGGATACCCGCCTTGATGATCTCGACAAATTGGCCGGTGGTTTCGATCGGTTCTTGCTCGCGGCGGCGCACGATCTCGCGCGCGATCTGCGAGGCGAACTTCTCTTCGCCGTAGACGCGTAGAATCCGGGCGAGGTCGTGTTCGTTATAGGTGTTGATGACCTCAGCTGCGTTTAAGGTGTTATTACCCGGATCCATCCGCATGTCCAATGGGGCGTCCTCGTTATACGAAAAGCCCCTGCCAGGGATATCGAGTTGCGGCGACGAAACGCCCAAATCGAACAGGAAGCCATCGACCCCGGGCACCTCGGCCGAGCAAAGCAGCTCGTCCAAGTCGCCGAAGTTGCCCTTCAGCAGCTGGTGCGGAACGCCGGGAACCTCGCGGTCCAGACGGGCGCCAGCGGCCTCGAGGGCCATGTCGTCCTGATCGACGCCGAGCAAAAGGCCCGTCTCCCCCACCTGCGCGGCCATCTTTACCGAATGGCCGGCACCGCCAAGGGTGCAATCGCAGACAACGGAGCCGCTCTTTAGCCGCAGCGACTCAAGCACTTCGCCGAGCATGACAGGTTCATGCCGATATTCTTGTGTCAAGATCCCACGCTCCATCCGTTACCCGTGCCTTGCCCTTACGAGAAGAAGAGGTCCAGCAGGGCCTCATCGTCATCGTCCTCATCGGCCGCGGCGCGATCCCAAACCTCAAGGTGGTCGTAGTTGCCCACAACCGTGACCTCGCGGTCGAGGTTCGCCTGCTTGCGGAGAGACTCGGAAAGACCGATACGACCGGCGCTGTCCACATCCATCGACGTGGTGCGCTTGTTGATCGCCCTCATGAGCTTCTGGTCGTTAATGTCACGCGGGTTAAAACCCTCGTGGCCCTCACGACCCGCGAAGAGTCCTTCGACCCACTTATCGAAGGCCTCGGCAGAGAACACGTACAGAGCATCGACATCCAGGGCTTTGAACACGCGAACGTGCTCTCCAAGCTCCTCGCGAAGGGGTGCAGGCAGGGACAGACGACCTTTTGCATCGAGATTGCGCTCGTATGCACCAGTCATTCCCATGTGCGCCCTCCCCTCGGTTACTCAGATGGCACGTACGCGGGGAACCACCCCGCCTGTCGACGTCATCAATAATATGGGGAACCGCCCCATTTTTCAACACCTTTCCCCACCCCTTCCCCCACCCCTCCCCACCATTCCACCCCCAATATGTTGTAAAACACCCCCGAGCATATGTTCGAAAACACAATATGTTGTGTTTGCAGCAACGGCGGGATGCCACCTGTGGCACCCCGCCTTTCAACCTCAACCTTCAAGTTGACCTTGAGGCGATTTTTGCGTCCCTTTACATGCCGTTCACATCGCCCCCAAACTCCCCCACCCAAGGCACGTGCGGCCCACCACCGCGACGCCAAGTGGCGAAAAATGGGACGGACCCCAGATTGCCCATGCGCGCGCAAAAGCACGCCACGGCAATCTGGGGCCCGTCCCCAAATACCTATAAATATACAGGTCAGCGATGTGTTAACGATGCGCCAGCGGATGCGCCGCCAGATAGACCTCGGTCAGTTGCGTTCGGTCGACATGCGTGTAGACCTGTGTGGTCGAAATATCGGCATGGCCCAAAATCTCCTGCAGCACACGCAGGTCGGCACCGCCCGCGAGCATGTGGGTAGCAAAGGAGTGGCGCAAGGTATGGGGATGGAGCCCCACCAGCCCCACCTGACGCCCATACCGCTCGCATATCGCATGCACGGCCTGGCGCGACAGGCGACGTCCGTTCTTATTTAAAAAGACCGCCGAGGTCTCGGTTCCGCGGGCATGGGCCGCCAAGCGAGAACGTCCCTCAGTTACATAGAGCGTCAGAGCTCGCGCCGCGCTTCCCACCAGTGGGGACAGGCGTTCCTTTGAGCCCTTACCGCGAACGAGTACAAAGCCATCGTCAATATGGATATCGCCCACATCGAGCCCAACCAGCTCACTCACACGCAAACCGCATCCGTAGAGCACTTCCAAGATGGCATGGTCGCGCAGTCCCATCTCGCCCTCGGGAAAGTCTTGATCGAGCAGCGCCGAGACATCCTCCACCGATAGATACTCCGGCAAACGCTCAGCCTTTTTAGGCAGGCGCAACGCCGCCGTCGGGTTTTGGGCCACGGCCCCATCGCGCACCAAAAAGGCATGCAGGCCCTTCACGGCAGCAAGCGCACGCTCCACCGAGGCGTCGGAATAGCCTCCGTCGCGGCGATCGGCGACAAAGCCCTCCACAATCTGACGGGTCACCTCTTCAAAAGACACAATACCCGCCCGCTCCAGATAGGCGCAGTACGTCGTCAGGTCACGACGATAGGCCACAATCGTGTTGCGCGCCAAGCCCCGCTCGACCGCGAGGTAATCGAGATACTCCCCCGCCGCCACGGCGAGCGACGAGGGAGTAGCTTCGGTATGTTCCTTATTCGCCGGCACCCTTAGTCCGTAGCGAGGTTCATGGGCGTCACCTGCAGGCGATCGACACCCTCGTGCTGACCGATCGAGGCACGCACGAACTCTCGGAACAGCGGCTGCGGGTTGGTCGGGCGGCTCTTGAACTCGGGATGAGCCTGGGTTGCCACATACCACGGATGCACGTCGCGCGGCAGCTCGACCATCTCGACCAGGCGCTCGTCGGGCGAGAGGCCAGAGATAACCAAGCCGGCATCCTCGAGCTGGTCGCGGAAGGCGTTGTTGAACTCAAAGCGGTGACGGTGACGCTCGTAGACGAGTTCCTCGCCATATGCCTCGCGAGCAAGAGTATCGGCGGCGAGCTTGCACGGATAGGCGCCCAGGCGCATGGTGCCGCCCTTCTCGGTCACGTCCTCCTGCGAGCTCATCAGATCGATGACACTATACGGGCCATCCGGATCGAACTCAGAGGAGCTGGCGCCGGCAAGGCCAACGACATTGCGGGCGAACTCGCACACGGCGACCTGCATACCCAGGCAAATGCCCAGATACGGAATCTTGTGCTCACGGGCAAACTCGGCCGCGAGGATCTTGCCCTCCAGGGCGCGCTTGCCAAAGCCGCCGGGGACCAGGATGCCCGAGGCGTCGCCCAGAACCTCGGAGACATTCTGCTCGTCGAGGCTCTCGCCGTCGACCAGCTGGACGTCCACATGGCGATCGTAGAAGACGCCCGCATGGTGCAGGGCCTCGATAACCGACAGGTACGCATCGGGCAGCTGCGTATACTTACCCACGACGGCGATCTTCACCTTGTCGGCGTGATGGTTGGCGTGATTCTGTTTGCGCAGGAACTCGTTCCACTCGCTCATGTCGCGCTCACGCGGATCCAGACCCAGGCGCTCGCAAATGCGCAGGTCAAAGTCCTGCTCGGCAAGCAGCTGCGGAACATCGTAAATGCTCGCGCAATCCTCGTTGGTAAAGACGCAATCGGTGTCGACGTCGCAGAAGCTTGCGATCTTTCCGCGGATAGCGTCATCGATATGGTGGTCGGAGCGCAGCACGATGATATCGGGCTGGATGCCAAAGCTGCGGAGCTCCTTGACGGAATGCTGCGTTGGCTTGGTCTTGACCTCGTGGGCGGCTGCGATATAGGGAACGAGCGACACGTGGATGTAGCAGACGTTCTCGGAGCCGGCCTCCTTGCGGTACTGACGGATGGCCTCGACAAACGGTTGGGACTCGATGTCGCCGATCGTGCCGCCCAGCTCGGTGATGACTACATCGGAGCCGGTCTGCTCCTCGATGCGGCGGAACTTGTCCTTAATGGCATTGGTGACGTGAGGAATCACCTGCACGGTACCGCCCAAAAAGTCGCCGCGACGCTCGCGGGCGATTAGGCTTTTGTAGATGGCACCGGTCGTAAAGTTGGAATCGCGGGTCAGGTTCTCATCAATAAAGCGCTCGTAATGACCCAGGTCCAGGTCGGACTCGTAACCGTCCTCGGTAACGAAGACCTCACCATGCTGGAACGGGCTCATGGTACCGGGGTCGACGTTCAGATACGGGTCGGCCTTCTGCATCGTTACTTTGTAGCCACGCGACTTGAGCAGACGGCCCAGCGAGGCCGCGGTGATACCCTTGCCCAGGGACGAAACCACGCCACCGGTTACGAACACATGCTTGGTCATATTGAGTTACCTGCGCTTCCCGTAGAAGTTGTTTATCCACATCTTACGGGTCTTCATTGTAATACTCGCGCCGCGGACCGTTCGCAATTTTTCTCGCGTGCGATTGCATTTCTCAATCTTGAAACAAAACACCGCCCGGTTTCCCAGGCGGCGTCGCTATGGCAAGGGTTACATGCTGCTATCGATCAGCAACCTCGTCCTCAAGCATTTCTTGAACGAGCATGCCGGTACGGACGCCCTCAAGATACCACTCACCACGTTCGGTGAGGCAAATGCCATTTGCAAGCTGACCGCCGTCGTCGCTATAACGCGAGACGACATCAATCATGCCTTCGGAATCCAAGCGATCGATTGCGGCGCGGGCACGATACGGCGAAACCCCCACGCGCTCGGCAAGCGTTTTGCGCGAGAAACCATACGGCCCGCCATTGTCTTCGGTTTGCTGGTCGATCTCCATCAACACCAGCACCTCGACACGCTTCATATCGTTGACACTCGCACGACCCTTGCCCGCCATAGCAGCCTCCTCAAACCGAGCACGAGCATCTAACGCGCCGTGCGCGACCGACACACCTCACGATGGCAGGTAATATCCATCATGCGGCATCCCGCTAAGGATGAAACAGTTACGGTTATTGTATACCGCTCAAATTGTTTCTAGGCAGGTAAACAGCTATTTTTCGCCGAAATAGACGCTTTATTGATCAAAAAGCCGTACCGGGCGCTAACCCGATACGGCCAAAATGCAATGCAATTACCGCGGTGCTTCAAACTTAGCGATGGAAGAAACCGCGGCGCTCAAACTTGGGCTCGCAGCACACGTTGATACCCAGTTTGCGCAGTACCGTCTCGTCCGTCGGCGAGATAATCACGCTAAAGAAGGCATCGCAACCGCGCAGCTGCTCCAGGCCCGAAAGGACGCGAGCGGCCGTCTCACTCGTGGCCGAGGTGATCGACAGCGCCATAAGCGTCTCGTCGGTGTGGAGGCGCGGGTTTTTGCTGCCCAGGAAATGCGTCTTGAGCTTGCTGATGGGCTCGATCGCCTCATCGCTAATGACCTCGAGCTCAAGATCAACGCCCGAGACATGCTTAAGCGCGTTCATGATGAGCGAGCTCGCGGCGCCCAGGCGCGTGGAAGTCTTACCGGTCACCACGGAGCCGTCGGGCATGACCATGGCGCCTACAGGGCCACCCGTCAGCTGCTCCCTGGTAAGGGCGGCCGAGCGTGCCGGCGAGTAATTCTTGTCGATACCGGCCTTCTTCATAATAATCTTGAGACGGTCGACTTGTTCATCGCCCACGCCGGTACGGCGCACATTTTCGACAGCGGTAAAGTAGCGGCGGACGATCTCCATCTTGGAAGCGTCGCGGCAGGCATCGTCATCGGTGATGGCAAAGCCAACCATATTGACGCCCATGTCCGTAGGGCTCTGGTAGGGGCTCTTGCCCAGGATCTTTTCCATCAGGGCACGAACTACCGGGAAGGCCTCGACGTCGCGGTTGTAGTTGACCGTGGTCTTGTTGTAGGCCTCCAGGTGGAAGGAGTCGATGATGTTGGCGTCATCGAGGTCTGCCGTGGCGGCCTCGTAGGCAATATTGACCGGATGCGTAAGGGGCAGATTCCAAACCGGGAAAGTCTCGAATTTGGCATAGCCGGCGGCCGTGCCATGCTTGTGCTCGTGATAGAGCTGAGACAGGCAGGTGGCAAGCTTGCCCGAGCCGGGGCCGGGTGCCGTCACGACAACGAGCGGACGCGTGGTCTCGACAAACTCGTTCTTGCCGTAGCCATCGTCGGACACGATCAGATCGACATCGTGCGGATACCCCTCGATGGGATAGTGCAGCTTGGCGGGAATACCGAGCGCGTTCAGGCGGTTGCGGAACACATCGGCAGCAGGCTGGCCAGCGTACTGGGTGATGACCACAGCCGCGACGGCAAAGCCGTTGCCGCGGAACAGGTCAACCAGGCGCAGCACATCCTCGTCATAGGTAATGCCAAGGTCACCACGAGCCTTGTTTTTCTCGATGTGGTTCGCGTTGATCGCGATGATAACCTCGACATCATCGGCGATGCTCTTGAGCATGCGGAACTTGCTGTCCGGCTCAAAACCCGGTAGCACGCGGCTCGCATGATAGTCATCGAACAGCTTACCGCCAAACTCCAAATAGAGCTTGCCACCAAACTGCGAGATGCGCTCCTTAATGTGAGCAGCCTGCAGCTCGATATACTTCGCGTTGTCGAAACCCTGGCGCATGTATGGCTCCCGTCCCGTTTCCATTTAATGTTCTAGGCGATTATAACGGAGCCCGCCCTCCCCGATAACCAGACCATCAACAGGCACCAACCAAACACGCCATCGATAAGTTGCGGTGAAATAGTTCCTGTTTAACCCCTCAAGACGGCCAAACGGGAACTATTCCACCGCAACTTCCCCTTTTGGCGCAAAGTAACCTGACCCCTTTGCACCAACAGCAGAAACGTCGCGGGCAGAGAACGGACAGTGAACGGGCAACAGAGCGAGCAAGCAGCCCCCTGCACCAACAATGGCAGCGCCGCAGGTTGAGCATAAGTCAGCGAAAGCCCACCAGAGCGAGCAAGGTGACGTGAAAGAGGAGGGCATAGGCCTTTTGGCCATGCCCGACGATTGAACGTCAGATTGCCGCTCTGGCGGGCTTGCAGCGTCGAGTGGTTCCGGCGTTTGGTAAAACGCCGGAACACAAAAGCGCCCCCTCCCGCGCACGGAACGGGAGGGGGCTAAAGGTAGGAGTCTACCGGTGGGTTGACCCCACCGGACAGACGATGACCAGATGATCCTCTACAGGATCGTCAAGGTTTCCGTGGGGTACCCGTTGGGTACTTAGAGCATCACGCAGGCGACGGTCAGAATGATGGCGCAGACGACGGAGAGAGCGACGATGAGCTTGAGAGCAAACTTGAGCCAGGTCGTCCACTCGATCTTGGCCAGGGCAAGACCGCCCATGATGGCGCCGGAGGTCGGGGTGAACAGGTTCACGACGCCGATGGCGGCGGAGAAGATCATGACCATGACCTCGGGCGAGAAGCCGAGCTTAACAGCCAGCGGTCCCATGATGGGCATGGAGACAGTAGCCATACCGGAGGTCGAGGGGATCAGGAAGGACAGGCCGAAGTAGACCAGGAAGCTCATGGGAGCGAAGATCACGCCGGACAGGCCAGCCAGAGCATTGGCGGCAGCGTCGAGGACGTAGACGTCGAGGCCGGTGCTAGCCATGAGGACGGAGATACCACGGGCAAGAGCGATGACGAGGACAACGGACATCATGTCGGCAGCGCCGGTGATGAAGGTGTTGACGATCTGCTTCTCGGACAGGCCACCGATGATACCGATCAGGACAGCCATGAGGAAGAACCAGGTGGAAGCCTCATCGAAGTACCACTGGCCAATGGGCAGGCCGGTGATCAGGGCAGACCAACCCTGAACGATGGCGTTACCGTCGGCGTCATAGACAGCGCCAGCATCGAAGAAGTTGGCGACGCCCTCGTTGAGGTCGGCCAGCGGGATGAAGCCGACGATCATGACGACGAAGGTGAAGGCAAAGGCGATCAGAACACCCTTCTGACGACCGGTGAGCTTGACCTCCTTGTTAACCTCGGAAGCAGCCTTGCCGTGAGCCTCTTCGGCGTCCTTGAGCTCCTGCATCGAAAGGATGGTGGAACCCTTGTCGGCCTTGACCTTCTTGGCATAGCTCATGACGAAGAGGATGGACATAACAGTGGTAACAATCCACAGGACGGCACCGAGACCGATGATGATGGACTGGTTGACCTCAATGCCAACGCCGGTCAGAGCGTCGACGGCAGCACCGACGGCGAACGGGTTAACCGTGGAGCCCAGGCAGCCGCAGCCAGCGCCGAGCAGGACGGTAGCGGCGCCGACCATGGGGTCGAAGCCAGCAGCCATCATGGTAGCGGCGAGCAGGGCGTAGAAGGGAACGGTCTCCTCGCACATACCATAGGTGGTACCACCGAGGGAGAAGATGAGCATCAGCACGGGAATGAGCATGATCTCATTGCCCTTAAGCTTCTGCACCAGAACGGCAATGCCGTTGTCCAGGGCGCCGGTCTCGGTCATCATGCCGAGGAAGCCGCCGAGGATCATAACGAAGAGGCAGACGGGCAGAGCGTCAGCGAAGCCCTTGACCGGGGCGGTGCAGAAATCGCTCAGGCGGGCAGCGGTAACCGCGCCACCGGACGTACCGGAGACGATAACGGTAACAACCGCGACGATTGCCAGCAGAGCAAGAAGAATGGTGAACGATGAAGGCATACCGCGCTTTTTCTTAGCGGTCTCAGTCATAGTTCTCATCCCCCCTTCATAAATCATTTACTGATCTCGCCCGAAGCGGCTCTTCCGTGCCGTGCATGTCGCTCAGTGCGAGATTTTTACCAGACAAAAGCGCTCGGGGTGCGCAGCAATGCACCCCGAGCGAGATGCTAGAAGCTCTTACTTGAGCGTAGCGTACATGACAGCCTTGATGGTGTGCATGCGGTTCTCGGCCTCGTCGAAGACCTTGGAAGCGGGGCTCTCGAAGACCTCGTCGGTGACCTCCTGCTCGGTGATGCCGAACTGCTCGCACTTCTCGGCGCCAATCGTGGTGTTGGTGTCGTGGAAGCTGGGCAGGCAGTGCAGGAAGATGGCACCCGGGTTGGCCATAGCCATGACCTCGGAGGTGACACGATACGGGGTGAGCTGAGCGATGCGCTCGGCCCAGACCTCGTCAGGCTCGCCCATGGAGACCCACACGTCGGTGTAGATGACGTCGGCACCGGTGACGCCGTCCTTGACGTCGGTGGTCAGCTTGATGGTGCAGCCGTTGGCCTCGGCGATGGGCTTGCAGGCCTCGATGACGTCGTCAGCGGGCATGCACTCCTCGGGGCCGCAGGCCACGAAGTTCATGCCGAGCTTGGAGCAGACGACCATGAGGGAGCGAGCAACGTTGTTCTTGCAGTCGCCCATGAAGACGAGAGTCTTGCCCTTGATGTCGTAGTTGAAGTTCTCCTGGACGGTCAGGATGTCGGCGAGCATCTGGGTGGGATGCCACTCAGTGGTCAGGCCGTTCCACACGGGCACGCCGGACTTAGCAGCGAGCTCCTCGACGTCGTCCTGGGCAAAGCCGCGGAACTCGATGCCGTCATACATGCGGCCGAGAACGCGGGCGGTGTCCTCGATGGACTCCTTCTTGCCCATCTGCGACGAACCCGGATCGAGGTAGGTGACGCCCATGCCCAGATCCATGCCGCCGACCTCGAAGGCGCAGCGGGTACGAGTGGAGGTCTTCTGGAAGAGCAGAACGATGTTCTTGCCCTCGAGATAGCGGTGCGGAACACCAGCGCGCTTCATGTCCTTGAAGTTCTTGGAGAGCTTGAGCAGGTACTCGATCTCCTCGGTGGTGAGGTCGAGAAGCTTGAGGAAGCTACGGCCGGAGAGGTTAACACCCATGGTTCGATTCCTTTCGAAAAAATGAATTACGTAAGTATTAGTGTTGCCCGTTTAACGGGCGAAGCCGGTGCGGTTGTAGGGGGACCGCACCGGAAACGGAAAGACTTAGAGGTCCTCGCGCCAGAAGGGCATGCTCATGCAGCGCGGGCCGCCGCGGCCGCGGGAGAGCTCGGCGGAGGGCACGACGAGAAGGTCCAGGCCCTCCTTGT
>ERZ838483.1993-NODE-1993-length-13966-cov-2.378334_pt1 | contig 13966 bp, 9 predicted proteins | sample MGYA00519939_ERZ838483 | MGnify/ENA primary metagenome ERZ838483 (study PRJEB31850, sample SAMEA3708836) | human gut metagenome | biome: human gut; feature: human-associated habitat; material: faeces | place: China | collected 2014 ... | reverse complement strand
ACGCATGACGGTCCTCTCGACCGGCATCGGCATCGGCAACATCGACATCTGCGTCACGGAGCTGGACGCGCTGGCCAACGTCGATTTCGCCACGCGGCAGGAGAAGGCGCAGAAGCGGCAGCTCACGCTGGTCCGTTTGGGTACTTCGGGCGCCATTCAGCCCGACATCAAAGTGGGGCAGTTCGTCTTCGCCCGCACTTCGGTCGGCTTCGACGGTCTGTTGAATTACTACAAGGGGCGCAACGAGGTTTGCGACCTGGAGATCGAGAAGGCTTTTATGAAACATACGGGTTGGAGCGATTTGCTTCCGAAGCCCTATTTCATCGATGCGGATCCTTCGCTGGCCGAGCTTTTCCGCGACGTAACCATCGAAGGCATCACCATCGCCGCCCCCGGCTTCTATGCGCCGCAGGGACGCTGGGTGCGTCTCGAACCGGCCGACATCCATCTGAACGAGAAGATCGAGTCGTTCGACTATCACGGACGCCGGGTCACCAATTTCGAGATGGAAAGTTCTGCTTTGGCCGGGCTGGCCGCTCTCATGGGCCACAAAGCCGCCACGATCTGTACGATCATCGCCCAGCGGATCGCGCTGGACGCCTGCACGGATTATAAACCTTTCGTCAGAAAGATGATCCAGACGGCGCTCGATAAACTGGCGACGTTGTAACCGACCGGATTTCGGGAATGGTTCCGGGCAGCGACGCGAACCCGGAGCCGAGTTCGATGAATACCCGGGCACCGCAGCGGGATAGGATGGTTTCCCGATTCTTTCAGGTAGTAAAAACGAAATAGGAAACTTCAGACGCGGGGGCTGCCTCGGAATACCCAACCAATAAACAAAAGGCTTCAAAAGACTAACAGAAAATAAATTACATTAAAACCTATGAAATTTTCCGTATCAAGTTCTGCATTGCTCTCTCTCCTGGCCACGACCGGCAAAGTAATCAGCAATAAAAATACATTGCCCATCCTGGATTATTTCCTGATGGAGCTCAAGGGGGATGAGCTGCGGGTGACTACTTCCGATCTGGAAACCACGCTCGTGGGCTCGATTCGCGTGGACGGCGTCGAAAGCGGAGGCACCATCGCAGCTCCGGCCAAACTGATGCTCGATTCGCTGAAGGAGTTCGCCGAAATGCCTCTGACGATCGAAGTGAACGATCAGAACTGGGAGATCCGTTTGAGTTGGAAAAGCGGTTCGCTCTCGATTCCCGGCGCCAGCGCCGTGAGCTATCCGGCGATCCCGGCTCTTTCGGCCGATTGCAAGGAGTTGACGCTCGATGTGGACGTGCTGGTGAACGGCATCAACAAAACGATTTTCGCCACGGCCGACGACGAGCTGCGTCCCGTGATGAACGGCGTCTATATCAACCTGGCCCCTTCGATGCTTACATTCGTGGGTACCGACGCCCACAAGCTGGTGAAATACGAGGTGGAAACCGCTAATGAAGTGGCTTCGTCGTTCATCCTGCCCAAGAAGCCGGCCAACCTGCTCAAATCGGTGCTGCTCAAGGAGGAAGACGCGATCAAGGTGAGCTTCGATTCGAAAAACGCCATGTTCCAGCTCAAGAACCATACGCTGGTGTGCCGCCTGATCGAAGGCAATTACCCGAATTACAATGCGGTGATTCCGACCGCGAATCCCAATAAGGTACTCGTCGATCGTATCGAACTGGTCAATGGCATCAAGCGTGTGGCCGTCTGCTCGAACCCCACGACCAACCTGATCCGCATGGACATCGCCGACAACCGGATCAACCTTACGGCGCAGGACATCGATTTCTCGGTATCGGCCAACGAAACGATCAGTTGCAGCTACGAAGGCCAGAATATCACGATCGGTTTCAAATCGACGTTCCTGGTGGAAATCCTCTCCAACATCGATACGCCGACCATCGTCATCGAATTGGCCGATTCGACTCGTGCCGGCGTATTCAAACCCGTCTATGACGACAAGCAGTCGAGCGCGACGCTCATGCTGCTTATGCCGATGATGATTAACGCATAACCCGGATGGAGCTCAACCTCAAGCGGCCGATCATTTTCTTCGATTTGGAAACGACCGGCATCGACATCGCACGGGACCGCATCGTCGAAATTTCGATGGTCAAGGTTATGCCCGACGGCGAGGAGATCGTCCGTACGCGGCGGATCAATCCGGGAATGCCGATTCCAGCCGAAGCTACGGCCATTCACGGCATTACGGACGAAGATGTGAAGGATTGCCCACTTTTTCCGCAAATTGCCAAGTCGTTGGCCCAGTTTATCGAGGGATGCGACTTCGGCGGTTTCAATTCGAACCGCTTCGATCTGCCGATGCTGGTCGAGGAGTTCATGCGGGCGGATGTGGATATCGACATGAGCCGCCGCAAGTTTGTGGATGTGCAGGTTATCTTCCATAAAATGGAACAGCGCACGCTGTCCGCCGCCTATAAGTTCTATTGCGGCAAGGATCTCGCGGATGCCCATTCGGCCGAGGCCGATACGTTGGCGACATACGAGGTGCTGAAAGCCCAGTTGGACCGTTACGGGGAGTTGCAGAACGATGTCGCGGCTCTGGCTGAATTTTCCACGCGGGCGGAATCCGCCGACTTCGCAGGACGCATCCTCTATAACGAAAAAGGGGAAGAGGTCTTCGGATTCGGCAAATATAAGGGCCGTTCGGTCGCGGAGGTTTTCCGCGTCGAGCCGAGCTATTACTCCTGGATGATGAACGGCGATTTCCCGCTCTATACCAAGAAAATTATTACCGAAATCCGCTGCCGGGAGAAAAACGAGAAACAATAGACTATGCTGAAGGAACTGTGTTGTACCGCGATGTTGCTGACGGCCGGGGCGAACCTTTATGCCCAGGAGCCGCAGTCTATCGAGAAATCGCAGACGATCGTTTATATCAACGGTGCAAAATACTATGTCCACAACGTCCGGCACGGGGAAACACTCTATTCGCTGGCCAAAACCTATGGAGTGGCGGAACAGGTGATCGCCGCCGAAAATCCGCAGCTCGCTCAAGGGCTCAAAGCCGACCAGAGCCTTAAAATCCCGGTCGTGGAAACGGGTGTCGTCGTACAGGAGCAGCTTTCTCCTAAAAAGCTGAAGAAGACCTTCGATCAGCACACGGTGCAGAAGGGCGAAACCCTTTATGGGATTTCGAGGCGCTATGCGATCTCGGTCGAAACCATCATGGAGGACAATCCCGGCCTGGATCCGATTCACCTGAAACCGGGTTCGGTCATTTTGATTCGCAAAAAGGCGGTCGGCAAGACTGACGAAGCGGAAAACACGGCGGCATGGGAGCAGTACAAGGATCGTCTGAACCTGGTTGCCGAGGAGGGTTATATGTACCACATCGTCGCTCCCGGGGAGACGATGTACGCGCTGTCCCGTCGCTTCGGTACGACGGTTGAAAATCTGGAGCGGCTGAACGGTATTTCAGCGCAAGACCTCCGTTCGGGAAGTATGCTGAAAGTCCCCGGCGATGCAAAGTCCGCGACCGAGCCGGCGCCGGAAGAGCGATTCGGACAGCCCGAGCCAACGGAGAGCGATACCTTGACGACGGTCGAACCCCAGGTGAAAGAGGTGGATTTTCTGGCATTGAGCAGCGGAGAGCCGCTTCGTGTGGCGCTGTTGTTGCCGATGACCGATGGCGACAAACAGAATCCGAATTATCTCGATTTCTACCAGGGATTTCTCCTGGGGCTTGAAAAGATAAAGACCCAATACGGATACTCCGTTCGGGTCGATCTGTTCAATACCCGGCAGGAAAGCGACCGACTCCGTACGATTGTGGACGACGCCGATTTTCGGGCGGCCCGCTTGATCGTAGGCCCGGTTTACGAAGAGGAACTTCCTGCCGTAATCGGGTATGCCGAGGAGTATGCCGTGCCGGTCGTATCGCCTCTGGCCGATGTCAAGAACGTCGATAGCGATGTTTTGTTTCAGATGGCACCGCCCCAGATGCGGAAATATGCCAAAATCGAAGAACTGACTCAGGGTGAGCACAAACAGGTTATCTTGATCTACGGAGAGAAGAACGACCGGGAGTTCGAACGGGAAATTCTGGCTGCACTGCAGGGTGTACCTTACGCGCGGCATAATTATCGTTACGCTGTCAAGGAGGGCGACCAGGGGCTTTCGTCGCTGCTGGCCAATGGCAAGGACAACCTGCTGATTGTTTTGAGCGACAGCGGGCTCGAAGTGGACCGTATTCTGGCAGCCATCGCTTCGGCCAATACCAACCTCGTAGCCCGCGGCAAGACGCCTCCCCGTTTCACGATCGTCGGCAATTCGCGTTGGAACCGCTTCGGGAACCTCGATCGGGCGCTCTACTTCAAGGACCGGCTCGTGCTCTTCTCGACTTATCACGCCAAACGCGATGCCGAGGTAATCAAGACTTTCGACAGCGACTACATCAAAGCTTTCGGGGCGTTGCCGTCGCTCTACTCTTACCGGGGTTACGATGCGGCGATGATCTTCGTTCCGGCGATGTATTCCGACATCCAGTACGATATGGAGGGACGCCGCTACACGCCGCTGCAAACCTCTTATACGTTCCAGCAAATGCCCGGAGGGTCCAACCATGTCAACCAAAACTGGATGCGTGTGAGCTACCGACCGGACTTCACCATTACCGTAGATTGAAATGGCTTTAATACCCAACGGAATTCCCGAAAAAACGATCGAGCGGCTCAGCGAGTATCGCCGTACGCTGCTCGCCTGCCATAGGGAGGGCATTACCCACATTTTTTCGCACGTGCTGGCCGGGATTCACGGCATTACGGCTGTGCAGGTGCGTCGGGATCTGATGTTGATCGGGTTCTCGAGCGATACCAAGAAAGGCTACGACGTAAAGGTGTTGATCGATTTTATCAGCAACATCCTCGACAGCGAAAGCCCGGTGAACATCGCCGTAATCGGTATGGGTCACCTGGGGCAGGCCATCACCAAATATTTCAACGGGAAGAGCCTGAAGCTGCGGATCACGGTCGCGTTCGACGTCGATCCCGCAAAAGTGGATACTGCGATCGACAACATTCCGTGCTACCACATGGAGTGTTTCGAGAAGGTCGTCCAGGAGAACGACATCTCGATCGTCATCGTATCTTCGCCGACCAAAGTCGCCCCCGAACTGGTCGTGCCGATCATCAACGCCGGCATCAAGGGCGTACTCAACTTTACCTCGACACGCCTGAATTTCCCGCAAGGTATCTACGTGGAGAATTACGATATTACGACTCTTCTGGAAAAGGTTGCTTACTGCGTCAAGGAATCCGAAGAGAATAACGACAATAATTAAGGTGTCGATGCGAGTATTCCACGGCTTCGAAAATCTGCCTTCGTTCCGTTCGCCGGCGGCTACCGTCGGATCGTACGACGGAGTTCATAGCGGACACCGGGTTTTGCTCGACCGGATTCGCCGGGAGGCGGCCGCTGTCGGGGGAGAAAGTATCGTGCTGACCTTCGCCCCGCATCCCCGCGTGACGCTCGGTACACAGGAGCGGTTGCGGCTGCTGACTTCGCTCGAAGAGAAGATATACCTGCTCGACCGGTTCGGAATCGACAATCTGATCGTGATTCCGTTCGACCGGGCCTTCAGCCGGATTCCTTCCGAGAGTTTCGTAAAGGACTATCTGATCGGGAAGGTGGGGGTGAAGAATCTGGTCGTCGGTTTCAACCACCGCTTCGGCCACGACAAGGAGGGAGATTACCGGCTGCTCAACGGATTGCATGACGAGTTCGGCTTCCGTGTGACGGAGATCGAGAAACAGGATGTCGATGCCGAGAAGGTGAGTTCGACGGTCATTCGTCGTCTGATCGAGCGGGGAGAGATGAATAAAGCTGCCCGGATGCTGTCGCATCCGTATCTGTTGGCAGGCGATGTGGACTGCGCAGGACATATCGCCTCGGGAGAGGCTCTCAAGCTGCTTCCGCCTCCGGGTGAATATCCCGTGCGGATCGAAGGTAGGCCCGGTGTGCTTCGGATAACCGCCAAAGGTACTCCGGAATTATTGAGGACGGCGGGAAAAATGCCGTCGGGCCATATACTAATCGAGTTTTAACGCCATGCTGACAAGAGATTTCAAATTCAGAGTCTGGTATAAGGATACCGATCAGATGGGTATCGTACACCATTCGAATTACATCTGCTATTACGAAGCGGCCCGTTCGGAGCTGCTCCGCAGTTTCGGCTCTTCGTATGCCGATATGGAGGAGAAGGACGGCGTGATGATGCCGATTCTCGAGGTACACTCCAAGTACCTGCGTCCGGCTCATTACGACGAATTGATCACGGTTCGAATTTCCCTCCGGGAGTTGCCGAAAGCGCGTATTACGTTCGAATACGAAATTTACAACGAAGCGGGCGAGCTGCTCAATACGGGTTCTACGGTTCTGGGTTTCATCCACCGCGATACGCGGCGTCCCTGCCGGGCTCCGAAAGGATTTATGGAGCTGTTGGAAAAAAACCTGTAATTCACGCTGTTTTTTACGAATCGCCGGTTGATCGTATCGATTTTTCCCAAGAGGAAGATATTTCGGATTTTCGTCGATGGAGAACCCCGGATGGGAGTTCCGTACGATTTTATCCGATATAAAATAGCGGCGGCCCCGAAAAGGAGCCGCCGCTTCGATATACGGTAATTTACTGCTATTTCTCGATCAGTGAGATACTGCGTTGGATGAACTCCGTCAGGTTTTTGCCCTTGAGTAATCCGTTGGAGAGCAATGCCAGGTCGATGATCTGTTTGACGAGCTTGTTCTCGCCGCCGATTTCGCGCAGGCGCGTATCGCGCTCGTCGCGCAGGGTGACGATCTTCTTCGAAAGCTCCTCGCGCGTCGATTTCTCCTCGGGCGTGAGTTCCTCCTCTTTCTTGCCTTTGACCACTTCGTCGAAACGGCGCTCTTCGGCAACCGCAGCATCGATCTTTTTGGTGATGGTCTTCAGCTTGTCGCCGTAGCTCTTCTCCACATCGGCCAGGATGTCGATCACGATGGGGTTGTTGCCATTGACGGCGATCGTGAAGTTATCGGGCATCTGGCTGTAGAATTGGCTCATACCTCCGCCGCTGATGGCTGCCATCTCCTTCATGCGCCGCATGAATTCGTTCTGCGTAATCACCACGGGCGCAGCATCGGCCGCCATCGCTTCGAACGAAATGTTGTAGTGGATCTTCTCGTCCTTGGGCATCTGGCTTTCGAATACGGGACGCATGATCTCCTGCTGGGCCTCGCTCAGGGACATCTTGAGCGTTTCGTCTTTCTGGATGAGCTTGTCGATCACGTCGCTGTCCACGCGCACGAAGCGGGCGTCCTTGTGTTTCGACTCGTACCAATTGACATAGTGGTTGTCGAGTTGTCCGTCCATAACCAGCACGTCATAGCCTTTGGCCTTGGCCGATTCGAGGAACGAATTTTTCTCTACGGGATCGTCCACATAGAGGAAAACGACCGTACCGTTCTTGTCGGTCTGGTTACCTTTGACGACCTCCTTGTACTCTTCGGCGGTGAAATACTTGCCCTCGGTCGTCTTCCACAGCATGAAACTCTCTGCCTTCTCGGCGAACTTTTCGTCGGTGATAATGCCGTATTCGATGAAGATCTTCAGATCGTCCCATTTCTGTTCGTAGTCCGCACGCATCGTCGTGAAGAGCTCCTGCAAGCGATCGGCCACCTTGCGGGTGATGTAGTTCGAAATCTTCTTGACATTCGAATCGCTCTGCAGGTAGCTGCGCGATACGTTCAGCGGAATATCCGGCGAGTCGATCACGCCGTGCAACAGGGTGAGGTATTCCGGTACGATCCCCTCGACCTGGTCGGTCACATACACCTGATTGGAGTAGAGCTGGATCTTGTTTTTCTGAATTTCGAAGTTGTTCCGAATCTTCGGGAAGTAGAGGATACCCGTCAGGTGGAACGGATAATCGATATTCAGATGAATCGAGAAGAGCGGCTCTTCACCTATGGGATAGAGTTCGTGGTAGAACTCCTTGTATTGCTCGGCGGTGATCTCGGTGGGTTTTACGGTCCACAGCGGGGCGATGTTGTTGATGATGTTGTCCTTGTTGGTATCGACGTATTTGCCGTCTTTCCACTCCTTCACCTTGCCGAAAGCGATGGGAACGGGTAGGAAGCGGCAGTACTTGCGCAGCAGCTCTTCGACCTTCGAATCTTCGCCGTATTCGAGCGTATCGGCCGAAAGGTGCAGTACGATCGTGGTTCCCCGGTCGCGTTGCTCGGTCGTTTCCTCCATTTCGTATTCGGGCGATCCTTCGCAACTCCAGTGTACCGTCTTGGCGCCCTCCTTGTAGGAGCGGGTGAAAATCTCCACTTTGTCGGCGACCATGAAAGCGGAGTAGAAGCCCAGTCCGAAGTGGCCGATAATCGCCTGGTTCTTGTATTTCTCCATGAACTCCTCGGCGCTCGAAAAGGCGATCTGGTTAATATAGCGCTCCACCTCGTCGGCAGTCATGCCGATGCCCCGGTCGGTGACCGTCAGGGTTTTGGCATCCTTATCCGCCGAGACGCGGATCGTCAGGTCGCCCAGGTCGCCTTTTACGTCGCCCATCGAGGCCAGGGCCTTGAGTTTCTGCGTGGCATCCACGGAGTTGGAGATCAGCTCACGCAGGAAGATTTCGTGGTCCGAATAGAGGAACTTTTTGATAACGGGGAAGATATTCTCGGTGGTAACCCCGATTTTTCCGTTTTTCATCGTATCATGGTATTTTTTTAATTGAATTATTTATCGTTTTTTTGATACAGCGGACTTTGGTTGCCGCTGCCGAAGAGAGCCATTCTCTCGCATGGATTCAACAAACGGTGTGCCACCTCCTCCGATATGACATTCTGTCATACGCTTCCTGACAAAATAGAGGCGGCAGGGAATCCTCCCCGCCGCCGTACGTGTTTCGTCGGCTCGTCTGCCGAAAGTATTAGAGCAATTTTTCGAGTTTCTTTACCAGGTCGGCTTTCGTGCAGGCACCCACCTGTTTGTCCACGACCTGTCCGCCCTTGATGAACACGATCGTCGGAATGTTGCGGACCATGAACTTGCCCACGATGTCGTCGTTGTTGTCCACGTCGCATTTGCCGATGACCGCACGGCCTTCGTATTCGCCGGCCAGCTCGTCGATGATCGGGCTGATCATGCGGCAGGGACCGCACCATTCCGCCCAAAAGTCGATGACTACCGGAAGCTGGGATGCGGAGATCTCCTCGAAATTGTCTTTTGTGATTGCTAATGCCATAATTTTTTAGATGTTTTGATTATAAATTAAACGATAGTATATTTGATTTCATTGTCCTCGAGGAACGAAACGAGGTTCGACGTGAGGCTCACCTTGTGCCGTTTGGAGAACATATTCACGCTTACCTGCGCATCTCGGTCATAGACATTCACCCGCAGCGTGGTCGATCCTTCGGACTCTTTGATGCGGTGCGTCAGCTCCTCGATCATTTCGCGCGTGATATCCTCGATCGCCAGCTGGATATACATCTCCTTGATCATCGTGTCGCGCATTTCGGAGAGCTGTACCATCGAAGTAATCTTGAATTCCAGCTCCTTGTCGTTGTAGGGCTTGGGTTGGACCTTGCCCCGGATGAAGAGGAAATAGTCGTTGAACAGGTATTTGCGGAAATTTTCGTAGTCCTTGCTGAAAAGCGCAAATTCGTGCGTGCCGTTGTAGTCTTCAAGCGTGAATTTTCCCCAGGGTTTGCCCGTCTTGGTAACGAGGTTCTGCGTGGCGATCACCATCCCCGCCACGGCAATCTCCTGTCCGCGCAGGGATTCCAGGTTGTCAAGATCCGAAAGCTGCGTCTTACACATATTGCGGATAATCACCGCATAATCGTCCAGCGGGTGAGCCGAGAGGTAGAGTCCGATCATCTCGCGCTCCTTGCCCAGCGTTTCGAGCGTGCTCCAGTCCTGACAGGCCGGAATCACGGGATGCTGAATATCCACGACCCCTTCGCCGCCTCCGAAAAGGCTTTGCTGGGCATTGTCTTTCTCGCTTTGGAACCGCTGCCCGTAGCGTACCAGCTGCTCGATGAAGGTCGTCGAACTGGAGTCGCGCAGATCGGTGCCGAAGAATTTGCAGCGGTGGAACCCGGAGATCGAGTCGAAGCCGCCCGCATAGGCGATGTTTTCGAGGCATTTGCGGTTTACGGCCGTATAATTCACCCGTTCGAAGAAATCGTATATGTCCTTGAATTTGCCGTTCTTGTTCCGCTCCGCGACGATGCTCTCCACAGCCGCCTCGCCGACGCCTTTCACCGCAGCCAGGCCGAACCGCACGTCGCCCTCCTTGTTCGAGGAGAAGTTGTTGAGCGATTCGTTGATGTCGGGCCCAAGCACCCGGATACCCATGCGCTTGCACTCGTTCATGTAGAGCGTAATCTGCTTGATGTCCGAAAGGTTGCGGCTGAGCAGCGCGGCCATGAATTCGGAAGGGTAGTGCGCTTTCAGATAGCCCGTCTGATAGGCGATGTAAGCGTAGCAGGTCGAGTGCGACTTGTTGAAGGCATACGATGCGAACGCTTCCCAGTCGCCCCAGATCTTTTCGCAAATTTTGGCGTCGTGCCCCCGCTTGCTGCATCCTTCGATGAACTTGGGCTTCATCTTGTCCAGTACCGCACGCTGTTTTTTACCCATCGCTTTGCGGAGCGTATCGGCTTCGCCGCCGGTAAACCCGGCAAGCTTCTGCGAGAGCAGCATGACCTGCTCCTGATAAACCGTGATGCCGTAGGTGTCGCTCAGGTACTCCTCCATATCGGCGATGTCGTACGTCACCGGCTCCAGTCCGTGCTTGCGGGCGATGAAGTTGGGAATATACTCCATCGGTCCCGGGCGGTAGAGGGCGTTCATGGCGATCAGGTCCTCGAAACGGTTGGGTTTCAGGTTGCGCAGATGTTTTTTCATACCGGGGGACTCGAACTGGAACAGGCCGGTCGTATCGCCGCGGCTGAAAACCTCGTAGGTCGGGGCGTCGTCCAGCGGAATGTTGTCGATATCTACGTCGATGCCGTGCACGTTTTTGACGTTGGTTACGGCATCCTTGATGATCGAGAGGGTGCGCAGTCCCAGGAAGTCCATTTTGATCAGGCCGACGCTCTCGACCTCTTTGCCCTCGAACTCCACGACGTTCAGATCGGCGTCCTTGGCGATAGCCATCGGAGCGAAATTCTCCAGGTCGTCCTGCCCGATGATTACACCGCAGGCATGCACACCGGTCTGCCGAATCGAGCCTTCGAGCTTTTCGGCGTATTTGAGCGTATTGCGGATCAACTGGTTCGGGGATTCCCGTTCGGCGGCCAGTTCCGGCGACTCCTTGTAGCAGAAGTCGAAAGGCGTTTCTCCGGCCTTCTTGTCGGGCGTAACCTTGTCGGGTACCAGTTTGGCCAGCCGGTCGCTCTCCGAGAGGGCCAGCTTCTGCACGCGGGCCACGTCGCGGATCGCCAGCTTGGGCGCCATCGTACCGAACGTCACGATCTGGGCCACGCGTTTCTGCCCGTACTTGTGCACGCAGTAATGCAGCACGTCGTCGCGGCCGTCCTCGTCGAAATCGACATCGACATCCGGCAGGGAGATACGCTCGGGATTCAGGAAACGCTCGAACAGCAGGTCGTATTTCAGCGGATCTATGTTGGTAATTTTCAGACAGTAGGCCACGACCGATCCGGCTGCCGAACCACGGCCCGGTCCGACCGACACGCCCATTTCGCGAGCCGCGCGGATATAGTCCCATACGATGAGGAAGTAACCCGGGAATCCCATCCATTCGATCGTACTCAATTCGTACCGGATGCGTTTCTCGACCTCTTCGCTCAATTCGGCGCCATAGCGCAGGTGGGCTCCTTTGTAGGTCAGGTCTTTCAGGTAGCAGAACTGTTTGGCCGTCATCAGCTTTTCGCTGCGCTCCTTGCTCTCCTCCGCCCAGGCATCGAGTTCTTCGACGCTGTGGCAGGCATCGATTCGCGCCAGCTCTTCCTGATCTTCGATCTTCTTGACGAGCGATTCGCGCAACTCCTCGAAAGGCATGTGGAACTCCGGCGGCGGAGGGAAGTTGGGCATCAGAGGCGCATGGGTGAGTTTGTACTCCTCGACCTTGTCGGCGATCTCGAGCGTGGTGGCGAGTGCTTCGGGATGGTCGGGGAAGAGCTGCGCCATCTCTTCGGGCGATTTCAGATACTCCTGGAACGTATAGCGCATCCGATTGGGATCGTCCAGGTCGCGGCCGGTATTGAGGCAGATCAGATGATCGTGCGCCACGGCGTCTTCGGCCAGAATGAAATGCACGTCGTTCGAGCAGATGTATTTGACTCCGCATTTGGCCGACAGCTCCAGCAGGGCCTTATTGACCAGTAACTGATTCTCGTACACGTCGGCGTCCTTGCGCGGATCGCCCGACGGATGGAGCTGCAACTCCAGGTAATAGTCGTCCCCGAAGACGCTTTTGAACCAGCGCACGACCTGTTCAGCCTCCTCCATGTCGTTGCGCATGATGGCCTGGGGAACTTCGCCGCCCAGACATGCCGAGCAGCAGATCAATCCCTCGTGGTATTGTTCCAGCAGTTTCTTGTCGATACGGGGCTTGTAATAGAATCCTTCGGTAAAGGAGTAGGATACGATCTTGCAGAGATTGTGGTAACCCGTTAGGTTTTTGGCCAGCAGAATCAGGTGATCGCCCGCCTTCTCGTCCTTGTCCTTTTCGAAGCGGTTGCGCACGACGTAGGTTTCACACCCCAAAATAGGTTTGATGCCCGCATCGGTGGCGACGTCGTGGAAGTTCTTGACGCCGTACATATTGCCGTGGTCGGTGATGGCCAGAGCCTTCATACCGAGGGCTTTGGCTCGTTTGATGAGCGGCGATATGGCCGCTGCGCCGTCCAAGATGGAATATTGCGTATGTACGTGTAAATGGACGAAATCCGGCATAATTCGAAAATTTATGGTTTTGGGCCATCCTTTGCGAAGGTACGAAAAAGTCGCGGGCAGAAGCAAATTTATCTGCGTCTTGCCGATGCTTAAGGCGAAGTCAAAGGTAATGAAAAAATATGAAAGAATTTCCGTATTTCCAAGTAAAAATTGCCCGAACGATTCTACGTTGTTGAAAATGACGGGATAGGAAATATGTGGCAAAAATCTTGCAGCATTCCGAAAAAAAACGTATCTTGTTGATAGCCGGATTTATCCGGTCCTGCATCGCCCGTTTTCGCCGGGTACGAACGGAGTTCGGAACCGGGAGCACGGAAGTTCGAAGAACCGAAAAACGACGGGATGCAAAGATTTAATAAAAAATGTGGACCTCGTTGGAAATACGGTACTCCGAGTACCCGCATTTTAGGAAAGGTCTGAATTTTAATGCGGCCAGAGGATGCGAATAAATGTCCTTCGGATTCGATGCTGCGATTGTCAAACTGTTACATCGAAAGATATAATGGCCGAATAAATATATCACCTAAACAGCGATGATTATGAAAGATGAAAAATTAGTCGTGTTGAGAGAGTGGAACTCTGTCACCGAAGCCGAAATGGCCAAATCGATTCTGGACGGAGCCGGAATTTTTTCGACGATCCGCAACGAATATATGTCGGCGATCTATCCCATCGGCACGATGCCGGCACAGCTCGTGGTCAAGGAGGAAGATGCGAAGCGGGCTGCCGAATTGCTCGACAAAATGCCGTAATTTATTATTTTGCAGCTATTCAAGGAGTTCGGGAAGCTCTTAAAGAAGCCCCCGAATTCCTTATGAACGGCTCGGAACAACCTCTGTTGCTTGCGACTTTCGAACGGTTCGGAGAAGGGGCGAAACTGCGTACCGAAAACGTCGATTCATAGCTTCAGGTCCGGAGAACGAAGTCGTCGGAAATGAAACCGGCTTCGATAAGATCGGTCGAGCCGTGTCGGAGGATCCCTTATCGGTTCCATATGGCCCAGGCAGCTTCCGCCTGCCCTACGAGCATGTCGAG
>ERZ838483.1990-NODE-1990-length-13992-cov-3.360479_pt1 | contig 13992 bp, 11 predicted proteins | sample MGYA00519939_ERZ838483 | MGnify/ENA primary metagenome ERZ838483 (study PRJEB31850, sample SAMEA3708836) | human gut metagenome | biome: human gut; feature: human-associated habitat; material: faeces | place: China | collected 2014 ... | reverse complement strand
CGCGAGAATGTGCCAAGGCACATTCTTTTTATACAAAATATTTAGGACAATTATGGAAAAAGAGAGGAAGAGAGTTAAATGAGAACAGCACTTACAATTGCAGGAAGCGATTCAAGCGGAGGAGCAGGTATCCAGGCAGATATCAAAACAATGATCAGTAACGGAGTCTATGCTATGAGCGCAATTACGGCTCTTACTGCACAGAATACAACCGGAGTTACCGGAATTATGGAGGTAACGCCGGAATTCCTAGGAGAACAGCTGGATAATATTTTCACGGATATTTACCCGGATGCAGTGAAGATTGGAATGGTATCTTCAAGTGGTCTGATCACAAAGATCGCAGACAAATTAAAAGAATATGATGCGAAAAATATTGTAGTTGATCCGGTTATGGTAGCAACAAGTGGAGCAAGACTGATCAGCGAGGAAGCGATTGATGCGCTGAAGAGCTGCCTGCTTCCGATGGCAACCGTTCTGACTCCGAATATCCCGGAAGCAGAAGTGCTTGCAGGTATGAAAATCCAGTCGCAGGCGGATATGATAAGAGCAGCAGAAGAGATCGGCACCAAATATCACTGTGCAGTTCTTTGTAAGGGCGGGCATCAACTGAACGATGCCAATGATCTGCTGTGGAGAAATGGTGGATATAAGTGGTTCTACGGAGAGCGGATCGACAATCCGAACACGCACGGAACAGGATGTACTTTATCCAGTGCGATCGCATCAAATCTTGCAAAAGAATATGATTTGGATGAGTCAGTAGAACGTGCGAAGAAATATATATCCGGAGCACTTGCAGCAATGTTGGATCTTGGTAAAGGCAGTGGTCCGATGAATCACGGATTTGCAATTAAAAATGAATATACAGAAAGCAAAGTGGAGGAATAGAAGTATGAATGAAAAGAGAACCTCTATCTTTGAAAATGGACTGATCTGGTTTGGGGCAGGCGTGTCCCTTGCAGAGATCCTGACCGGTACTTACTTTGCGCCGCTTGGATTCGGAAAAGGAGTTCTGGCGATTATTATTGGTCATATCATAGGATGCATGATGCTTTTCCTTGCCGGAGTAATTGGTGGAAAAACCAGACGAAGTGCAATGGAAACAGTAAAAATGAGTTTTGGCGAGAAGGGAGGAATCTTCTTCTCCTTCCTGAATGTGCTGCAGCTGGTTGGCTGGACAGCGATTATGATTTATGATGGGGCACTTGCAGCAAATGGTGTTCTTCATACCGGCAGATGGGTATGGTGTCTGGTGATCGGTGCACTGATCATCTTATGGATTGTGATCGGAATCACAAATCTTGGCAAGATCAATACGGTTGCAATGGCTGCTTTATTTATCCTGACACTGGTACTCAGCAGAGTGATCTTTGGTGACGGATCGGTAGCAGGCGCAGGCGGAGATGCCATGACGTTTGGTGCAGCAGTAGAGCTTTCTGTTGCCATGCCACTTTCCTGGTTGCCACTGATCAGTGACTATACAAGAGAAGCAAAAGAACCGGTAAAAGCAACCGCAGTCAGCACCGTTGTTTATGGAGTTGTCAGTTGTTGGATGTACGTGATCGGTATGAACGCTGCAATTTACACAGGAGAGTCTGATATTGCAAGTATCATGGTAAAAGCTGGACTTGGAATAGCAGGACTTCTGATCATTGTATTTTCTACCGTTACGACAACCTTCCTGGATGCTTACTCAGCAGGAATTTCGTCAGAGTCAGTATTTTCAAAAATCAATGGGAAATATGCAGCAATTGTTGTAACTGTGATCGGAATGATCGGAGCAATCATTTATCCGATGGACAACATTACCGATTTCCTGTACCTGATCGGTTCTGTATTCGCGCCGATGATCGCAATCCAGATTGCGGATTTCTTCATTCTGAAGAGAAAGGACAGCCTGGAAGTATCTCTGGATGTCATGAATGGTGTAATCTGGGTGATCGGTTTTATACTTTACCGTATTCTGATGAATGTGGATATTCCGCTTGGAAATACACTCCCGGATATGGTCATTACCATCGTGATCTGTATTCTTGCAAGAAAATGTATAAAGACAGAAAAATAGCTTTGAAAGAAAATGGAAATGCCGTGTTGACATTTCCATTTTCTTTTGACAGAACATGTAGCGATCTACAGAAGAGAGGCGGAAAAATGAATGCTGATGCCTGGAAACGTGGTAAAAGTTTATAAGAAAGAAGTTTTGGATAATTTAGTTAGCGGATGGAATAAAGTGGGATTTTTATTCTGCAAAATATATATGGGAAAAAGAGTTGGGTAAAATGAAAAAAGAGCTTACGACATATGATCGGGGGAAATGTCGTAAACTCTTTTTTCTGTAATTTCATTAAAGGAGAAATGAAAATAAAAAGTATCAAAATACTGAAAACGTCTTATTTGGTTTCGTTAAGTGCTATCCTTAACTTGATATTATAATACCATGTGTATGATCTTCTGTAAATTCGCAGAAAAGACAAATGTTACAAAAATGATACTGTAAAATTGTGCAATATAGACAAAAATGGTGCGAAAAATGGAAAATGTGAAAGTTTTATAATCTTACGACTTCATATTTGATTTGCTTTTCCAATATGTTAAAATTAAAAAAAAGCAGAAAATTTTTACAGATAAGGGGAAAGATGATGAAAGAATTTGTTGAAATGCGGGATGTCCGTAAGATTTACCGTATGGGTGAAGTTGAGATTGCCGCAGCAGATGGAATTGATTTTCAGATAAAAAAAGGTGAATTTGCAGTTGTGGTAGGCCCAAGTGGTGCGGGAAAAACGACAGTGCTTAACATTCTGGGGGGAATGGATACGGCAACAAGTGGAGAGGTCTGGATCGATGGAAAGAATATTGTAAAGTATTCGCCGAGGCAGCTTACTTCCTATAGAAGGGATGATATTGGATTTGTATTCCAGTTTTACAACCTGATTCCGAACCTGACGGCGCTTGAAAATGTAGAGCTGGCACTGCAGATCTGTAAGGATCCGCTGGATGCGGAGATGGTTCTTAGGGAAGTGGGACTGGCAGACCGTATGAAGAATTTCCCGGCACAGCTTTCCGGTGGGGAGCAGCAGAGGGTATCGATTGCGCGTGCACTGGCAAAGAACCCGAAGCTTCTTTTGTGTGATGAGCCGACAGGGGCGCTGGATTACAATACCGGTAAGGCAATATTGAAGCTTTTACAGGATATGTGCCGTGAACGAGGGATGACAGTGATCCTGATCACACACAACTCAGCGATCACGCCGATGGCAGATCGTGTAATTAAGATGAAGAATGGAAAAGTCGGAAGCATGAAGCTGAATGAAAGACCGGTTCCGGTAGAGACGATTGAATGGTAGGTGGACGTAAAGACCGATGAAGAAAAATATTTTACGCAAAGACTTTATAATAGAAATAAAAAAGACGATGGGACGGTTTGTATCAATCTTTTTTATCGTGGCATTGGGTGTCGCATTTTATTCGGGAATCCGTGCATCAGAGCCAAGTATGCGGATCACTGCAGATCAGTATTTCGATGATTCAGAGCTGATGGATCTGAAGGTAATGGGAACCATGGGACTTACCAAAGCGGATATCAAAGCAATTGGAAAGGTATCGGGAATTGAAGCTGTAGAAGGCGGATACAGCAAAGACGTGCTTTGCCCGGTTGGAGACAATGAAAAGGTTGTCCATATGCTGAGCATGCAGAAGAATTTTGATCAGGTTTCGCTTGTGGAAGGCAGGCTGCCGGAAAAAGCCGGAGAATGTCTGGTGGATGAAGATTTTCTGAGCTATACAGACCTGAAGGTTGGCGACACGGTAACTTTCCATTCCGGCGATGGAGAGGCATTGACGGATTCGCTGGTTACAGATACATACAAGATTGTCGGAATCGGGAACAGTCCGCTGTATATTTCATTTGGAAGAGGAAACAGTACGATCGGAACCGGAGAGATCAGTGGATTTGTTGTAGTGGATAAAGCTTCTTTTGACATGGATGTTTATACGGAAGCTTATGTAAAAGTGAGCGGTGCAGAAGAGAAAACTGCATTTACGGATGAATACAATAATCTGTCGGATGCAGCAAAGGAAGCCGTGAGTGCAATCGAAGAGGAACGCTGTGCAGCCCGCAAACAGGAGATCGTAGATGAGGCAAATGAAAAGCTTGCTGATTCGGAGAAGACAGTGAATGAAAAATCGCAGGAACTGGAGAATGCGAAAAAAGAGCTGGAGAGTGGGAAAAGCAAGGCAGCCGAAGAACTGAAAAAAGCAAAGCAGCAGATTACGGATGGAGAAGCAGAGCTTGCGGATGCAAAGCAGCAGATCGCAGATGGCGAGACACAGCTTGCAGATGCAAAAGCGCAGTTGAATGAGAAGCAGGCACAGCTAAGTTCAGCAGAGGCAGAGTATGAGTCCGGGAAAGCACAGCTGGATCAGAAAGAACAGGAGCTTGCGGCAGCAGAGCAGACGTATCTGAGTAATTATGCAAAATATATGCCGTTCATTACGGCTGGAAAAGCGCAGATTGCAGCAGGCAGGACGCAGATTGCAGATGGGAAGAAACAGCTGGACGAAGGTCTGGCACCGCTTAAGCAGCTGAGAGATGGGCTGGATGGAATTGAAGATGGAATCAGCCAGTGCGATTCAGGGATGGCGGAAGTGCAGAAGCAGCTGGACGGAATGGACAGCGATGTATATCAGGAATATGTAAAAATTCCAGAAGAAGACAGAAACGAAGAACAGCAGGCTTATGTAAATAAGTGGGAGAATTTAAACGCACAGTTTGCCGGTATACAGGCGCAGAAGACACAGCTTGAAACAGCAAAGAGCGGACTGTTAGCACAGGCAGGTTTTGCCACAGAAGCAGATCTGGATGCCCAGATCACCAGCCTGACTGCGCAGCGAGATGAATTGGATAAAAAAGAGGCTGCACTTCTTGGACAGGAGCAGACGCTTGCCGCACAGGAAGAAGAGCTGTTAAGTGCAGGCAGACAGATTACAGACGGCAAGAGTCAGATTACAGCAGCCAGATCCCAGCTTGACAGTACAAAATCACAGATCACGGACGGAAAAGCACAGATTCAGTCTGCATGGGCACTTCTGAATGAAAAAGAGGGCACTTTAAATGCAAGTAAAGCACAACTTGCATCCGGTGAACAGGAGCTTGCGGATGGCCGGAGTGAATATGAGCAGGCAGCAAAAGAAGCGGAAGAACAGATCACGGACGGACAGGCAAAGATTACAGATGGAGAGAAGCAGCTGACGGATGCAAAGCAGCAGATCGCAGACGCAAAGGCTGAGATCAAAAAAATCGAAAATCCGAAGTGGTATGTGCAGACGAGAGAGGATGCACTGACGGAATATCAAGGATACGGAGATAATGCAGACCGCATGCGTTCTATTGGAAAAGTGTTCCCGGTACTCTTTTTCCTGGTGGCAGCATTGATCAGTCTGACAACAATGACACGAATGGTAGAGGAGCAGAGAGTCCAGATCGGAACGATGAAGGCACTCGGTTACGGAAAAGCTGCAATTGCAGGGAAATACATTGGTTATGCTCTGATTGCAACGCTTGGCGGAAGTATTTTCGGAGTACTGGCCGGAGAAAAGATCCTGCCGTTTATCATTATTTATGCTTATATGATCCTGTATAAGCATCTGCCGGCGATCCTGGTACCGTACCATATGAGCTATGCACTCCAGGCTTCGGGAATCGCAGTTGCCTGCACACTGATCGCTACGATCGCATCCTGCTACAAAGAGCTGGCAGCAGAACCGGCAGAGCTGATGCGTCCGGCAGCACCGAAGCAGGGGAAGCGGATTCTTCTGGAGCGGATCGGAATTATCTGGAAGCATCTGAATTTTACATGGAAATCGACCGTGCGGAATCTGATCCGGTATAAGAAGCGATTCTTTATGACCATTTTCGGAATCGGAGGCTGTATGGCACTGATGGTAGTCGGATTCGGACTGAAGGACTGTATCTATGAGATCGTCAGCCTGCAGTATGAGAAGGTGCAGTTCTATGATGCGGCAACCTACATGAGTGACGACATATCCGAAGAGAACAGACAACAGCTCCATGATTATCTGGATCAGAATGCAGATATAAAAGAGACGATCGAAGCGCGGATGCAGAAGACCGATGTAAAATCTGCATCCGGTAAAAAGACACTTTATCTGATGGTGCCATCGGATAATGAAAAGATTGAGGACTTTTTAAGCTTCCACAGCAGGACCAATAAGGACGAGGTTTATTCACTGAAAAAAGACGAAGTGATTCTGACTGAGAAAATGGCATCCCTTCTGAATGTAAAGGTGGGAGATGAGCTTACAATCGAGGACGAGGACAGGGGAGACCAGACGGTGACGGTTGGCGCCATCTGCGAGAACTATATGAGCCATTACCTGTATCTGTCACCGGAAAAATACGAGGAATTATATGGTGTACCGGCAGAATATAACACGATCATCTACAGTGTAAAGGACGGAAAGGATGATCAGATCGAGAAGATCGGAACAAAGCTTCTGTCGATGGATGGAGTACTGAATGTAAGTTATACCAGCAGTATTGAAGGAAGGCTGGATGACATGCTGCGAAGCCTGAATCTGGTCATCGTGGTACTGATCGTATCTGCCGGAATGCTGGCATTTGTGGTACTGTACAATCTGAACAATATCAACATCACCGAGCGTCAGAGAGAGCTTGCAACCTTGAAGGTTCTGGGATTCTACGACGGAGAGGTTGCCTCTTATGTATACAGAGAGAATATCCTGCTGACGATCATTGGATCGGTTGTGGGTATGGTGCTTGGTAATCTGCTTCACCGGTATATCATCCTGACGGTCGAAGTAGAAGAGGCGATGTTCGGACGTCAGATACACTGGCAGAGTTATCTGTACAGTTTCTTGTTTACTGTAGCATTTTCTTTATTTGTAAACTGGGTAATGTTCTACAAGCTGAAGAAGATCGATATGGTGGAATCTTTGAAGAGCGTGGAGTAAAAGCTTTTGCAAGTGTATGTCAAAGATTTCTTATAGACGGTACACAAAGAATCGGAAAATATATTTCACAGAAAGTTTATATTCTTCACAGAATTATTAGCACTCTTGCCAAAAGAGTGCTAATTTTCTATTGACATTTAGAAATCAGGGTATTAAGATATTTCATAGACAGAAAAATACGGTATTTGAAACCGTAAAAAGATAGAATATGAAATTTAGGAGTGATAAAAATGGCAGCAAAAAAAGGTAGTCTTTCAATCAGCAGCGAAAATATTTTCCCGATTATCAAGAAATGGGTATATTCTGATCATGATATTTTCGCAAGAGAGCTTGTTTCCAATGGATGCGACGCGATCACAAAATTAAAGAAGCTGGACATGATGGGAGAATATACACTTCCGGATGATTATAAAGGAAAGATCCAGGTTATTGTAAACCCGGAAGAGAAGACTTTGAAATTCATCGATAATGGTCTTGGTATGACTGCTGATGAAGTAGAAGAATATATCACACAGATCGCATTTTCAGGAGCAACCGAATTCCTGAACAAATACAAAGATAAGACAACAGAGGACGATATGATCGGACACTTTGGTCTTGGATTCTACTCTGCCTTCATGGTAGCTGATGAAGTTCATATTGATACCCTTTCTTATAAAGAAGGTGCAAAACCGGTACACTGGGTAAGTGAAGGCGGTACAGAGTATGAGATGGAAGAAGGGGATAAAGAGGAAGTTGGTTCTGAAATCACCTTATTCCTGAACGAAGATTGTGTAGAATTTTCAAATGAATACAGAATCCGCGAAGTCCTTGAGAAATACTGTTCATTCATGCCGGTAGAGATTTTTGTATCCAAAGCAAATGCAGAACCGGAATATGAGACGATCCCGGAGGATGAAGTCCTGGATACCGATACGGTTGTTGAACATATCCATGAAGACGCCAAGATGGAAGAAAAAGAAAATGAGAACGGTGAAAAAGAAATGGTTGAAGTTTCACCGGCATCCGACAAAGCAAAGATCGTGAAACGCCCGGTATCGATCAGTGATCCGGCGCCGCTGTGGACAAAGCATCCAAACGAATGCAGCAAAGAAGATTATATTGATTTCTACCGGAAAGTATTTATGGATTACAAAGAACCTCTGTTCTGGATTCATCTGAACATGGATTATCCATTCAACTTAAAGGGTATCCTGTACTTCCCTAAGATCAATACCGAATACGATTCCATTGAAGGAACCATCAAATTGTACAACAATCAGGTATTTATCGCAGACAATATCAAAGAAGTTATTCCGGAATTCCTGATGGTATTAAAAGGAGTCATTGATTGTCCGGATCTGCCGCTTAACGTATCACGAAGCGCACTGCAGAATGATGGATTCGTACAGAAGATCTCCGAATACATTTCCAAGAAAGTTGCTGACAAGCTTTCAGGAATGTGCAAGACAGATAAAGAAAACTATGAGAAATACTGGGATGACATCAGCCCATTTATCAAATTCGGCTGCCTGAAAGATGAAAAATTCTGCGAGAAGATGAGCGATTATGTTCTGTTCAAGAACTTGGATCACAAGTATATGACACTCAAAGAATGCATCGAAAAAAATGGCGGAAAAGCAGAACCGGAGGAAAAGACCGAGGGTGAAAATGCAGAGCAGTCAGCAGAAAAGAAAGAAACAGAGAAGACAACAATCTACTATGTAACAGATGAACAGCAGCAGAGCCAGTATATCAATATGTTCAAAAAAGAGGGACTGGACGCAGTGATCTTGTCACATAATATTGATTCTCCATTTATTACTCAGATGGAGCAGAAGAACGAACATATCAAGTTCCAGAGAATCGATGCAGATCTGACTGATCACTTCAAAGAAGATGTATCTGAAGAAGAAAAAGAAGCATTCAAAGAAAAAACTGACAGTCTGGTCGAAATCTTCCGCAAAGCACTTGGCAATGACAAACTGGAAGTAAAAGTGGAAAAGATGAAAGATGAAAATGTGGCATCTATGATTACACTTTCCGAAGAATCACGCCGTATGCAGGAAATGATGAAGATGTATGGAATGTCAGGCATGGATCCGTCTATGTTCGGAACCAATGCAACCCTGATCCTGAATGCAAATCATCCGCTGGTAGAATATGTTGTAGCACATAAAGATGGCGAAAATACAGAAATGTTCTGCCATCAGTTATATGACCTGGCAATGCTGGCACACAAGCCACTCAGCCCGGAAGAGATGACAGAATTTGTGAAACGCAGTAATGAAATTATGATGAAACTGGCAAAATAATCTTGCTGTAGATACCCGGAAAAGCCTGAACCATTCAGATTCCCATTTTCGCTTATGCGAAAAGGTCTGAATGGGCAGGCTTTTTTTCTGTATTTGGAAATACTTTCCACAAAGTGTTGGTGAACTTCCTGGTCTTTTATAGTATAATATAACAAAAGAGAGGCGGTGGATACGATGAAGAATTATTCAAAGGATATAAGCAGACAATATCATATTCAGGTGGCCAACGGGGAAGTCGGCCGTTATGTCATTCTCCCGGGAGATCCAAAGCGCTGCAAAAAAATAGCACAGTATTTTGAAGATCCGGTGATGATTGCGGATAACCGGGAATTTATCACTTATACAGGAACTTTGGATGGCGTAAAGGTAAGTGTCACATCTACCGGAATTGGGGGACCATCAGCAGCAATTGCGATGGAAGAATTAGCCAGATGTGGAGCAGATACGTTTGTACGGATTGGAACCTGCGGTGGGATACAGCCGGAAGTAAAAAGTGGGGATATAGTAGTTGCTACGGGTGCCGTCAGAATGGAAGGGACTAGCAAAGAATATGCGCCGATCGAATATCCGGCAGTGGCAGACCTTATGGTGGTGAACGCACTGGTCAGTGCTGCGAAGGAAAAGGACTGTGAATTTTATACCGGAGTGGTACAGTCAAAAGATGCATTTTACGGACAGCATGAGCCGGAGATGATGCCGGCAGGTTATGAACTGATCAATAAATGGGAAGCCTGGAAGAAACTGGGATGTCTGGCATCAGAGATGGAGACGGCAGCACTTTACATTGTGGCAGCAAAGCTTCATGTACGCGTGGGTGCGTGTTTCCTTGTAATGGCAAATCAGGAAAGAGAAAAACTGGGACTTGAAAATCCGGTAGTACATGATACAGATATGGCAGTACAGGTGGCAGTGGAAGCCATCAGAAAGTTAATCAAAGAGGATCGGTAAATGAAAGAAACAATATATAAACGAATCTTTGTGATCGTTCTGGATTCGCTCGGAATTGGTGCAATGCCTGATTCTGAGAAATTCGGTGACAGGGATGTAGATACATTTGGTCATATTTTAGACAGAATGGGAACACTGGAGATTCCAAATCTTCAGAAGCTTGGTATGCTGAATCTGCATACCGGGGGAAAGATGTATGGAATCGAGAATCCGATTGGAAAAATTACCAGACTGAAAGAGGCGAGTAACGGCAAAGATACGATGACCGGACACTGGGAAATGATGGGGATTTATACAGAAAAACCATTTAAAACCTTTACCGAACATGGATTTCCACCGGAACTGATCGCAGAACTGGAAAAACGTTGCGGGAAAAAAGTGATTGGAAACCGTAGTGAGAGCGGAACAAAGATCATTGAAGAACTTGGGGAAGAAGAAATTGAAACAGGAGCAATGATTGTCTATACCTCTGCCGATTCTGTGATGCAGATCTGTGGAAATGAAGAAACTTTTGATCTTAAGAATCTTTATCGCTGTTGTGAGATCGCAAGAGAGATCACGATGAAGGATGAATGGCGCGTGGGACGAGTTATTGCAAGACCGTATGTAGGAAAGAAAAAAGGCGAATTTAAAAGAACCAGCAACCGCAGGGATTATGCACTTGAGCCGACCGGAAAGACTGCACTTGACGCACTGAAAGATGCGGGAAAGGATGTGATCGCAGTCGGAAAGATCCATGATATCTTTTGCGGGGAAGGAATCACAGAATCGTATCATTCCAACAGCTCCGTGCATGGAATGGAGCAGACCATTGAGATTTGTAAAAAAGATTTTGACGGACTGTGCTTTGTAAATCTGGTTGATTTTGATGCACAGTGGGGACACCGGCGCGATCCGGTTGGCTACGGACATGAGATTGAGAGATTTGATAAAAATCTTGGAATTTTGCTGGATGATCTGCGGGAGGATGATCTTCTTATTATTACCGCCGATCATGGAAACGATCCGACCTACACAGGAACCGATCATACACGGGAATATGTACCGTTTTTGGCGTATTCCAAAAAGATGGATGAGGGTGGCGTGATTATGGAGAAAAATACCTTTGCAGTGATCGGGGCAACGGTCACAGATAATTTTGGTGTAAAAATGCCGGAAGGAACGATCGGGCATTCGATTCTGAATGAACTTATTTAGCAAGAAAAAGCAGGAAAAAAGAGAATGAAAAAAGAACAAATTAAAAAAATGATAGAAATCGCGCTTTCTCAGCTTGCATATTCTTATACCCCTTATTCTGACTTTAAAGTGGGAGCTGCGCTGCTTGGAAAGAATGGACGGATATATACGGGATGCAATATTGAAAATGCGGCTTATACACCGACAAACTGTGCGGAGCGTACCGCATTTTTCAAGGCAGTCAGCGAAGGAGTAAAAGAATTTGATGCAATCTGTATTGTAGGGGGAAAGGGCGGTGTTGTGACAGAGTATGCACCGCCGTGCGGAGTATGCAGGCAGGTCATGATGGAATTCTGCGATCCAGAGACATTTCAGATCATTCTTGCAATAGATGCAAAGCAATATGATATCTATACCTTGAAAGAAATGTTGCCAAAAGGTTTCGGACCATCCAATCTTACAGAATGAAAAAGGACTTAGACTCCAAAAGAAGATTTCTGAAGAAAAGGAAAAAGAGAAGGAATGAAAAATGACACAGGAAACCTTGAAAGAATTACCAAAGATTGAGCTTCACTGTCATCTGGACGGTTCTCTTAGCAGACCATTTATTGAAAAAAGGCTTGGAAGAACTGTAAGACCTGAAGAACTCAGTGTTTCAGAAAACTGTACAAGTCTGAATGAATATCTGGAAAAATTTGACCTTCCCGGCAGATGTATTATGGATGAAGAGGGACTTTCCGGAGCTGCGTATGATCTGCTCTCCCAGATGAACGAAGAAAATGTCTGTTATGCGGAGATCCGTTTTGCTCCACTTCTGTCAGAGACAAAAAAGATGGACAGCCGGAAGGTGATCGAAGCAGTAATCAGCGGAATGGAGCAGGGGGAAAAAGATTTCGGAATCGAGTATGGTGTGATCGTTTGTGCAATGCGGCATCACAGCACTGAGGATAATATGCGGATGATCAAGACGGCAAGAGAATATCTGGGATCCGGAGTTTGTGCAGCAGATCTTGCAGGAGCAGAAGCATTGTATCCGATGTCTGAATTTATGGATATTTTTACAGAGACAAAGAAGATGGGAATGCCATTTACACTCCATGCCGGAGAATGTGGAAATCCACAGAATGTCATAGATTCGATAAACGTGGGAGCTGGAAGGATCGGGCATGGGATCGCGATGCGCGGCAATCGGGAAATCCGGAAACTGGCAAAAGAAGCCGGTGTTGGTATCGAGATGTGTCCGATCAGCAATTTACAGACCAAATCTGTAAACAGCATGGCGGAATATCCGATGCGGGAATTTCTGGATGCAGGGTTAAAAGTATCGGTCAACACAGATAACCGAACGGTAAGTAACACCAGCCTTACGAAAGAACTGGAATTTATTCAGAAAAATTATGGAATCCGGGACGAAGAAATCCTTCAGATGATGAAAAATGCAATTGATACTGCATTTGCCGATGATTCTATAAAAGATAAAATTTGCAAAATGCTGAAATAAAGAAACTACAAACAGAGAGGATTGACTCTGAAGAATAATAGAAAAGAGGAATTCTGTATGAGCAATGAAATTTATGAAAAGCTGGAAATATGCCGGAAAAGCATTCTCCAAAAAACGAATTTTAAACCGGAAGTGGCAGTGATTCTTGGCTCCGGTCTTGGCGAATACGCATCAAAAATCAAGATAGAACAGATCATTCCATATACAGAAATTGAAGGTTTTCCGGTGTCGACAGTTGTGGGACATAAAGGACAATTTGTATTTGGTTATGTAAAAGAAGTTCCGGTTGTGATCATGCAGGGACGTGTGCATTATTATGAAGGGTATCCGGTAACAGATGTGGTGCTTCCGGTGCGGCTGATGGGAATGTTAGGCGCAAAGAAGCTGATTCTTACCAATGCATCAGGCGGAATCAATACCGGATTCCATCCGGGCGATCTCATGCTCATCACAGACCAGATTATGAGTGGAATCCCTAATCCACTGATCGGTGCCAATGTCGAAGAACTTGGAACCCGTTTTCCGGATATGAGTGAAGCCTATAGTGAACGGATGCAGCAGATCATAAAGAAAGAAGCCCAAAAACTCGGCATTCCTCTGAAAGAAGGTGTATACCTTCAGCTTACCGGTCCATCTTATGAAACTCCGGCAGAAATCCGTATGTACCGCACCTGTGGGGCTGATGCCGTAGGCATGAGCACCGCCTGCGAGACGATCGCTGCCCGCCACATGGGAATCGAAGTCTGTGGCATCTCCTGTATCACCAACCTCGCCGCCGGCATGACATCACAACATCTGAACCACCAGGAAGTCCAACAAACCGCCGACCGGGTGGCTGAGCAATTCCAGGAATTACTGACAGCAATCATTACCCACATATAAGAAACGGAACATATATTTGAATTTACCCAGAACCAGGTCCAAGGTTCCGGATTTTCCGGAACCCGCCGACCGTCTTCTTGCAATTCCGAGTTGAGGCATTGTGTAAGAATTTTGCCAACGAGGTCATTAACAGTAGAAAGACAAAGGGGCTGTGAAAAAAGCATAGTCCCGAAAAAAAGAAGGACCAAGGGTTTATTA
>ERZ838483.1989-NODE-1989-length-14009-cov-16.553461_pt1 | contig 14009 bp, 13 predicted proteins | sample MGYA00519939_ERZ838483 | MGnify/ENA primary metagenome ERZ838483 (study PRJEB31850, sample SAMEA3708836) | human gut metagenome | biome: human gut; feature: human-associated habitat; material: faeces | place: China | collected 2014 ... | reverse complement strand
TGCTGGGGCGGCTCAGTGCGCCGCTGTTTCTGTTCTGCACGGTGGAGGGCTTTGCCCACACCCATGACCGCAAACGGTATTTTATCCGCATCTGGACTATCGGTGCAGCCATGGCGGCGCTGGAATTCCTTATGATCTACGCCAAGGCTTTCCGGCGCGGGGATGACTTCTACCCGCTGAACGCGATTTTTCAGGATCTGATGCTGCTGTGCATCGTCTGGCAGGGCATCGACTGGCTGCGGGAGAAAAAGCTTGCAAAAGGCATTGCTGCCATTGCCGCCGTTTTGTGTTGGCCATTTGCGGTGCTGGTATTTCTGCTGCTCTTCCCACAGGTGCAGGAGATGCCCATCGCTTCGACAGTCGTGGCCTTTGTCATCACCAGCCCGCTGCCCATGTGGACAGCCATCACAGATGGCAGTTGGAGCTTTCTGTTAGGCGGCGTGCTGCTGTATGCCCTGCGGGGGCATCGCCGCGTACAGCTGACAGTATGGGCACTGGTGATTTTCCTGTGTGACTTTGCGCTGACCTTTGGGATGGCTTGCCGACAGGAGGGTTTTGTGTGGACACAGATGTTTACCGACTACTACGAGTGGTTCGGGGTGGCGGCGGTGTTGCTGATGCTGCTGTACAACGGGCAGCGCGGCAGCGGGCACAAGCGGCTGTTCTACTGGTTCTACCCCGCCCATGTGTATCTGCTGTATGGGGCATCCTGCCTTGTTTATAACGTGTTGAGGTGATCTTGTGGCGAATATTCTGGCAGTGGATGACAATCTGGAGCTCTGCAAGCTGATCCGCACCACTTTGGAGCGGGACGGCCACCGGGTAGAAACGCGACAGGCGGGCGGGGCGCTGACAGAACCGCTCTGCCGCTGGGCAGACTGCATCCTGCTGGACGTAATGATGCCCGGAGAGGATGGCTTTGCGGTCTGTCGGCGCATCCGCAGCCTGACCGAAGCACCCATCCTGTTTCTGAGCGCCCGCACTGACGAGGCCGCTGTGCTGGAGGGGCTGGGCATCGGGGCGGACGACTTTTTGTCCAAGCCTTTCCGGGTGGCAGAGCTGCGGGCGCGGGTGGCGGCACATCTGCGGCGGCAGAGCCGCACCCCGGCGCACCGGATGGTGCGCAGCGGCGTAGCCTTTGACCTGACCGCCCGGAGCGCGGCGGTGGAGGGCACAGTGCTGCCCTTGACCCGCTCGGAGTATGCCATCTGCGAGTATCTGGCGTTGCACGCCGGGCAGACCTTTACCAAGGAGCAAATTTACGAAGCGGTTTTTGGCATTGACGGCACGGCGGACGACACCGCCGTGACCCAGCACATCAAAAATATCCGGGCAAAGCTGCGGGCGGTGGGCGTGCCGGAGCCGGAAAAGCTGCTCAATACCGTATGGGGCGTGGGATACCGATGGAAAAGCGAAGACTGACTTCTCTGCGCAGCGTGCTGCTGCAATATCTGGTGCGCACGGCGCTGGCCTGCCTGCTGGTCGCGGTGGGGTGGCTGCTGGTGCTGATGCTGTGGATCCAGAACAGCGGGTTGTTTCTGCCCGCCAATCAAGCTGCACAGGCCTGTCAGAAAGCTGCACAGGACGTTTTGCCGGGCATGACCGCCGCCACCTTTGACGAGACGCAGCTGGACTCCTTGTGCCGGTACGCCCTGTTTGCCGCGCCGGACAGCAGCGAGGTGCTGGCCACCAACATGGATGCCGGGCACTTGCAGCGGGCAATGGAGAACTGGCAGGGGAAAACCCGCTGGCATTTTGGCTACACGCAGTATTATATGACATCAAAATTGCAAGACGGAACGGTCTGTCTGTTGCAATTTGACTATGCCGTGCCCTATGCCGACCCTGCGCTGCGGGGCGTGCTGCCGGATATGCAGACCGTGCACTGTATTCTGGGCATTCTGCTGTTGGTAGGCGCGGTGGTGTGGAGCACCCACAGGACCGGGCGTTTTCTGACCCGGGAGACCGAAAAGCTGACCGCCGCCACGCAGGCAGTGGCGCGGAAGGATCTGGACAGCGCAGTATTTTCCGGCGCGAAGGTGCGGGAGTACGAGAGCGCTTTGCAGGCGCTGCAGACCATGGGCGACGCCCTGACCGGCAGCTTGCAGAAGCAGTGGGCCATGGAGCAGCGGCAGCGGGAGCAGATCATTCAGCTGTCCCACAAGCTGAAAACACCGCTGACCATCATCGAGGGCAACGCGGAACTGCTGGCAGAGGATGACGGCCTGACCGCAGAACAGAAAGCGCAGGTGGAGTCTATTTTGCAGGGCGCAGAGCAGACCCGCACCTATCTTGGTAAGATCCGCGCCGAGGTGCAGACCCCGCTGCGGTATAAACGGAATGTGGAATGATGACGAAAGCGGAGGATATTTCTAATCGTCCAACGCGAAAGGGCTGCCGCACGCTTTGTGCAGCAGCCCTTTGTTTGTTTTTACTGTTTTGCCAGCTGTTTGTCCAGTCATGCGGCAATGTCCGCGAAAACCTCCAGCTTGTTAGTCTCCACCAGCAGCTCGTGGCGGGCACCGAAACAAAATAAAAACCGGCCCCGCAGTATGGAAACTTTTCCACACGGCGGGGCCGTTCCTGTTTAAAACTTTTCTGCTTTAATTCTTGGTGGCAAACACGATGCCGATGGTGCCCGGGCCGGAGTAGCCGCCAATGGTGGTGCCAATGTCCGTCTCGTAGACCTGCTCAAATTTGCCGTATTTTTTCAGGCCGGCTTTCACGGCCTCCATGCAGCCGGGCTTGGGCTGGCAGGAGGAGATGAACACCATGCTGGTGTCGATGTCGTCCCGGCCGTCCAGCTGGTCGGTGATGTACTTGCCCACGCAGATGGGCAGGCTGCCGCGGTACTTTTTCATCACTTTCAGTTCACCGCCCACCACGGCCAAGCTGGGCTTGATGCCCAGAATGTTGGCGCCAAAGGCCAGCACGCCGGAGCAGCGGCCGCTCTTGGCCATATAGTCCAGCTGGTTGAGTACAAAGCTCAGCTGCACCCGCTTGGCGAGGTTCTGCAGCCGCATGGTGATATTGCGGGGCAGCAGGCCATCGGCGGCCCACTTGGCGGCCTGCAAGACCAGATAGCCCTGCCCGGTGCAGATGTTCTGGCTGTCAATAACGGAGACATTCTCAAACTGCTGGGCGGCCAGGCATGCGTTCTGGTAGCAGGACGAAAGCTTGGAGCTGACCGAGATGTGAATGACAGCGTCATACTCTTTGGCAAAAGGGTCAAAAAAATCCGCATACTCCACCAGATTGGCGGCGGCGGATTTGGGCATTTTGCCGCCGTTCTGCACATGGGCAAATACATCGGCGGGGCGGATGCTTACACCGTCCAGATAGCTCTCCTCGCCCATGAGAATATGCATGGGCATGAGCGAAATGTTCCACTCCTGCAGCAGCGCTCCGGACAAATCACAGGTGCTGTCAGCGGTGATCTTAATGTTCAATGGGGGTCTCCTCTTTTCCGGCCGGGGCGCCGCCGCGGCAAAATAACAAAATATCTTGCCCTAGTATATCACAGATTGCTCAGGATTGTTAGTTAATAAATGTAAATCTTTTATGAAGTGCCGGAAAAAACAGCCCGGTTTTGCGGTTTCTGTACAGTTATCACAAAAGAATGGCTGATTTTATGGTTCTTTCCGAAAATTCGCTCGGAAGTGTTTATTTTGTCTTCTAAAAATTATATAATATGGTATGTACCCTGAATATTAAGATGGATGCGGTCTGCCTTGCGGCCGTTTTATTTATTGGAGGTTGCCTTTTATGTTCATTACCGATTACAACCAGCACCTGCTGGACAATGTAAAAAAGATCCACTTCATCGGCTGCGGCGGCAGCGGCATGTACCCGCTGATCCAGATCCTGGCCGCCAAGGGCTATGAGATCTCAGGCAGCGATGTGCTGGACGGCAGCATCATCCGCTCGGAGCGGGAGATGGGAGTCAAGGTCTCGCTGGGCCACAGTGCGGACAATGTGATCGGCGTGGACATGGTGGTGTACTCCGCCGCCATTGCAAAGGACAACGTGGAGCTGAACGCCGCTTCCTCCTACGGCATCCCCACCATTGAGCGCAGCGTGCTGCTGGGCTACGTGAGCCGCCTGTACAGGGAGAGCATCTGCGTTTCCGGTACCCACGGCAAGACCACGACCACTTCTATGATCACCACGGCGCTGGAGCTGGCAGGCAGGGATCCCTCCGCGGTCATCGGCGGCAAGCTGCCCCTCATCCACGGCTACGGCAAGGCCGGCAAGGGCGACGACATCGTCATTGAGGCCTGCGAGTTTGCAGAGACGTTCCTCAAACTGACCCCCTACCTCTCTGTGGTGCTGAACATCGACAATGACCACCTGGATTATTACGGCAGCATGGGCGAGCTGAAGTTCGCGTTCAAGCGCTTTGCCCTGATGACCCAGTTCATGATCTTCGCCAACGCGGACGACAAGAACACCATGGACGTCATGTACACGCTGGACCGCCGCGTGCGCACCTTTGGCATTGAGAACGATGGCGATTATCAGGCCATCAACGTGCAGGAATACAAGCCCGGCTTCTTTGAGTTCGACCTCAAGGAGTGGAGCAAGGTCACGGGCCATATCCGTCTGGCCGTGCCGGGCCGCCACAACATCTACAACGCGCTGGCCATGTGCGCCGTCTGCCGCTTTGCGGGCCTGACCGTGGAGCAGTGCGCCGAGGCTGCCGCCAGCTTCAAGGGCGCGGGCCGCCGCTTTGAGGTCTACGGCGAGTGCAACGGCGCGGTGGTTGTGGACGATTACGCACACCACCCCACCGAGCTCCGCGCGACCCTGAACACCGCCAAGGAGCTGGGCTACAAGCGGCTCATCGCCGTCCACCAGCCGTTTACATACAGCCGCACCAAGATGCTGTTCAACGACTTTGTGGATGTGCTCAAGATCCCCGATATCGCGGTCATCACCCCCATTATGGGCAGCCGCGAGCCCAACGACCCCACCATTACCAGCGCGAAGCTGGCGGCACAGATCCCCGGTTCCGTGCTGGTCAACAGCCTGGAAGAGGCTGCCGACTGGGTGAAGCAGAACGCCCGCGAGGGAGATCTGGTCATCACGCTGGGCTGCGGTGATATCTATAAGGCCAGCAAGATGATGGTGGCCGGCAACCAGTAAACGGACATAAAAAATACGCCTTGCAGACGCAAGGCGTATTTTTTATGTCTCAGTGGCCGCGGCGCTTTAAAATTTCGTCCAGGATGGCGTCTGCCACGTCGGCTTTGCTCATCAGGGGCAGCTCCCGGGTGCCGTCCGGGGTGATGAACGTGACCACGTTGGTGTCCACGCCGAACCCGGCACCGGAGACCTTGAGGTTGTTCGCCACCACCATGTCCAGATTCTTCTTTTTCAGCTTGGCGGCGGAATTCTCTACCATGTCGCGGGTCTCCATGGAGAAACCGCAGAGGAACTGCTTGGTCTTCCGGGGGCCGATGGTGCCCAGAATGTCGGCGGTGCGCTCCACGGGGATGGAGAGGTCGCCGTCCTTTTTCTTGATCTTATCGTCGGCCACGGTGGCGGGGCGGTAATCGGCCACGGCAGCGGCCATCACAAGGATGTCCATGTCCGCAAAGCGGCTGGTGACAGCTTCATACATGTCCTGCGCCGTGGTGATGGGCACGTCCTCGGTGAACTTGACCGGGGGCAGGGCCGTGGGGCCGTGGATGAGGGTGACGTCCGCACCCCGCATGGCGGCGGCGCGGGCCACGGCATAGCCCATCTTGCCGGTGGAATGGTTGGTCAGGTAGCGCACGGGGTCCAGCGGCTCCTGGGTGGGGCCGGCGGTCACGGCAATGTGCAGGCCTGCCAGATCTTTGGGCTTGGCGATGGCGTGCAGGATGTGCTCAATGAGCACATCCTCCTTGGGCAGGCGGCCGCTGCCCACATCCTTGCAGGCCAGCAGGCCGCTCTCGGAGGGGATGACCGCAAAGCCGTAGTGCTCCAGCGTCTTGAGGTTGTCCTGGGTGATGGGATTTTCCAGCATCCCGGTGTTCATGGCCGGGGAGACCAGCTTGGGGCACTTGGCGGCCAGCACCACGGTGGTGAGCATGTCGTCGGCAATGCCGTGGGCCATCTTGGCAATGACATTGGCCGTGGCCGGGGCCACCAGAATGACGTCGGCTTTCTTGGCCAGCGAGATGTGGGTGACTTCAAACTTGAAATCGCGGTCAAAGGTGTCCACCATGCACTTGTGGCCCGTCAGGGTCTCAAAGGTGAGGGGCGTGATGAACTGGGTGGCGTTCCGGGTCATGATGACTTCCACGTCGGCCCCCAGCTTTTTGAGTGCGCTGGCCACGTTTGCCATTTTATAGGCGGCAATGCCGCCGCTGACGCCCAAAAGGACGCATTTTCCGTGCAGATCCATCCAAAAAACCTCCTGTGTTTTGGGATTCCTCTCCTTAGTATAATGCAAAAGTTCCGCCAGCACAACAAAATCTTTGCATGGGCTTGTATCTTGCGGGAAAATGCGGTAAAATAACTTGAATTAAAAACCCTTGCTGAATGAGGTTTCAATATGATTCTTGCCATTGATATAGGCAACACCACCGTCGCCCTGGGGGGCATCAAGGACGGACGTGTATGCTTTGTGGCCCACATGGACACGGTACGCACCCGCACGGCGGCGGAGTACCGTGCCGAAATGGAGAAAGTGTTTTCCCACCGCCGCCACCCGGAGCGGCCCGTCCGGTTTGAGGGGGCCGTGCTGACCAGTGTCGTGCCCCAGATCACGGGGGCGCTGGCCGAGTGCGCCCGCCACTACACGGGCAAAAAGCCCGTCATCGTCTCGCCGGAGATCCGCACCGGGCTGACCATGGGGGTGCCCGACCCCAACGCCGTGGGCAAGGACCGCATTGTGGACGCGGCCTACGCGGCGGCCAATTTCCCGCTGCCGGTGATCACTGTCGATCTGGGCACCGCCACCACCTTTAATGTGGTGGACGAGAACCGGGTGTTCCGGGGCGGCGTTATCTGCCCGGGGCTCTCCACGGGCCTGCGGGCACTGGGGGAGCGCTGCGCCCAGCTGCCGCAGGTGCATCTCTCCTCGCCCAAAAACGCCATCGGCACCAACACCGAGAGCTGCATGCTCTCCGGCTCGGTGCTGGGCACGGCCGTGCTGCTGGATGGCATCACGGCCCGCATTGAGGAGGAGCTGGGCCGTCCGGCCACGCTGGTGGTCACCGGTGGGCTGGCAAAGTATGTCACCCCCCTCTGCCGCCACCCGCTGACCTATGACCCCGAGCTGCTGCTCAAGGGGCTGGCGCTGCTCTACCAGCTCAACGCGCCCCAGCAGCACCATCACCCCGCCGGAGGCCGCAAGCCTCACGGGCAGAACTTCCGCCGCCATCGGCCATTCCGCCGGGAGCGGCACGAGACAGAGGCCAAGGCGGGCTGACACGAGCAAACAGGATAGGAACTAGGAAGAATGGAACAGAAGATGAAGCTTGGCATCCTGGGCACCGGGATGATCGTCAAGGAGTTTTTGCCCTGGCTGGCCGGGGCGGACTCGCCGTTTCAGGTGCAGGCGCTGTGCAGCACCCAGCGGAGCGCGCCGCTGGCGGCGGAGCTCTGCGCCCGGTACCATGTGCCCCAGTGCACCACCAACTACCTGGAGCTGCTGCAGTGGGTGGATGTGGTCTATCTGGCCGTCCCCAATTTGCAGCACACCCGCTATGCCAAAGTGGCGCTGGAAGCGGGCAAGCATGTCATTGTGGAAAAGCCCATGGCCCCCACGGCGGCCCAGACCGAAGAGCTGGCCGCCCTCTCCCGCCACAAACGGGTCTTCCTCTTTGAGGCGCTGACCACCCAGTATCTGGAAAACTATAATAAGATCCGGGAGCTGCTGCCCCGCGTTGGCACTGTGAAGCTGGTGCAGTGCAATTTCAGCCAGTATTCCAGCCGGTACGATGCGTTCTGCGCGGGGCAGGTGGCCCCGTCGTTTGATCCAAACTGCGCCGGCGGTGCCCTCATGGACCTGAATGTCTACAACATCAGCTACATCGTGGGCCTGTTCGGGGAGCCCAACCGGGTGAACTACGCGGCCAACATCGACCACGGCATTGACACCAGCGGCATCCTGACCATGGATTACAGCGGCTTCAAGGCCGTGAGCATGGCGGCAAAAGACTGCGGGGCCCCGGCCCGGTATGTCATTCAGGGCACCAAGGGCTATCTGCTGCAGAAATCCACAGCCAACTACTGCGGCGGCCTGACGCTGCACCTCAACGACGGCAAAGAGGAACACTACAACCTCAACGGCGGCCGCCCCCGGCTGGCCGCGGAGTTTGAGGCCTTTGCCCGCGCCATTGAGGGCGGCGACCAGGAGCTGTGCAGCCGGATGCTGGATACCTCCATTGCCGTCAGCCGGGTGCTGACCGCCGCCCGCCGCTCGGCAGGCATCCGCTTCCCGTGTGATCCATAAGTTATCTCCCTTTGGAACGTTCCCTGACAAAGCATTCCAAAGTAAAATAGAAAAACGGCCCCGCACCTTTTGCGGGCAGGTTTGCGCCGTATCCGACATCTAGGGCGGAACGGCAGCAGGAGGAAATATTTTTATGAAAAAGAATAACGATCTTCGTACTCTCACCCGGCTGGCACTGCTGGTCGCCATTGAGCTGGTCATGAAAGCCGTCGGCCTGGGCAGCGTGCCCATGGGCCCGCTTTACATGAGCTTCCTGACGCTCCCCATCGCCGTGGGTGCCATCACCATGGGCCCGGCGGCTGGTGCCATCCTGGGCGGCGTGTTCGGCGCGGTGAGCTTCTATGACGCTGTCACCGGCGCTTCGGCCATGACGGGCGCCCTGTTCCAGGTGAGCCCTGTCAACACGTTCATCCTCTGCGTGGGGATGCGTGTGCTGATGGGCCTGTGCGTGGGCCTCGTCTTCAACGGCCTCAAGCGGTTCGACAAGCCCGGCACCTGGAGCTACATCGTTTCCGCCATGTGCGCTCCCGGCCTCAACACCCTGTTCTTCATGGGCTACATCGTGCTGGCATTCTACGGCTGCGATTACATCCAGAACATCGTGGCTGCCAAGGGCGCGGCCAACCCGTTCATGTTCGTGGTGCTGCTGGTCGGCGTGCAGGGTATGATGGAGTTCCTTGTCTCCGGCATTCTGGGCGGCATCGTGGCCCGCGCGGTGGCAAAGTTCCTGAAGTAATCTCCCGGCGTGCGCACAGTCAGGGACGCCCCGAGAGATCAGATAAAAAACCCAATAAAATCGCAGGCTCCTCCGGCGTTTTGCCGGGGGAGCTTTTTGCGTGTGTCCGTGCGGAAAATGCCTTGGCGGCCCCGGGGCGAAACTGGTCATATCGCTGCTTTCTCACCGTACCGATTGGTAAAAATGATGAAAACACAGTGAAATCTTGACAATTGCCACAAAAAGGGGTATGCTGAATTTAACATAGCAAACTGCCCGCACAAGGCGGGCCGTTGCTGGGGAACTATCTGATTACGGAGGATACAACAATGAAAGCATTTAAGAAACTGATGGCTGCTGCCCTCGTTTGCGTTATGGCTCTGACCATGCTGACTGGCTGCGGCGTCGCTAACAACCAGACTGAGAAGCACATGGTTGAGGCTTTGAACAATGCTGCTAAGGCAGCTAAGGTGAGCTACACCTATGAGCGTACCGATGCACTGGATAAGATTGCTGATTCTGCTTGGGAAACTGCCAAAAAGAGCGGTAAGATTGCTGACGCTGAGAAAGTTAGCGGCGATTATGTCGTTTACTACAAAGAGCTGGATAAGACTTGGAACTCTGTTGACAAGCTGAAGAGCGCTGCTGAGGCTGCACAGAAGAAGTTTGGTGCTGTTCTGGAGAACAAGTCCGGCAAGAAGGCTGTCGGCATTACCACTGGCAAGGTCGGTGGTGACAACTATGTTATCGCAGTTGTTAAGGCCGAGCGCAAGGGCTAAGCTTTAACCCTATAAAACAAAGTGAAGTCCCGGAGTGAGCCTTACGGCCCCGCTCCGGGGCTTTTTGTTTGCGTCCGTCACCCTCCTCCCTACCTGTGCATAGAATGGCGCAGGCTTTGGGGAGGAGGGCTTTTGGATGGAACGACAAAAACGCTTTGCGGTGATCGGCAGCGATGCCCGGCAGCTGGCGGCAGGCCGGGCGCTGGCCCGGGCGGGGTATGCGGTGGAGGGGCCGGAAGAGATCGCGCTGGCAGACTATATCCTGCTGCCGCTGCCGCTGGACGCGGCCCGCACCCCGCTGGCGGAGCTGCTGCGGGCGGCACGCCCCGGGGCGCTGGCGCTGGGCGGGATGCTCTCGGAAGAAGCAAAGGCCATTGCAGCGGAAGCCGGGGTGGAGCTGGTGGATTACTTTGCCCGGGAGGAGCTGGCCATCCGCAACGCCATCCCCACGGCGGAGGGGTGCATCGGCGTTTTGCTGGCCCAGCGCAAACGCACCCTGTGGGGCAGCGCGGTCCTGCTGCTGGGATTTGGCCCGGTGGGGCAGGCGGTTGGCACCCGGCTGGCGGCATTGGGGGCGCATGTGACAGTGGCAGCCCGCCGCCCGGCCCAGCGGGCACAGGCGGAAAGCCTGGGAATGCAGGGGGCAGAGCTGGCCCGGCTGGCCCGGCTGGCCCCGGCCTTTGACACGGTGGTGAATACCATCCCGGCGCAGGTGCTCACGGCTCCGGTGCTGGCCCGGCTGCGGCCCGGGAGCCTGATTGTGGATCTGGCTTCCCGCCCCGGTGGGACGGATTTTGATGCCGCCGCCCGCTGCGGCCACAAGGCCATCCATGCATTGAGCCTGCCCGCTGCCTGCGCGCCGGAAACAGCCGGGGAGATCGTGGCCCGGACGGTGCGCGAGATGCTGCGCGAAAGGGAGGGAGCACGATGAACGAGAAACGACGCTGTGCCTTTGCGGTCTGCGGCAGCTTCTGCACGCTGGAGACCGCGCTGGAACAGGCACGGGAACTGACGGCCCGGGGCTGGGAGCTGCTGCCCATCATGAGTTTTGCTGCCGCCCGGTGTGATACCCGGTTTGGCCGGGCCGGGAGCTGGCGGCAGCGGCTGGAAGCCCTGACCGGGCACCCGGTGCTGGACAGTTTGCAGGCCGTGGAGCCTCTGGGGCCCAAAAACATGGCCGAGGCGCTGGTGATCGCCCCCTGCACGGGCAGCACGCTGGCCCGGCTGGCGGCGGGCCTCTCGGACACGCCGGTGACGCTGGCGGCCAAGAGCCTGCTGCGGGTGGGGCGGCCGGTCGTGATCGCCGTCTCCACCAACGACGGGCTGGGGGCCTCGGGAGAAAACATTGCCCGGCTGTACCAGCGCAAGCACTATTACTTTGTGCCCTACGGCCAGGATGACCCGCAGGCAAAGCCGCAGAGCCTGAAAGCCCGGTTCGCCCTGCTGCCCGCCGCACTGGACGCGGCGCTGGAGGGGCGGCAGCTGCAGCCCGTTCTTTGCCCCGCCGCCGGGTACGGAATGTCTTTTCAGCAAGGGAAAAGTGTGGTATACTAAACAAAATAATTTTGAATTATGGAGTATACCAGATGAAAAAACAGATCGCCGTGCTTTGCACGGTGCTGCTCTGGGTCTGTGCGGTGTTTGCACCCATGGCGCGGGCCGCGGGCCCGGCGCTGTCGGCCACGGAGGCGTACTGCATCATCGACGCGGACACCGGCCTTGTGCTGGCCCAGCAGAATATGGACGAAGAGCTGCACCCGGCGTCGATCACCAAGGTGATGACGCTGGGCCTTGCCTGTGAGAAAGCCCAGGGCCAGTGGGACGGTGTGAGCCTGGAAGTGACCCACGAGGATGTCTATTCCCTCGCGGGGACGGATTCCAGCCACATTGCCCTGCAGGAGGGGGAGCATGTGCCCCTGACGGATGCCCTCTATGCCACCATGATGGCCAGCGCCAACGATGGCGCCAACCTGCTGTCCGAATATTTCGGGGATGGCACCATTGCGGGCGGCGTGGCGGCCATGAACGCCCAAGTGGCGGAACTGGGCCTCAAGCACACCCACTTTGCCAACCCCCACGGCATCAGCGATACCGACCACTATACCAGCTGCTATGATATGGCGCAGATCCTGCGCTGGGCCCTGACCCAGCCGGGGTTTGAGACGCTGTTTACCCGCAACGAGATGTATCCCATGAAGCCCACGGACATCCAGCCCAAAGAGCGGTATTTCCACCAGCAGGACAAAATGCGGGTGGGCTCCAGCCGGTATTACATCCCGGCCATTCAAGGCTCCAAGATCGGCTACACCAACATTGCCCGCTACAGCTATGTCTGCCTGGCGGAGCAGAACGGTGTCCGGCTCATCTGCGTCACCATGCAGAGCAACATCAAGACCGACAAGTACAACGATGTCCGCACCCTGCTGGATTACGCCTTTGTCCACTACACAAACTATACCGACATCCCGGCCCAGGGCCTGACCCGGGAGCTGACGGTGGCGGGAGGCGGTGCCCCGCTGGGCATGGTCACGGTGACCGACCCCGGCACCCGGCTGCTGTTGGCTGACGGCCTGACGGCAGGGGATGTGTCCGTGACGCTGGAGCTGCCGGAACAGTATGTCTTGGGCACCAGCCCGGCGGTGTACGCCGTGTATACCGTCAACGGGCAGGACAAGCAGGAGTCCGCCAGCGTCCGGGTGCCGGCCACGATTACGGGACTGGAGGAGCTATTAGAGCGGAACACCGGTGTCCAGCTGGGCAGCGGCACCCGCAGCCCCGGCAAGACCGCGGGCCTGCTCATCGGCATCTCGCTGGGGTGCACGGTGCTGGCGGCGGGAGTTGCATTTGTTGTGGTAAGGCTCCGCTCGAAAGCTAAGAAAAAATCGAGGCACTGACCCTCTTTGCCAAGGGCTCCCCTACAAGGGGAGCTGTCGCGTAAGCGACTGAGAGGTTGTATGACATCCGCATATGGACAAGGCGGTGCTCTGTCCAACCTTTCCGTCATTGCTTCGCAATGCCACCTCTCCTAGTAGGAGAGGCTTTGGCAATCCACGCAACGTCTTTTCTAACACTGCGCAAAAGCCATTCCGGCTTTTCCAAATAAAAAACAAAATGTCAAAAACAATAACGAAAAAACAGAGAGGAAAATGAAAAATGGGTAAATTTACGTTTACGGAAACTGAGATCCCCGGTGTTGTGGTCATTGAGCCCCAGGTGTTTGGCGATGACCGCGGTTATTTTATGGAGACTTACCAGAAAGATCAGTTTGCGGCAGCAGGCATCGACAAGGAATTCGTGCAGGATAACCAGAGCCGCTCTACCCGCGGCGTGCTGCGCGGCCTGCATTTCCAGAAGAACCACACCCAGGGCAAGCTGGTCCGCGTGACCAAGGGCGAAGTGTACGACGTGGCCGTGGACTGCCGTCCCCACAGCGCGACCTTTGGCAAGTGGGTGGGCGTGACCCTGAGCGAGGAGAACAAGAAGATGTTCTATATCCCGGAAGGCTTTGCCCACGGTTTCCTCGTGCTGAGCGACGTGGCGGAGTTCTGCTATAAGTGCACCGATGTCTACGACCCCACCAGCGAGGGCGGCATCCCCTACGACGACCCCACCGTCAACGTGCAGTGGCCGGACTGCGGCTGCGAGCACAAGACCAGCGCGAAGGACAAGCTGCATGAGTCCTTTGCCTCCCAGAAGTTTGAATTCTTTGAAAAGTGGTGATCGCCCGTGGCAAAAATCAAGGGAATGTTCAACGGCTTCTGGCGCTACCGCTATCTGCTGTGGAATCTGGTCAGCCGTGATTTTAAGCTCAAGTACCGCCGTAGCGTGCTGGGCGTGGTGTGGAGCGTGCTCAACCCGCTGCTCATGTGCCTGGTGTACTGGGCCGTGTTCAGCAGCCTGATGGATATGCGCGGCAGCGGCATCGACAACTTCCCCGTTTTCCTGATGTGCGGCCAGCTGCTCTTCAACTTCTTCAACGAGGCCACCTCCTCCAGTATGTCCAGCGTGCTGTCGGCGGCCCCGCTGCTCAAAAAGGTGTATATCCCCAAGTATATCTTCCCGCTGGAAA
>ERZ838483.1985-NODE-1985-length-14022-cov-3.388702_pt1 | contig 14022 bp, 10 predicted proteins | sample MGYA00519939_ERZ838483 | MGnify/ENA primary metagenome ERZ838483 (study PRJEB31850, sample SAMEA3708836) | human gut metagenome | biome: human gut; feature: human-associated habitat; material: faeces | place: China | collected 2014 ... | reverse complement strand
AAGCACATTGCACCCCTGCGGCAGCCCTTCACCATATAACAAGCAATTTCCAGACAATGTCAGGAGACAAGTTCATGACCGCATACACCGAAAAACAGTACGTTGAGGAAATGATCGCCACGCGTCGGAAGATCCACCAAACGCCCGAAGAAGGCTGGACGGAATTCCAAACCACCTGGCTGGTCGCAGAGCGGCTTCGTGCTTTAGGTGCTGCTCGGCACACAAGTCATCAATCCCAAAGCGGTGATGGGCCGTGATCCCAAGCTGGTGGAAGCCGCCATTAAGCGTGCGCTCGCTGCCGGCGTTCCGCAGAGCTTCATTGATGAAACGGGCGGCTACACCGGCGCTGTTGCGGTGCTTGAGACCGGCCGCCCCGGTCCCGTGACGGCTTTCCGCAGCGACATGGACTGCGTGCTCGTCACTGAATCCGACTCCCCCGATCATCTCCCGACCGCCTGCGGCTTCAGCTCCAAGCGCCCGGGCTTTATGCATGCCTGCGGCCACGACGGACACACTTCTGTTGCACTTGAAGTCTGCCGCTGGCTCGTTGATCACAAGGATCAGCTCAAAGGCACCATCAAGGTGCTCTTCCAGCCGGCCGAAGAAGGTGTCCGCGGCGCAGGCGCCATGGCTGCCTCGGGCGTGGTTGACGATGTTGACACTCTGATCGGCGCTCATGTCGGCACTTTCGCCAAGCTCGGCACGATCGGCCTTTGTGAAAGCGGGTTCCTCGCCTCCACCAAGATTGACGTTCACTTCCACGGCCGTCCGTCTCATGCGGGGGCCGACCCGGAAAAGGGCCGCAGCGCACTGATGGCCGCCTGCGCCGCCGCCATGATGATGCAGGGCATTCCGCGCAGCGGCGAAGGCACAACCCGCATTGCAGTAGGCCGGCTCAATGCCGGCGAAGGCCGCAATGTCACGCCCGTTCATGCCGATATGCAGCTCGAAGTGCGCGGCGAAACGGGTGAGATTAACCAGTACATGGTGAAGAACGTCGAGAACATCGTCGAAGGCGTCAAGCGCGCTTATGAAGTCGAAGCTGAAATCGTCAAGGCCGGCGAAGCCACAACGCTGCCCTCCTGCCCCGAAGTGCTCGATCTCATCGAATCGGTGGCCAAGACCGTTCCGGGCGTCGAGTCGATTGAACGCTTCAACAAGCCCTCGGGATCGGAAGACTGCACACTGCTCATTGAGCGGGTAGTTCAGCACGGCGGCCGCGGCGCTTACTTCCTCTTCGGCTGCAACCATCATGGTCATCACCGTGCCGATTTCGAAATTCAGGACGAAACCAGCCTGCCGATGGCCTTCAACATGTTTAAAGGTCTAGCACTGCGCCTCAACGGCATTTGATCGGCTTCGAGCCTGCCCGCTTTAAAGCGTCTGTGTTTACACATAAGTACTGTGCAGTCGGTTTGAAGCGCGCTTGAAAAGATGCCCTATCCCGCTGATTAACAAAGGATCGGCGGGATATTTTTTGTCCGTCAAAATCGCTTAACCGGTCTGTAGAATCTTTGTTCATACCTATTCACGGCAGCGGCAGGAGAAGAATTCAAATGGCTACCAGACGGCAGTACGGCACCACATGGTGGGGCGCAGCGTGGCTCGCTGCACTTGAAAAAGTCGATGATGCCAACCGGCTGCCGCGCGGCAAGTCCTACGCCAATACGGGACGCGTTGAACAGTTTTCATTAGCTGCCGACCGCCCCGGCTGCGTAGAAGCCTTTGTCTCAGGATCGGTCTACTATCCTTATGAAGTGACGGTCGGCATGAAGCCCATCTCGGCGAGGGATGCCAAACGACTGACCGCCGCCATTGCCGCCGACCCGGATTTGGTTGCCTCACTCATGGACGGCGAACTCCCGCACGGCATCGCCGATCTCTGCCGAGAGCTCGACATTGAGCTTTTTCCGCGAAGCTGGCGTTCCATGCAGCTTTCCTGCTCTTGCCCGGACTCTGCACGCGTGTGCAAGCATCTCGCCGCCGTGTTTTACGTGATGGCCGACCGTATCGACATCGACCCGTTCTTCATCTTCCGCTTCCGCGGGCTGGATCTGAAGGCCGAGATGCGTAAGTGCGGCATCGATGTGGACCGAGCTGTGAAGGTGAAGCCTCTCGATGCATCCGAAATTTTGTCCGGGAGCGCCGCTCTGATGAGCGAAAAAGAGAGCACTTATGCTGCTCAAAGCACCCCGCCGAACGAAAGCGCTCCAGCTCCTCTCGCCTCGGGATCCGCCGCCGATGCCGCCCTACAAAGACTCCGAAGTCTTCCCTACGCCGGGCTTGAACCTTTAGGCGAAACCATCCTCAAACTGATCCCCAAGACCTCCGCCATCTCGAACAATCCAGACTGCACGGCCTTTACGCGCCAAGTCATGCGGCAAGCCGAACGAGAGGCCAGAAACGCCATTGCGGAGGCTTTCCTTTTAGAGAGCAGCCTCTCGCAAGGCATTGACGAGCGAATAGAGGCAGAAGCGGCCGACGAGGAACGGAGCAGCGGAACTCCTCTCCTCACGCCCAAAGCCGCCTGGAGCGCTTTTGCAGATCCATTTTTTCATGCGGAGGGTTCCGGCCGCAAAACCGCACAGCAGGCATGGGAGAAGGCTTCGGCAGAGATCAAAACACGTACGCTTCCAAAGCTCACGCTGGCCGCCAACAACCTCTCCTTTGTCATCGAGCTTGAACTGCCGGCAGCCTCAAGCCGGTCTCAGCCCAAATGTGTTCGGGTCGACTTCAGCGAATTCTTTTACGCGCTCCTCACCTCCCTTTCCCGCCGCGAAGCTCAGGCGCTCAGCCCGGAAATCGAATGCTGGCGTGAAACTGCAGCGGCCGCTGCGCACCTTCTCGAAAACGGCGCCCTCATCCCCGCTGCGGTTTCTACAGAAGCCATCAAGGACCCCGCGCCTCGCATCTGGTGGATACCGGCGCTCAGAAGCAAACCCGTGCGCCAATTGGTCAATGCTTTGGCTCAAGGCATTGCTCCGTGGGCAGACCGTATGGTCGAGTGCGACGCTGCACTCGGCCCTGACGGCGAAATCGACCCCAAACGTGCTGCGGTACTGCTGCTTTCTGCGGCCTTTTCGGGCTTCATCAACCGAGGCGTACTCGGTTGGAAGGCATTCAAAGGACCGTCCGACATCTTTGAAGCAGCGGCTGCCTGCTGCTCGCTCGACCAACTCGACGGCAAAGTCATGCCGTCAGCAGGCGAAGCGCTGGCACGCATGCTGAAGCCCTTCGCTTTGGGCGACGCCTATCCTTGGCGGCCGGTTCTAACCGTACGCAGCGCTAAAAAAGACTGTTTTGCCGTCAATTTCGGTATTCTCGGACGTTGTGCCGATCTGCACAAAGCTGCTGAAAACGAACTATCGCGCCCGCTCTCGGCTGAGGATCTGCCTGAAAACGCTGCCCCTGAGGCCATTCCGAACATTCCCAGCAGCCCCGACATGCCGCCGGCCGCCCCGGATTCGGAAGCGCTTTTTCGCGAAGCGGATGCTGCTGCTGGCCGAGCCTCCTCTCTCCCCTTAAGCGCTGGATCAAAAGAACCTCAGCTGCCGATGGATCGGCCGGTACTTCTGCGCACCTTGCTCAGCAATCCCGTCTGGGCAAACCACCGCTTTGCCGCACTCACCATTTTGAAGACTATTGCACAGGCCTTCCCGGTGCTCGACGGCATCCGCAAGCGCAAAGGCAAACCCGCATCGCTTCCCATGGAAGATTTGAAGGACTTTCTCTTTGACATTGCACCGCACCTCAGCATGCTCGGCATCACCCTGATGCTCCCGCAGGCCATGCGCAATCTTCTGCGGCCCAAGTTGGTGGGCGCTGCCGCCGCCAATATCGACTTCATGAAGAGTCCGCTGGGACGGGACGCCTTGGCAGCCTTCGATTGGAACGCTGCTGTCGGCGGCCGTCTTTTGTCGAAGGACGAATTCCAGGCCCTTGCCGGCAAAGCCGGACAGATCGTCCAGATCGGCGATGATTTCGTCTATCTCGATCCTGATGAAATCAACCGCATCAAGAAAACGCTTGACAACCCTCCGCCCATGACGGCGCTCGAACGGATGCGGGCCGTGATTACCGGCGAATTTGAGGGCGCCGAAATTGAAGTTTCCAATGACGTGAAGGAAGGGTTAAAGCGGATTACCGAAGTCACCGATGTGAAGCCGCCCGAAGGCCTTCAGGCAACACTGCGACCCTATCAGGCGCGCGGCTACTCGTGGCTCATGAAGAATACGAAGCTGGGCCTCGGCTCGCTGATTGCCGACGACATGGGGCTTGGCAAAACGCTTCAGGTTATCAGCGCCGTGCTTGAATTGAAGAATACGGGAGAGCTGAAAAAGAAAAAGGTCCTCGCCGTTCTGCCCACTACGCTGATCGCCAACTGGACCCGAGAGCTCACAAAGTTTGCCCCGACAGTGACTTTCGGCGTATACCACGGCGCCGACAGGCAGCTGCCGGCGGGGGCCGACATGCCCGACGTGGTGCTGACGAGCTACGGCACGCTGCGCAGAGACTATGACTTGCTCTCTGCCCTGAAGTGGCGCCTTCTCATCATCGATGAAGCCCAGGCGGTGAAAAATCCCGGCACGGCGCAGACTGCAGCCGTGCGCGGCATCAAGGCGCAGCAGGTGATTGCCATGACGGGCACGCCGGTGGAAAACCGTCTGATGGAATTCTGGTCCATCCTCTCGACGGTACAGCCCAAGCTCCTCGGCTCCATGAAGGAATTCGCGGACGTCTTTGCGCGTCCGATTGAAGCCGATCATGACGAACGCGCGGCAGAAGCTTTCCGCCGCCTCACGGCGCCCTTCATGCTCCGACGGGTGAAAACTGATAAGTCCATCATTGCCGATCTGCCCGAAAAGAACACCATCGATCATTTCGCTCAGATGCATCTCGAACAAGCTGTGCTTTATCAAGAAACGCTTGATCGAATGCTTAAGCAAATCATGGAGGCCGAAAAATCGCCTGAAAACAACACACCGGCCGGACGGATGGCGCGCCGAGGCCGTGTTCTTAAACTCATTACGAGCCTGAAGCAAATCTGCAACTCTCCGTCGCAGTTCCTGAAAACTTCATCTCTGACGCCCGATTCCGGCAAGGGCGATGCCCTCCTGGAAATCCTTTCGCAGTGCGCTGATACCGACCGCAAGGTGCTCATTTTTACGCAGTACCGCGAAATGGGCGAACGGCTTCAGGATTGGATTGCGCAAGCTCTCGGCGAGCGCCCCGACTTTCTGCACGGCGGCGTATCGGCAGAGGAGCGCATGAGAATGGTCGACCGCTTTCAGGAAGACCGCACCGTGCGAAGTTTCATTCTCTCCCTCAAGGCGGGCGGCACAGGGCTTAACCTTACCGCGGCGTCGGCCGTCATTCACTATGACCTCTGGTGGAATCCGGCCGTCGAGGCGCAGGCCACGGACCGGGCATTCCGCATCGGACAGCGCCGAGACGTGCTGGTGTACCGCTTCATTACCGCCGGTTCCTTTGAAGAGCGCATCAACGACATGCTGATGCAAAAACGCGACTTGGCCGACATGACGGTAGCCGCCGGTGAAAACTGGATCGGCGACCTTTCAGCAAGCGAGCTGGCTGCTGTTTTTAAGCTTGGCTAACCCCGAGCTCAAGAGCAGCTTCCGATGCACCCACGGCAATGGGGGTTTAAGACTGCAGCTCAATGCTGGCAGTGCGGGCACCAGAAAGTGGACCGCCCGCCCTGTTCAATACGGGCAATCGGCCGGCCGCAGATCGGACAGGGCTTCCCTTCGCGGCCGTAGACTGCACAAGCGAGCGGAAACCACCCGGTTTCGCCGCTCACGCCGTGAAAGTCATGGAGCGTAGAGCCGCCCGCCGCAATGGCGGTCTCCAAGGTTTTGCGAACAGACTCCAGGAGTCTGCCGGCACGCGCTTTCGAAATGGCATCCGCGGGCCGCGTCGGCCGAATGCCAGCCGCAAACAGCGCTTCTGAGCAGTAAATGTTGCCGCAGCCGACGACGATCTTTCCTGAGAGCAATACTTCCTTGATCGATCGATGCGTCTTCTGAAGTTCCGTATAAAAACGATCAGCCGTGAGCGTCGGATCCCAAGGCTCACAGCCAAGTTTCGTCAAGGGAAGCGACTTTCTCGGATCCGTCGTCATAAAGAGAATAGATCCGAAACGTCTTGGATCCGTATAACGAACCAGTACATCGCCAAAAACGATATCCGCGTGATCATGCTTATGGGCGCTCGGTGCCGGAAGAGACCAGATGCGCCATGAGCCGCTCATGCCCATATGCGTGAGGAGCCAGCGCTTCTCTCCAGCAGCGCTGCGGAAAGTCCAGATCAAGTATTTCGCCCGGCGCTCGAGATGCTCCAGTGTGAGTCCCGGCAGCAGCGCCGCCAGATCTTGGAGCGGTTCACGAAGCTTGGGCGTGCGGACATTAACGGCTGTGACGCTGCGGCCGACAATGGCCGGCGCAAGGCCGCGGCGGGTGACTTCAACTTCTGGAAGTTCAGGCATGAATCAAGTAGCTGCAAGGAAACACGAATGCCTGCCATTTTATGCCCGCCGCTTCTTCATGCCGCTTCCGCTTTGTCACTAAGAGAGCTCGCGCGTATAGAAATGCTTCAAAGCATCAAACAGGGCTGGGAACATAACGGTTCCGTGCACCTCATCCGGAAAATCCTTTCGGCGCACCTGCATGCCTTGAGACTGAATTTTGCCAATAAAGTCTGAGACCAATGGATCTGCTGACAAGCGAGCCCCCGCTGCCGGCCGATCAGCACTGGCTGTACGGTCCTTGCGCGGCTTAGTGGCGAAGCCGAGATAGAGCCGCCGTCCCGGGCCGGTAGCAGCCTTGTCGCCCAAGCCGTCTGCCGCCGCTTTTTGAATGAGTCTGCGCTGATCCCACCAAAAGCTCGGATCCGCCGCAATAAAGTCATCAAATGCATGGGGCTGAGTGAGCACTGCATTGACGGTAAAGAGCCCGCCGAAGGAGTGACCAATCAGCGTACGGCGAAGAATCCGCATGCCGTCAGGAAGCTGCGCTTCGACACTCTGACGAAGTTCACCGGTGATGAAATCCAGAAAACGCCCTGCTCCGCCGCCTTGCAGCGAAGCCGCCGGATCCAGACGGCCTTGCCGATCTGCCGTTGAAGCCGAGGGCGTCAGATCTCGCGTACGGTTCTCTTTATTTTCAATCCCCACCACCATCACCCCGCCAATGGTGCCGAGACGGGATTGTTCAAGCCACTGTGCATAAGCAGCAGCCGCCGCGAAGAAAGTTTCGCCGTCGAGAAGGTAGAGCACGTGCACGCCCTTCAGTGCGGCCTTCTGCCGATCCGGCATGCGGATGCGCAGTGCCCGAATTTCTCCGAGCAAGGGTGAACGAATCTCTGCCTGAAAACCGGTTTCGAGTTTGTGTCCTCTTTTAAAAAACACCGGCTGCGGCACTGCTGATTGCGCTGATTTGGACGCGTCATGCACACCGATCGGACTCGGCGAAGCCGAGGCGGGCAAGACATTGAAGCCGACAGCATCCAAGCTGCCGAACAGAGCAGCTGCAGAGAGAACCTTGCGGCGAGATAATCGGATTGAAGACATGGCTTAATTTCAAATGATAGAGATGCTGCAACTTTACTTCATGCAAAACGGAGTGTGCAGAATTTCGTATCTAAGCAGAGTAAGTGAAAAAAGCTCCAACAAGTTTCTGGTTGACCTTAACGGAGTCTAGGCCGACAGCATCACGCCGTTTTTCACGGGCGAGCAGACCAACCTTAGCCTCGTATTTGAGCCTTGCGCGAATGCAAAACCCTCGAGGCATACCAAGGTTGCATACATCGATTCAAGAAAAAGGGCGAGCCGCCATTGGATTAGCGCTTTCGGTTGAAAAGGCACCTGTGATCGGAGTGTTCAAACAGTAGGTTTTCCCTGTGGTGTTGTTTGAAAAACAAAGAAGCTTTGCGTTAGGACTTTTCATTGGGCTGGAAAGATACTTCTTTGAGCTGAGCAGGTTTGTGATCAATCCCTTGGATCTTTTTGACGAGAAATCCCACTAATAGGGCTGAAATAAGGGTTCCTTCGCGAAGACCGATAAAAGATCTGGAACAACCAAAACCCAATATGGCAGCCAAGCACACAAGGACGATATCGCTGCGAACTTTGATATCTCCAAAAGAGCGCTGCAGGCGAACCGCTATGGCTAAAACGATGCCTTCGCCGGGCTGCACCAGAGTTTTGGAAGATATCTGGAGCACGATGCCCAGAGCTAAGAACAGATTGCCCGCCAGACTCATCAATAACTGTCCGCCCCAAGCTTCGGGTTTTAATGCGGCAATCAGGAACATCGATAAGTCAATGAAAGCAGAAAAGACAAACACGGCAGCCAATTGAAAGATGTTCCACCAGGGCAATTTTCTCCCCAACAGCATAAATTGACCAATGACAAAAACAACATTGACGAGAAATGTTGTTTGCCCAAAGGAATAACCAGAAAGAACAGCCAATACAAAAGGTAAAGTGCTGATGGGAGTTGTACCAAGGCCAGCTGTCGTAATGGTGGAGATACCAAAGGCAGCCAGAAACATGCCAACAAAAAGCCGCAAAACCCGAAGAGTTAGATTGTCTTGTGGGGAAAATAACAAGGCATTCACTTTTTGCAGTCCAAAAATTATGACGCAGACAGAATCAAAGAGCAAAAAATTTGTTCCAAATCGTTTTCTCGCTGCTGCAATTTGTCTTGCGTAGTTTTCACCCACTCACAGTCGGCTTCATATTGAGTTGTTGCCTGATCAAGAAGACGCTGTCTTTCAGTCAGCTGCGGACCACCTTCCGTTTGCCGCTCGCTAACGATATGAAGCGGATCCAATGCGGCAAAAAACGCATCCTTAGATAATGGAAAGGCGGCAGCCAAACCCGGCTCTTCGGCTTGTTCCTTTGCCGCCAATTCGTACCATAGCGTGCAGACATCCTCATAGCGGATGTTTTTGGGCGTGAACTGGTTGGTACGAGCAAAGCTGACCAGGGAACTAGCAAAGCGATGTCCGATGCGGAAAGGAATCGCAAAACGGCGCATCAGGATGTCAGCCAGCTCCTGGGAAGCCGTCCAGTCGGAATTCAATTCTTCCAAGGCCCGAGAGGCATCAATTTTTAATAGCGCAAGGACTTTGCCAAAGGCGTCCATGACCTGGCAGGCATCCTCGAACAACTCTCCCGTAATGGCCAAATCCTTGCCGTCATACATGCCTGGCATCAGGTTATGCAGGCGCCAGACTTCGCTTTGTGTTTCGGAGAGCACCTGGCTTGCATCGCGCCGAATGTCAATCAACGATCCAGGATTGCGTTTTTGCGGCATGGCACTGGAAGCATACGTACTGGACACCAAAATCCATGGTCGTGATTGGGCGTACTGCGTCATGATGTCTTGCAGGAAATGACCCAAGTGCAGCATGGGGGCAACCAATACCTGAGATACAGAAAGGAAGGCATCTTCGGTGGCGATTTGTCCGGCGTCATAGGCATTCAAAAGGACTCCGTCAAAACCCAGCAACTGCGCCATGCGCTTACGATTGAGCGGCCAACCTGTCCCGTTGAGTACGCAAGATCCCATGGGGGAGAAATTGAGTTCCTGCCAGGCGAAAGCGAGGGCACGGAAATCACGCTCGAAGGACTGTACATGGCCTAACCACTGATGGGCCAATGCATTGGGCTGCGCAGCTACCCCATTGGTGTAGTTGGGAACGATGACTTCAAAGTTTTCCCGGATTTTGGTCAGCAGCGATTGGCGGGCTGCTAAGGCGAGCTGCATGAACCTAAGCAGTTGCTCACGAAGCACCGTTCGATGAAACGTAGAGTGAATATCCTGACTGGAACGCCCTGCATGAATGAGAGTGCTTTCAATACCGGCATGTTTGATTACCAAAGGTTCAAAGCGGATGTACATCTTGGGGCGGGCGCTGCCGGCAAGACTGCCTTGCTCGATGGTTTTTTGCAGCCCTTGCGCAAACCGTGCGGCTTGCTGATCAGAAATCAGATGCTCTTCGTGGTTCGAAATAATGGAGGCTTTGTCGATTTGACACATCCAAAAGAATTCGTCCCGGGGGGCATTCGTCAAACGGGGAAGATAGGCTACGGCTTCAGCAGCGGGCCCGGCGGATGGGTATCCAAGCATGATATGTCTCGAAGAAAAGTAGAGTTACAGCAAAATGGCAGCGCAAGAGATACCTACCACATAGCCCACAACAGAGGGTACGATGCAGCGGCGGCTCACTTCTAAAGGACTTACCTTGGCAAAACCAGCCACGATGATGACGACGCCTGCAACCGGCGACATGGCGCGAACCGTTTCAGCGCCGACCTGCATCATTACGGCGAGGGCGGCAGTGTTACCGCCCAATGCATGAGCCAAGTCTGGAGCAATCGGAACCAAACTCGTAAAGGCTGCAACACCGGAACCTGTAAGTAAGGTGATGATGCTGATGGCACCCGAAACCACAATACCGGTGCCTTCCAAGCCCAACCCGAAAGATTTGCTCGCAGAGATCAAGGCACTGACTACGCCGGCGTTTTGTAGACCAGCCGCAAACAGTGCTGCAACGAAAATCAACGACACCACCTTCGTGAGCATGGTTCCCATGCCATTAAAGAAGGAACTGGCGTCATGGAAAACAGTTTTCAAATCACGACGGCACACCGCATCGACCAATAACGCCGTGCACCAGCCGATAACCATGGCGCAGGCCACTGAGAGCACAATGGAGCCAGAAACAGTTTTATTAAAGATCAGCAACAGGACGATCGGAACGAGCGGAAGCAAGGCATAGACCATGGGCACATTGCGCTTAGAGGCAACAACCTTTTGTTCAGTCTTTTGTAGGCTGTCACTACTAAAGCTCACAATACGGCCGTTTTGGTGATCTTTTACATCCATGTACTTTTGCCAGAAGTAATGGGTCACCGCCATTGCCAGCACAAGCGGCACACCGACATAGATCTGATAGGAAAGCAGGTATTCCATGGGATCAATCTTGGCCACATCGGCACCTAAGAGCGCTAACGCCGATGATGGGCACCAAGAGAACATCACAGCTGATGCCAAAATAGCTGCCACCGAAACGCCCGAAATCCCCATACGGGTAAGAAGCGGAAAGACGGTGATCGCTAGCAGCATGGCCAGACCCGCAGCCGTAGTGATCACGAGCGAAAGCAAGTGTCCCACGACAAATACGAGCACCAGAATCAAATACGGATGTTTGATGTGAGAAAGTGGCTTCATGCACAAATCGACTAATTTATCGGAGGCGCCGACTTCACCCATATAGGTGGCAAAGCCGCCAGCCAGGAGCATGATGAAGCCCGTACCGGTGATCTGTTTTAGAGATAAGGCGTCAAAAGCCTCAAAAAGGTCAAAGAAAACCAAACCAGTGGATTGAGCTCCTTTTGGAAGAATGTTTTCCGCACCAAAGGCCAAAGCCAGAATGTTAAGGGCCATACCGGCGACCAACAGCACGATTCGCACATCGAGTTTTTTCACAATGGCTATTGCAGCCACAACTACGATGGCTAACGCCAAGGCAATACACATAGCAGGCATATCTTCACTCCGAAAGAGAAGGAACTCTTCATGCCGGGTATTGTGAAAGGCGCACATCTTGACGAAAAGAGCAATTTCATCAAAAATAAATTATCAATTCAGTAAATGAGGCTGCTATGCGTCGCGAAGCCAATATTGAAGATTGGCGCGTCTTCTGCGCTATTGCGAAAACCGGGAGTATTCATGCAGCGGCAGATCTGTTGGGCTCGGTCGATTCCTTGGTTAGCCGAACGCTTACGGGATTAGAAAAATCGCTGGGGTGCCAGCTCATTAACCGAGACAAACGCCCGTTTTCCTTGACGGCCTCCGGAGAAATTGCACAGCTCCACGGCCAACGTTTGGTCGAGGAATATGATCATTTGGTTGAGGAACTTCAGTCTGCGCCTCATCAACTGGCAGGTCCCCTGCGTGTAGGCATTCCGCCGGGAGTCTTGGATGGCTTTTTAATTGAGCATTTGGCCAACTTTCACCGAGACTATCCGGACATTGAGCTTTCCGTCGTGGATTGGCATTCGCCCATGCCGATATCTTTTGATTCGCCTAATGGGCGTCTGGACATTGTGAGCGCCTATGGCCCAGATCCTGCCAGCCCCGAAATCGTTCAAATCCAATATGGAACGGGGCTCGTTTTGCCGTGCGCTTCGCCGCTGTATTTGGCCCGCCATCACTATCCGCAAAGCCCCGATGATGTGCGAGATCTCACTGGAATCGTTTTTTATTCACCACTGCGCCCGATGATCTCTTCCTTGCAGCGAAACGGTGTAAAAAAAACGCTGCCATGGGGCCGCCGCATGATCTTTTATTCGGCACAAACTGCCAAAGCGACTACGGTAGTTGGGTCAGGAATCAATCCCGGCATCCCCACTTTACATTGCGCGCGGGAATTAAAAAACGGAAGTTTGGTGCCGGTAATGCCTGGCTGGACTTCGGATCCGTTGAAGCTTTACCTTTACATGCGGCCCGAATCGCTGCGGCTGCGTCGGGTGCGGGTTTTCGCCCGTTGGTATTGCCAAGTCATGCAGGAAATCCACAACAAGATGGACAATGATTTATCGCCCATCTTGGAAAAGTTTTTTGCGGGGACTGATTTTGATTTTCACCAACCTAGCATGAAGATGCCGCTGCTGCTCAATACAGATTAACAAAAAAGTAAAAATTTTCTTAGCTTTTTTGCCATTTTCTGCAAGACAGCAAATCGGGATACTGGAAAGAGCCCACTTTGAAAGGTATTCTTTCCATGAAAAAATTATCCCGATTACTCAGTAGCGGTGCGATAGCGCTGACCACTGCTGCCGCGGCTTCTGCAGCCTCCGTTAATGTCTATGGTCTTTTGGATTACGGTTTCTCGCTCTCACGCTTTTCGGGGGCTGGAGAGCAGGCGCGCAATGAATGGCAGCTGTCTGAAAAATCCGGCATGCGCAACAGTTCCCGGTTTGGTTTACGAGGATCAGAAAACTTAGCTCCGAATTGGTCACTGTCTTTTACTCTCGAGAGTCAGTTCTTGGGGGACTCGGGTGATTTTCAGACAGCCGGAATACTGTGGGAGCGCGAGTCCTCCCTGACGCTTTCCAGTCCTTGGGGCAGAATCACGGTGGGCCGAGTCGGTCAGTTAAAAAGCCCCATTGGCACCACAGGATTGGTCGGAACGGTCATGAATCCCTTTGGTTCGGCGATGAGTAACTTCATCGGGGCCGGCAACAAGTTTGTGACGGCAGGCAACTATTTTCCGCTTAACAATGCGGTGACCTACGTTACGCCGAACATCGCCGGCTGGACTTTCCACGGACAATATTCGTTTGCCAATACTGCGGAAGGAGACTATGTCGATGCAGATGACCGCTACATGGCAGCGGCAGCCCGTTATAAACAAGGTGCGATGACCGTGTTGCTGCTGGGGGATACAATCAACAAAAAACATGAACACGACATCAGCGAGCAGCCTTTTACCGTCAATTTCGGTGTGAATTACGACTTTGGCGTAGTCAAACCCTATTTTTATGGGCAGTGGTTCCGTCACAATGCTTTAAATACCGCTGGCGGCTACATCAAAGCCCCCGGTGCTTTTAATGGTGCCGGTGCAGTTTTCGCCTTACAGTGGCCTATGTGGGGCGGAAAAGCCAAAGTGGGGGCTGGCTATTTATCGGCACAAGCCGATCACGAAAACAAAAATGACATCAAGCGCTGGTCGTTTGGCCTGGGCTATGACTATGTAGTCACCAAAACATTGCATTGGTATGCGGATGCCGGCATCATGCAGCAGAATCAAAAGACCGATGACTCTTCAACACATCTGCGCGGCAGTGAATTTGTCGTCGGCATGGTGAAGTACTTTTAATGAATGTGGCTCGGCGATTGCAATTGTCGAGCCTCCTTTCTATAAAACACGACAGCAACGAAATCGGGTAGAGAGTGCCCTTGCGGACACTCCCTCCCACACCGCAGTGCTCAA
>ERZ838483.1966-NODE-1966-length-14172-cov-2.310689_pt1 | contig 14172 bp, 11 predicted proteins | sample MGYA00519939_ERZ838483 | MGnify/ENA primary metagenome ERZ838483 (study PRJEB31850, sample SAMEA3708836) | human gut metagenome | biome: human gut; feature: human-associated habitat; material: faeces | place: China | collected 2014 ... | reverse complement strand
CTCTTCATTTTCATTCTCATAAAACATTTACATTAAAAAATTAAACAAATAAATTTATATCACTATCTCGAAGGCCTCATGCCGTAGTCGCCAATTATTCTTCTCCACGCCACGGATAACGAGGACTTTCACGGCTATCCCGACTTACGTCGTCTACATAGTATCCCTTTTCCGACTCATCACCGTCTACCAACCCTCTCACCAGTGCACTTCTCTCTACTTCTTCCTTATAAAGCTCTTCATAATCGCGTGTATAATCGGCATGCGGCACCACGTTCACATCAAACACGAGCTTTACCATGCCATTCGGATGTATATTACCATATATCCGTATGACGTGTTGTACGTAACCGATATTCTTCGCACTCTCATACCTGAATCTCAGACGGGCTTTTCTCTCTGGCAAAACCATACGTTCGCCTTGCTTTAAAAGCGGAACGATACACCCGCAAGAAGACTGTATGTCGCGTATGATAAGAGGCTGGTCGCCCGTATTCTCTATTTCGTATGACAAGTTAAGCACCTGTCCCGCAATCAACGGATAATAATGACGTACGGAATCCGCCACAGATACCGTCGTCAGACCTATATTCTTCTTGCAGGCCGGTAATCCCGAGCAACAGAGAAGGACACACACTACATATATAATATTCACCTTCCTCATACCCATTCAATACACTTTTATTTCATCACACGCCACAGACGCACGAGCCGCGGCGACTTGCATAAAACGAAGTTCCACAGGAATATCCGGATTTACCGTTTCGAGTTCACAGCTCACTCTTTGCTTGCTGAACACCTCTTTCTCTCCGACCGGAGGAAGGCCGAACGACGCCATTTTCCCCTCTCCCTGCCACACTTCTACAGAAGCAGGCAAAAAGATGTGCCAGGCCGGAGCATACAGAAGCGAAAGCTCCAGAACAGCTCCGTCGGAAATCTTTCCGGGCGGTACTTGCAGTACGAACCGGCGGGACGAAGCGATGAACCATCCCGTATGATAGTCGGAAGGCAAAGCATAAAGCCCGTCGGTAAGCACGGGAAGAGAGGTTGCGTTTTCATCTTCCGCAGGCTGGCATGAAAGCCGTATTCCTTTCAAGGGATTTTGAGATTCACGGTTTTCGGTTTTCAAAACATTCCATTCCTCTAAATAACTTTGTACGCTTCCAAATGCCTCACGATAATTTTTCATGCCAGCAAAAGCCGTATATCCATAAAGAGACTCCAAATACAGGTCGGCCTTGCGCTCATCATAAGCTCCGGCAGGCATACGCAACAGTTCGAGGCGGGTGAATTGCAGGGCAGTCAACAACTCATTCAACCTACGGCGTTCCATACCATCCGTTCGCTTGGCACAGCCGTCCAGCCTGTCGCAAAATGCACCGAACTCTACCGGGTCAAGCCAGGCTGAGACCGCATCGGCAATTCCTCCATAAAAAGGTAACAAAGCCTCACGTTCTTTCACGATACGCTCCCACGAAAGGTAAGCCGGAAGCAAAATGTCAGACGCATGCGGATAGAAACGTTTCAGATAGCGTTCCGTATACGACTCCAAAGGCAGGTCGGGATTGATCAACATACAAGCCAATGCAGCCGTCTGCAAATCATCGAAAGAGGCATAGTCGTAGCCGCTGCCGTTATAAAACAGTCCCTTCACGCCAAGGCTGTGAAAGTAACGCAAACGCTCACTCAAAACTCCTAAACAGGGATACGGCGTGAAATAGTCATCGAAATTGCGCATGTAATCCCACACATATATCCTCGAAACGACCTTACGCCACTCTTTTACTTTTCGGGAAAAATTCTCTGCCGGTCTCTTTCCGGCAAAGTCCGGCTGCAAGGGCAAATCCATGGCGCTGATGATTACTCCGGCATTCTGAGGCAACGGTTCGGCCGGCGGTACTTCAGTCGTCCTGTAAGACGAAGTAAAAAACAAATGATGGGGGTAACGTGCAGCCAAACGACGGATGAAACGGCTCACGGACGGAGTAGCCATTTTCCGCGTATTGCCCGCCGCCGTACAAGCCTTGCAGGCACAAACCGCACCGTTGTCGTTAGGCATAATGGCAAAACGTACCCCACCGGCCTCCCCGTAATTATCCGTAACATAAGCCTCTACGGCCTTGAAAAGCTGCTCCGAAGAAAAACAGAACTGGTTCTCGTCACGCTGCCCGTCTACCCAAGCCAAAGCCTCTTCAGGCACTTCGCCCGGAAAGACGCGCCGAAGGTTATGCCCCCAAAGTCCCCAGTCGTAGTCCACATGATGGGAAGCCGTGACCGGCATCAGTTCGGGGTCTGCGTTGGAAGGAGAATATATTCCCCGGTATTCAAAAGCAAAATCGCCTTCGGCATGCGCTATGTCTATCATGGCCGGAGGTAAGTCCGAGGCTTCTATGCGCGGGTCTTCTCCAGAGGCCAGAAACTGATATATCAGCCATAACATCTTATCTTCGTCGCAAGCGGTCAGACGTAATACATCGCCGTCAAGAACTGTCGAATAATCATGTTTCCCCTTCGCATCGACATGCACTACGATTTGCAGGAACGTACCTTGTACAGGTTTTTGTCGCAAAGCCACACTACGGCTCCCCGTACGGCGATCGAGATGATTGAACAGATAATCCGCCCATTTCCGATCCGCTTCCACCCTTTCGTCGGCAGCTTTAACCCAATAATGGTCATAAGACGAAACACGGCGTGCCCCCGCCCGGGAACAGGCACAACACAACGACAGTATCAGTCCGAAGAAGAATACTGCTTTTAGCTTAGAAGTGTATGAACAGTTGCAGATATACATTATATAAGTTTTTATACCGTGTGTCTATATTCTCCACATATTTCGTCCGAGTCCCCGTACGGTTGTTGAGCTGAGTATAGAACGTGTGCCACGTCCCCATGACTCCTCCGGACAAATGGCTGTTGAACATGTAAGTCCCGCCCAGTCCTACCATGGTATTCAACCGGTCGAACGAGCTGGGCATGGCGTAATCTATCATATCGGCTTCGGGTGCCGTACCGACTGCTCCCGTCACGGTGATATTCGTACGCCCGTCCTCCAACGGATAATATTTGAGCTGGGCGGAAGCATTTACATAAAAACGTGAAGAGAGCAAATAGGCATCGGCTTTCCCGCCTACCAGAACCTGGTTCCATACCTTAGACAATCCCAGACCGGCACTGAACAAATTGTGATTGCTCCTATCCCAACCGTTGAATACCCATCCGCCTTCTCCATAGCTGTCGTCCCAGCGGAACGTTTTGGAATAAGTACTGATACGCCTATACATGGCATGGATATCCAACGACAATCCGTTATCCGCTTCGTAAGGCCTGCAGACCCACCGTAATCTTCGGAAAATACTTGTTGGCCCAAGCTGCGGTCAGCGTTCCCGCCCATTTCCGCGAGAAACGGTGCTCCCAACCGCCTTGCAGTTGCAGGCCTACGCCACCGGACACCTGGTCCTCCGGGTCCCCGCCGCTCGTACTGCCATCCCGTCCGGCATAATTAATCCGCCCGGTGAACAGGTTGTAGGCATTCTTACGGATATACGAAGCCGAAGCCACGGAAGTAATCACATCCTCTTCCCCATAACGTCCTTGAAGGTATTCCAAGCTTATCTCGTTCCGGTAAGACCGACTGAGCAGCCCGTCGATATGCCGCTTGAAACTCTCGGCTTCTTCAATGCCCGGCTTATATTTCCGCTGATAAAAATAAGCGGAGTCATAACGGTGCATCGCTTCGTAAGCCGTCCCCTTGGCCAACAAGAGCGATTCGTTGTTTTCGTCGAACAACAGAGCCGTATCCGCAACGACTATGGCAGAATCCGGTTCGTGCTCTTTAATCAACTGAAGCGCCATAAGCTCGCTATTTTCGGCAAAAGCCCCTACAAGACCGTCATTGTCGGGATAATCATCAAGCTGCGGCCGAAGCAAATCCACTGCCCGCCGGTAATCTTCCGTACGGCTATAAGAAGCGGCTTGTTTTACAATAAAATCAATGTCCTCCGGATATATGGAACGAGCCTGAGACACATACGCATCATAATCCTCATGACGGTCGAGACGGTCGGACATACCGATGGCATATTGCAAACCCTCGTATGAAGAGGGATTGACTTCGAGCAGGTGGACACTCTCTCCGAAAGCCCTGCCGCTGGCTCCCCGTTCGATAAGTTCTTTTATATAAGGAATGGTTATTTCCTCGTATGCGGCGGCATACATCGGATATAACTCGGTCTGCACCGTATCGCTCATGGCAAGGTTCAAAACATCAAGTGCCTCAGATGTCTGTCCTCTGCGGCTGAACACATCAGCTTTCTTCACGAAGTATCCTCCGTAATCAGGATACTCTTCGTGAATGGAATCGAGAACCGCCAGTGCATCGTCGTAGCGCCGCAATTCGTAATAACAAGCATAAGTCTTGTCCAAAGCCGCCAGTTTCGTTTCATCATCATAACCTCCGCGAACCGCTCCTTTCAAATACGGTAAAGCCTCGGCATAGAATCCATCGGAAACCAGTTCCGACGCCTGTTGCAACTGATTGCGTGCAAATTCATCCGCAAGGTCGGCGTCTTCGGGATTCATCTTTACCAGATTCGACAACAAAGTATAAGCCCTAGCCGTATTCCCCATCCGCTTGTACACCAGATACTCTTTATACAGCAAAGATGTCTGCTCCCCCCTGCGTCGTTTGGCCTCGGCCAAATAGTAAAGGGCATCATCATTGTAACCGCGCGTAACGGCAGTGTTGAGCATGTAATCCAAAGCTTCATCGCTTTTGGACGTTTCATAAACCTTACCGTAAAGCACGTACGGATCGTTCATCCGTGCCGCATTGGCCGCCTCCGCAAGCAACAGGTTATAGAAACGCACCAGATGACCGTCACGGTTGGTTCTCATCCTCGACTTGACAAAGGCCATGGCTTCCTGATAACGGGCTTCTTCGGCCAGGATAGAGGCCTTTTTAATGATAAGTGCCGAACTTCTCGGTATGCGGGACACACCGACACCGGCCGTCTGAATGGCTTCTTCCGTATTGCCCTGCTGTAACAGCAGGTTCACCAGATCCAGATAATACCCTTCGTTCTGGCGAGACTTCCACCAAGTCCCGGAGCAAAGCGACGGCCTTCTCTTTGTCGCCGCTTTTACGTCTTTCCTGATAACTTTCCTCCAGACGGTAAACATAATCCCGTTGCACGGTGGAATCATTAGGATAGATTTGCCTCAGCCTCCTGAGCAAGCGGTCGGCTTCTTCTACATTGCCCTGTTTCCGATAAAGTTCTATCTTCTTCCGCCAAAGTCCTTGCCAGTAAGGGTTAATCTCCAAAAGCTCATTGACATAACAAATGGCACTGGAATAGTTTCGGGTTTCATCCTCCACCTTAATAAGCAACTGTTTGGCTTCCACATTCTCCGGGTTGTCCCGCACCGCCCGTACAAGGAAGTAACGGGCGGTATCATAATCCTTCTTCCTATAATGGTAACGACCGCAAAGTTCATTCAAGCCATTGACATCCGGATAGATGCTCAAACCTTCATCCAACAGTTGTTTGCCGGCCTCCCACTGCTCTCGTCCGAACATCGAACGCACGTTCGATTCGTAATAATCAGGCGTATGTACATCATCTTTTTCAATAATGTTAAACGCATATACCCCCACAATACTGACAAAACAAATCAAACCGATCAACAAACAACCGAACTTCCTCATGACTCACCTCCTTTCTCCCTTTCTCCGGACTTCTCTTTTTTCTTACTCCCGGCAAAACCCTTACGGCTCATTTCGCCCCATACGGCTTTCTTATTGAGCAGGAAATTACAATACCCCTTAATGGAAAAAACCACAATGAGAGGGTGATAAAGAAAAGGTTCCAAGATAGCCGCTCCTATAATCCAAAGGTAGGACTTGACTTTACGGAACGAACCCCCAAGCGAATAATCGTAAAACAGAACGACCAACGAAAGACTTATACAGAAAGCGTAAAGTCCGAAAAATATGACGACAGCCGTCTTCCAGTTTACGACACCAGTAAGAGCCTGATATAGGAAGGTGAGAAGACCGAAGAATTCAATAACCGGAGCAAGACATTCGAAAATAAGCACATAAGGCAAAGTCACCATCCCCAATTGCCTGTATTTCCAATTAAAAAGGAACCGACGATGACGCACAAAAGTCTGTATCAACCCATGCCCCCAACGTACCCTTTGACGGTAGAGCACTTTCAATGTGGGAGGAACTTCCGTCCAACAACAGTTAGCCGGAATCTGTACGACACGGTATTTTCGTCCGAAATCGCAGCAATAACCGACCATACGTATCAACATGTCCATGTCTTCGGCAAAAGAGTCTCCACTATATCCCCCCGCAGCCATCACCACATTCTTGTCGAACATACCGTAACCTCCCGAAACGTTAGGCATGGCATTGATAGTAGACCACCCCATCTTTCCGATAAAAAACGAACGCATGTATTCCAGGGTCTGAAACAATGGACACGGAGTATGCGGTGGTCTGAGTTCCACCATCTGCCCCTTTTCTATCCGACAGCCGTTCGAAGCTGCCATGACTCCACTGACGGCTATCACGTCCTCAGATTCCAAAAACGGCATGATACAACGCGAAATAGCGTCTTTGGAAAGAATGCAATCCACATCGGTATTGATGAAATACGGGTAGGAGGAAGCATTAAGCCCGGCATTGACGGCATCGGCTTTCGTTCCTCCGTTTTCCTTATCCACCACAATCAGCCGTTTATATTCGGTTCGGGTTGACTTGAACAACCGACGATAAGGTTTCGTATGTATATATTCCACGTAGGCAAACGGCACCTCTACTAACGAGAAATGTTCGATGAGCAGTTCCAATGTCTTATCACGACTACCGTCGTTGACAATCACCACTTCAAATATCGGATATTCTTGTGCCAGCAGCGAATTCACATTGTTAACGATGGTCTTTTCTTCATTATAAGCCGGAGCGATAATAGACACTCCCGGAGTATAAGGACTGTTGTCCATGATATATTTGGGATACACCGAAAGATGGGAATGTTTACTACGGAGTATGCCTAATTCTGCAAGCCACATCAGAATCACGTATGAAACCATGAGTCCCAAGCTATAAAAGAAGACCACATAGCCGTAAAAATAGAAAATGATATCTTTCATAGGCTCTCATTGTTAATTATGGGGTTCTCTACATGCTCGAACAATATCTGGTTCTCACTACTTGCCTTGACTTTAAGTCTGAGAAAAATATTACGCCCCTCGTCGTTGTACAGCCACAAACAACGCAAGGCCGTACGTTTGGTGTAATTAGACACGGAGTTTTCATATACGTCGGCGAAAAAATGTACACGGATACCCGAACCTATGGCCAACAAAGCATTGAGTATAGACCGACGCAAAATCTCGGTCTGTTTATAGAAAAGCCCCAACATGACTTCTTCCGCCTCATCAAACCGACGGATACCCATACAAGCGAATGCAGCATTTCTACAAAGAAAATTGGGAGAATCAAAATAAGAGAAAAGGTATTTCACCTCTTGGTCCGTCCCCCAATAGGCAATCTCGTGCATGAAAAAGACAACTTTACTGGTTGCCTCCGTTTTCTGCAATAAAGGAACAAACAAAGGAACCGGCCTACCACCTTCACGTATCTTTCTAAATATCTCATGAAGTTCCATCTTATCCCAAATAGAGAAGGCTGTATTCTGAATACTACTCTCCTCCAGAAACATATAAGGTTCCTCTTTGTTCGTGCACATATAATACAAACGGGTTGCCTTACGTAACCGTATATCTTTATCGTTCACCAAACTCGCCACAATACTATCCGGCAACTGCATGTTGGTCAATCTCACGGCTTGCATCAAAGCCACTTTATCTTTACGTTTACCTAATATGAGTTGTCTTTCCACGTAATCCGTAAAGCCGATAAGTTTCATGACACGTTGTATGTTCGTCAAGTTCGGATTTTGCACATTCGTATAAAGACTCAATTCCACCAGCACTTCCGACCACAGACGCATCTCCCACGTCTTCCATTTACGTGGTTTATATTCCATACGTCGGCTAATCTCCTCAGTAGAAAGGTTCTCCACCTCTTCATGGACGATGGCTTTCAACTTATCAAAATATCTGTCTTTAATCCAAGCTTTCCTCTTTGCATTGCGGCGCCGAAGATAGACATGAACTCCCATAATGCAAAAAATGACGGCAAATCCCAAACAACTTACAAGAATCACTCCGTATGCCACTCTCACCACCCACGGATAATCTACAAAAAGATGTCTATACAGATAATAATAATATCTCAATATATTCCATCCCCAAAGTTGATAGACATCATCCGCCCCCGAATATCCTGTATGACTGGCCTGCAGAACTCCTATATTTGATTCTGCTAGGCAAAAGACGGTATATACCATCTGTAAAAACATTCCTACAAGAATTCGTTTCATACTTTTCTTATATTACAGCTCTCACAAAAGGTACACAAAAGACTATCTACTCCCCCTCATTACCAACTTTCACCCAATATTATAGACATTCCATAATGCACATCTCTTACTAAGAGATAAATAATAAATGTTAAGTCGTTGATAAACAGATTATTGCCAGCCTTTCGAAGACTCGTTCGTAAAACACATCATTAAAAAAGTTATGAAATATCGCTGATTTTTCTTAGAAATATTATATTATAAATAGCTTATTTCCAGATTATTTTATTATCTTTGCCGCCAACAAGATCGCTCTCTTAGTAAGAGAAAAGACAAAAGACGGCACAACAGAAAGTAGAGCTTTTTACAACACAAAAAACACTCTACCCACAAATAAAAGACAGATTTTCTATCGAATAAAAACCTTAATGCTCTACACAACTCATAAATTTTGTAACGGTTGGCAAGCATCTTCTTGTATTGAATCACGCAAAATAAGAAGTGATTCGGGTCCCATATTGAACAAAAGATCGACGACACTCAAATTGGGCAAGAAACCATGTTTTTCCCGAAAGACTTGATAATATCCACGAGGAATAAAAGTAACATCAGCCTCAACTGATATTTTAGGACTTATCAAATTACGGAAATCGGCAACACAAACATCCGACCTGCCTCCAAAATCCATAAAGCCATAAGAAGCCGTCTGCGCAACTTTGGGATGCAAGTCTATAAGTTCGCACACCTTGGCACGTATCGCTTCGTTAAAATCAAAAAGAAAGTCCCACTTCTGCGTATAAAACGGTAGGAAGTCATCGGCATAATACTCAAAGAAAGGACTGTTGCGATAAGCCGTCTCCAAAGCATTCCAATGCAGGTGGCGCCAATTCCCATGGTCTGAGATACGGATATCCTTCATGGGACACTTATCTGAGGCAGGCTTCACCACAGGAATGGTCAACGCCTGCACACCGGAAGGCGAAGCAATGAGGCAACGGTTACGGTAAGTTTGTTTCACATAATGCTCGTATGCCTCGACGTACGCTTCAGCATAAGCATAAAGTTTGGTGTAATATTGTACCGGTGCCAGATAAGCGGAAGAAAGCAAACAGATACGACTCATCATCAAGGATTTTGGTTTTGAACGGACACGGTTATGCCTACGGAGCGGACGGACGGACTTTGTCCTCCTCTCGGTTTGTACGTGTTTTCGCGCCCGACCTTCATCATCGTACGATGGGCACGAAGCCGGGCATACCATGGTGCTTCAGTATCCCAAGAATAAAGAATACGGCTCAAACGGCCGATAATATAAGTGTCGGGCACAAACCCGAAAGTACGTGAATCGGCGTGGTTACGCTCATTAGCCGACGACATCCAATAATAGTCGTGGCTGAAACGGAAACTCGACACGAAATGCCCTGACACACAAAGCGAATCGGCAATGACTGCGGCACGCACTCCTTCGTGAAGATTGATCATACGGCAATACCATTGCATATTATCGGGAGTAAGTGTCACGTAAGCGTTCCGGCGGGGAAGTTCCACCACCCTGCAAGGACGATGGTCACGAGGACGGTTTCGATACACTTTCCCCAACGAATCTATCCACAGGCTATCTCCCGGAACAGCATAACAGAATCCCACAAAGACATCTCGCTCGTCTATGTATCGCTTGTCCTGCCCGCCGGCAGAAGGGTCATTAAAAGCTACCCATTCGCCCCGCGGCACAGGACTTGTGCCCCAACGCATATAGCCCCACCAACGCATGGGCGAAAGACGCAGCCCGTATGCCGTACGGTCTACCGCCACACGGTCACCCGCCATAAAAACAGGCCGTTCGCCATCTTCGGGTATCTCTATGAGAAACACCCAACACCCTCTGACCAAGACTACCCCGATGGCAGCGGCCAGCAACACGGCACACAGTCGTCCAGCCTTCTTCAATATCCTTTATCTATTTGATGTGATCCACCAGGCGGAACAGGCGGTTCCAACGCACATGACCGTCGAACCATCCGCGATCTTTATCCAACGAAAGCCAAATGAGTATCGGCTTGCCCACAATGTGGTCTTCGGGAACAAAACCCCAATAACGTGAATCGGCCGAATTATGGCGGTTATCACCCTGCATCCAATAGTAGTCCATCTTGAATGTATAGCTATCCGCCTCTTTCCCGTTAATGAAAATCTTCCCATCCTTCACTTCAAGGTCGTTATGTTCGTATACTCGGATAGGACGTTCATACACGGCTATATTGTCCATAGTCAGTTTGACGGACTTTCCTTTGGCCGGAATCCATATAGGACCGTAATTGTCACGCGTCCAACCCGTCCAGGCATTGAGCGGATACAAACCGTCGGGTACGGAAGTTACATTATCGTAAGCGATACTGTCCACAATGTCCGTACAGGCCTTCAGACGCTCGTAAGCGTACTGTGTCAGCGGCATGGTTCCTGTTTCGGACAATGAAGCCAAATCTTCCCCACTGATGCCCAGTTCCCGCACTAATTCGTCCGGTATGGCCTGTTTCAGGCGTACGAAGTAATCGTACTGCACATTGTCCGGTTCCTTGTTGGGTTTACCGTCCAGATAGACCACATGGTCCTTAATCTGAAGCGTCTGTCCGGGCAGTCCCACACAACGTTTCACATAATTCTCCCGCCGGTCTACCGGACGCGACATCACTCCGCCGAACACTTGGGGATTCTGGTCGATGTATTGACGTCCCATAGCATAAAGTTCTGCAAAGAAGTCGCGCTGTTGCTGCCGGGTGAGCGAATCCAAAAGCGGATAACCGCCATGTAGTTGCATATATTGCTGACCACCGATACCGTATGCGATGGCATAAAAATCCATGTTTTGGTATTCCGGGTTCACGGTCACCGTATCGCCCGCCGGATAATTGAACACCACGATGTCGTTCAACTGTACCCGTCCGCCCGGAACACGCTCGTAATCCCACTGCGGCCATTCGATATACGACTTGCAACCCACAAGAGGCATCGTGTGCTGCGTAAGCGGCATGGACAAAGGCGTCTGCGGCTTGCGCGGTCCGTAGCTCATCTTGCTCACGAACAAGTAATCGCCCACCAAAAGCGACTTTTCGAGCGAAGACGATGGAATCGTATAATTTTGGAAAAAATAGATATTGACGAAATACACAGCCACTAAAGCAAACACGATGGCATCCACCCAACTCATCACCGTGCGCGTCACGGGACTTTCTGCTTCTTTCCACCATGTCCAAGGGATGCGTTTCGTGATGTAAGCGTCGTAGATGAACGGCACAACCAACAATCCCCACCAACTCTTGATCCATACAAGAAAAGCCAAATAGAGGGCCATTACGACGCCCATCTTTATCCATTGTGCCCGTGTGGGCTTCTGCCTGAGTTTCTTCATGTCTTTCTTTCAAATGTCGTTTAAAATTGGAATAAATCATCCATCGTAAGCAATCCCTCATGTGTGGCCGTATATTCGGCTGCCAGTACGGCCCCCAACGCAAACCCTTTCCGGTTGTGCGCGTCATGAGTAATCGTAATACTGTCTGCCTCGCTGTCATACACCACGGAATGAATGCCCGGTACCTCGCCACGACGTACGCTGTCGATACGCAATTCATTTGTCGCACACGCCTCCGTACCGCTCACGGTTCCGTCCGGTGCCGTAAACGTACCCTTCACCCATTTGTCTTTACGACCGATAGCATGGATAAGGTCTTCGGCCAACGTAATGGCCGTCCCGCTCGGTGCATCCAACTTATGCACATGGTGCACTTCCTCCATCTTCACATCGTAGGCCGGGAAACCAGACATGATGCGTGCCAGATAACGGTTCACGGCCCCGAAGATAGCCACGCCGAGGCTGAAGTTGCTGCTCCAGAAAAGCGTATGTCCCTCTTCGCGACACAAGCGGCGTACTTCTTCGCCATGTTCGGGTATCCATCCCGTACTGCCCGACACCACTTTCACCCCGGCGGCAAAAGCCTGAAGATAATTGTCGTACGCCGTTTGCGGTGTAGTAAACTCAATAGCCACGTCTGCACTCCGGAAAGCTTCCGAAGCGAAATCTCCACGGTTATCAATGTCGATGATACTCACTATTTCATGGCCACGTTCCAAAGCGATTTGCTCTATCATGTGACCCATCTTGCCATAGCCAATTAATGCGATTTTCATATTTTTCAAGTAATATGCTGATATTTTCTCTCGCAAAGATAGGGATTTGACTTGAATTTCATTACTTTTGTTAGTAAAAATAAACTTTTCAGCCCCAGCATTATGGAAAAGCTGTTGCACTACATCTGGAAATACAAACTGTTTCCGCTCAAACCGTTGCAAACCACAGACGGCCTGACGCTGGAGGTCATCGACCCGGGAACACTCAACCGAGACGCAGGCCCTGACTTTTTCAACGCCAAAATCAAACTGGACGGTACGACATGGGTGGGTAACATCGAGATTCACGGACGGGCTACCGATTGGTACGCCCACGGGCATCACGAAGACACCCACTACAACAACGTCATCCTGCATGTGACGGAAACAGCCGACCGCCCCATCGTCACACAAGACGGGAAGACGCTTCCGCAACTCATCGTGGAAGTGCCCGGCTACCTGCGTGAAAACTACGAAGAATTGTGCCGGACAACGGATTATCCGCGATGCCATCGCATCATTCCCCAAATCGACCCGTTCACGGTGCACAGTTGGATGAACGCCCTGCTTTACGAGCGGTTGGAACAACGTGCACGGACCGTAGCCGCCCGTGTGGAAAAACTGCAAGGCGATTGGGAACGGGCCTACTTCATCACCCTGTCCCGTAATTTCGGTTTCGGTATCAACGGAGATGCTTTCGAAGTGTGGGCACAACATATCCCGTTGCAAGCCGTGGCACACCATCGCGACAACCTGTTCCAGATAGAAGCCATATTCATGGGACAGGCCGGACTGTTGGACTTCGAGACTATTCCGAAGAAATACCGCAACGAAGCCATCGACGACGATTATTATCCCCGGTTGAAACGGGAATATGACTATCTGGCACATAAGTTCGCCCTTACGCCCATGGACGCGGCAGCATGGAAATTCCTGCGTCTGAGGCCGCAGAACTTTCCCCATGTGCGCATCGCCCAGCTCACCCAACTGTATTACAACCAGACGGCCGGTTTCTCCCGATTATTGGAAGCCCGGACATTGGAAGAACTGCACGACATGCTCTCCACGCATGCCACCCCCTATTGGGAGTCACACTATACTTTCGGATGTCCAAGCCACAAAAATGCCAAGGCTCTGACGGCAGGTTCATTGAACCTTATCGCCATCAATACCGTCGTCCCGCTGCTGTATGCCTACGGACAAACCCACGGCAACGACAAATATTGCGAACGGGCTTTGCAATTCTTAGAACCAATCAAGGCGGAAAACAACTATATCACGCGCCAATGGACCGAATGCGGCATCAAAGTGGACAACGCCTCGGATTCGCAAGCACTCATCCAACTGAAAAAGAGTATTGCGACCGGAAATATTGCCTGCATTGCCGCTTCGGTTATGAGTTTCTGAAACGAAAAAACACTTCTGAATAAAATGAAAACGGATTATATCTTTGAACTGGAGATGAAGGTACGCGACTATGAATGCGACCTGCAAGGCATCGTAAACAATGCCAACTACCAACATTATATCGAACACACCCGGCACGAGTTCCTGCTCGCACAAGGCATCAGTT
>ERZ838483.1963-NODE-1963-length-14180-cov-18.332885_pt1 | contig 14180 bp, 19 predicted proteins | sample MGYA00519939_ERZ838483 | MGnify/ENA primary metagenome ERZ838483 (study PRJEB31850, sample SAMEA3708836) | human gut metagenome | biome: human gut; feature: human-associated habitat; material: faeces | place: China | collected 2014 ... | reverse complement strand
GAGATACTCTTTAAATATAATATACAATACGCAAGTTCCCCACAAGTTGTCAGACAATAATATAAATCGAACAAATGAACTATAAGAGCGTTTATAAATTAAAACATATATTGTTAACAATTTATTTACAAAATATGCTAGAATCGTTCATATTTAATTGGTATAATAAAGAAAAAAGAAAAAAGAAAAGGAGTTAGTTATATGAGAAAGTCTAATAATTATTTTAAATTTATGGAGTATGTAACTTACGGTAAAGACCATGATAACACTATTGATAAGGGTAACAGCGTATTAGAGTGTAAGTCATATGCGTCAATTTCAGATATTGAGTATCGTTATAATACAACGTTTGGACTTGAAAATGACTGGTTAACTTTGAAAAACATTCTTATTGATGAAGATACTTTATATGTTTATTATCTTGAGGATGAAAATAGTACGCTTGTAGGGGTATACTTGTTAGATAATTTTAAAACACAGAAGGAATTAAAATATACCATTACTGAAGCATGTACTGAATTCTTATATAATATACTACTTGAAAAATCAGAATTACGAGAAGCTAAAGAAAAGCACTACGATGATTATACATCTGAAGATTTTATTAACGCTGGCATTGCAAAAGAATGCACAGAGTGTCCAGACTTTTGTGAAGAAGATTGCATAGAAAATCCAGAATGGCATCATGTTAGCCTTGCCACACTTGCCAACATTGATTTTGATATGCTTGACGAAAAGCGCAAGCTTGTACGCGATATCAACCAGATATTAAAAGATGGTATTCGCAATTTATACAAATGTGAGAATCATATTTCGTTTGAAGTCTTAGAAAGATATGTAATTAGAAAATGCGACGAATTGATTCGACACAATCGTTTAAAAGCGTTCTGGTTTTCATATATTGCGCGACAGCTTGATGAGGTTAGAAGAAACACTATCTATTTATATACTCCATATATTACAGCACATAGAAATAGATGGTAATATCATAGCTGTCTTATCGGCTATACGGAGAGAAAGAAGGAACTATGAATTTATATGGAATTGAAAACAGAAACACAATTGGTGACGCAATTATGGTAGCAGATAGCAGAACAACAGGCGATTGGTTATATAATAACAATCTTAAATATGTAACATGGGCTGAGGTGCGCGGATATATGAACGTTAATTTGACAACTATTCACCCATATAATGGCAGATATGGAAAAGGTTTTGTAAGAGTAGTCCCCAGTTATTATAAAGGCAAGCCTTCTACAAAGTTTATGACAATTCAATATTGGATTGAAAAGTGAGGTGCTAACATGAAAATTTATATTCCATATTATGAGAACTGTTCATGGCATACTGCTACTTTAAATTCGTTAGAATGCAACTTATATAAGCACAAGGGCGGTGGATATACAATTTTTGCTTATAATAACGCAGTCGCTTTTAATGGAGATAATGTGTACAGTAATGAACTAGGAGCACTTGCATATCAGTGCAAAAACTATGGAAATGCCAATGTGTACAAGTTGGATGCTGAAACAATTAAATGGAAAAACAGATAGGAGAGCTAATAACATGGATAATTTAACAGTTCAAAAGAAATTAAAACTTATCAGTGATTGCATAGCGGCAGAAGATTCTGTTAGCAAGCTTCATATTGACGTTAGAAAGATGTATGCTTACTTAGCAGAAAAGGCAGTAAATTCTGAAACATCAACCGATATTAAGTCTCTTGAAATTGCAAAGATAACTCTTGATTTTCTTGTAAAAGGAGTAAAGAAATGATTGACTATAGTATTTACATCGAAGCAACGTGTTGCGATTCAACAGGATATATTAGAGAAGTAATTGATAAAATGCCACTTATTGATGATGAATTGATAGAAAAATTTTTGAGAAAGTGTAGAAAGTATTATACAGTGATAACATGTGAAATATTGCTATTGCCTAAACGTTAATAAAGAGAGGGCTTGTACCCTCTCTTTCTTAATTTAAAGGAATATTAAACTCTACTCCATACAATTGGATTTCATCCACGCTTGTATAACTAGCATACCCACTGCCGCTTATATCAACCAAACGGAGATAAATTGCACCACTATCTAACTGTGTAGCATCATACGGATTGATAGTAAGAACGGCCATGCATTGATGATAACCGGACTTATCATGAATAATCGCATTGCAATTGCAAATACTTTGCTCATTTACAAACGAAAGATTATGACTCATAACTTTGACGGCGGCACTTGTGAAATTCTTTGCTGGCTTGAAAGCCAGATCAAGGAAACTCGCCACATGCCTAAAGCTGCAATGTGCGTTGGTATTAGTCAACACAACATTCATCTTATAATCATTCAGTGTGCAATCAGTACCATCAAGTGCAAATTCGCCAACTCGATTCCATGACGCATAGCCACCCATTGCCTTATAAATCATATCTGCAATTGAAGCTTGCCCGCTTGCGTTAGGATGAATGTTATCCGATGCTAGTACACCAGTCCAACGTAAAGCACTATCAGCGCCACTCAAAAACTTATACTTACCCCAGTAAGTTTCGTATAGCGTTTTAATCTCATTATATGATTTTTGTTTTGCAACTGTAGTAAATCCAATGATAGGTGTCGCAATCCATCCGATGTAAAGTGTTGCGTTTGGTAACTGTGTCATTAAATCAATTGTATCGTTAATTCCCGTATTGATAAGGGAAGCTGCAACAAATTGATCATTCCAACCGCCTGCAACAACAACATACTTAACTTGTTTCTTTTGCTTATCTGTTAGACCTGCTATTGCTTGCGATAGCAGAGCAGAAAAGTGAGTATTCGCACCAAAACCGCTGCCACCCAAACTTTTGTTAACATAAAAGCTAGCATCTGAAAAATACTTCTCATGCAAAATATCACACCACGGCTTAACCATGCCGTCAGGTGTATACCCTTCCCCGTATGAGTCGCCAATAGTGATCAATCCATAGTCGGTTAACCATGTATCAATAATATCCGACAATTCGCCGCTGTTTTTCAGTCCGTCAAGGTATGCGTCAATAGCGGCGATATAGTCCAAATTATCAATATAGTTTTGCACGTCCTGCTGCCACTTATTCCATTGCTTGTAATAATCGTCCCACTTTGTATTTAAATCTTTAGTCGTTTCAAGAATCCAATCAAGATTTAAATTATGAAAGTCCGTATACGGAAAATTAGAAAATGCCATTGTCTACCCCCTACTTGAATTGATCTGAAGGAATCACGTTATACTCTTTACCGTCATCGCCTGTAACAAGAATAGGTTCAAAAGCCGTATTAAAATAATTAGGATCGGGAATTTGTCCAAATTTTGTAATTATAAAAGTAAAGCGTTGGCTTCTAGTGTTATCGAATAAGGGAGCGATAACGTTAGGATTTTTGGAATGTACAGGTGGAAAGCGAAGATTTTCAGTTGTTGGTTTAATAGGGCCCCCGAGCAGAAGACCATAGATTCCGCTATTATTAATGATTGTCATTTCTTCGATTGAGTAGCCGTCAATTAGAGTAATAGCTCTACCGCTACTATCAGTCGTATCAAATTTAATATCTACAATATTCCCGTAGTAATTAATTGTCATTTAGTCTACCTCCTTTTTCCCAACCAAATCCATCAATCACACCGATAGAAATTGTCTCAAGCTCTTTTCCGCAATGCATGAAAAAACCATGACCAATGTCAAGCCCTATATGTCTACCAGTACCGCCAAAAGTTGTATACAGTAAATCACCATCTTTAGTCTTGTCAGGAGTCGTTATATTAGTGCAATTGTTTATATAGGCAGTCGAATACATAAATTTTCCAGTAACAAGATTGATAAAGCCGCTGCAATCAATCACAATCTTTCCCATACAGAACGCCTTGATCTGTGCTTTCTGCTGTGCGTTGTACTTTTTAAAATAATTTGGCTCTGCCCTCCATAAAGCCTCAAAAACCTCAGGAGTACATTTTTGCCCCTTCGCCCCGTAAAGGTAAGCGTACTTGTCACGGTTTTTGTAAAGCTCTCTAGCCTTAGCAATATAAGCAACGTTTTTGTCTGGAATATCATAAATCATAGTTTTAATTCTCCTTTTCTTTTACGATTGTTAACAACTCTGTAATAACTTTTGTGTTATTGTTTAGTGCGTCAACCCACTTTGAACTCTCCTGGTCATGCTTCTCGTACCAGGTTTTTCTTTCCTCACGTTGCCGCACGTCAAGCGCATTTACGTACCACATTACAGCACCCAAACACACGCAAGGTACACCTACCATTTGAGCAATTTGCGCAATTGCGTTCATAATTTCCATTCTACCACACTCCTATCAATAATCTATTTGCATACAGCTCACAAACTCTATCAAGGAAGTTATAAGCTGTAGTCAGATCAATTTCCGCTTGCATCATTCGTTGCGAAGTAGTAACACCAATGTTTCCATGTATTCTTCCCTCATGAGTTCCGCTTGTGGTTGACTCATCCAAACCATTTGTAACACTTCCATGTGATGTATCAGCACCAAAAGTCTGTGAATCACTTCCGCTGTCAGTCGTGTTATCAGTGTTGGCAACTTCAGGAGTTGAAGAATTAAAAGCTGCAACTTTGTGAGTATTGTCAGAAACTTTTCCAAAAGTTGTTGTGATGCTGCCTTTATTAAACGTTTCTTCTGTATCAACTTTCCCCTTCTGAAAAGTGCCGTTTCCATTATCAGTCCAACTTTCCATTCTATCATAATTTTCGATTGGATTGTACTCAAGCTGTGTTACTTCCCACAAATGATCAATACTCCATTGTAACGACTTCGCCACACTTGTAACATGCCGTCTTAAATATTTGGGGTCTTGATATACGGGAGTCAGATCACCATATGATAGCAAAAAGTGTTCAATAAGTTGATCTCTTGAAACACCTTTAACATATATATCCGTAAAGATACTATTATCATAGTCATACAGAGTCGCTATTGGAATTATAGCTCTCATCACTTTCACCCCCTCTATTGTTAGGATATCGCAAACGGGCGCGAATGTCAAGGTTATAATGTGCGTTTACTTTTTCCAAACACTCGTTAATAGTCTCAACCCACAACTCACACTTCGACATAATCGCATTTTTACTTTCTTCCACCTCATCTGTAATCATGCGTTCTTTCTTCTCAGGAGCTGTATAGATACCAATTTCCATATCAAACGCATGTTTGAGATTTTCAACGCTTTCCAACGCTGACTTAACTACATTATAACATTTCTCAATGTCATTGTTAAAGTACTCGTATAAAGGTTTTCCTGTCTCCTTATCATATAGTGCTTGATTGATTACAACCGCCAACTTTCCCGACATAATATCATCAAACGCAACTTTAAACGTTTCCGCTGTACTTTTGTTTTTTGCTGTAAAAATAAAACCAAACTTTGCAAGCGCACATGCAACGTCATGATTTGATAAAGTCATAGCCACTCTTTGCGCATATGAATTTATCAAATCTCCAATTCCACACCAGTCTGGTGTTAATCTAACAATCTCACAATCTTCTCCAATTACAAGATCACCATTAAAACTTGCGTCAAAAGCGGGGTTTGCAACTACATAGTTAGTTGGTTGATACTGCACATCAAAACCATAAGGCGAGCCGTGCTGAGGAATAATCCCGAACTTTGCAGTATTCATAACGCAAAAGTTACCTTTTAAAAACAAAAGAGGATAGATATAATTTTTCGCCCAGTTTTTAGGCATATTATCAAAAATAATAAGACTTTCAGCACGTTGCAAAAAGTATCTGAAGTATGTTGCATAATCCCAGGTATTGTTAATATGAATCATGTTTGGATTTTGCCTGGACTCATATTCATTTATGATTGGACTTGATACACCTTCGCCAACATAATAGCCACTATATACAAAAGGTTTCATTCTATAAACATACCCCCATTCAAAAAGTTAATGATAATTGCAGTTCCGTTTGCAGTTGCATTACATTTAATATTCGCGTTTCTACACTTAATAAAACCAGATAATTCGCTTAATGTTTTAACTTTACAACACGGATACCCTTGATATAGTAAATTTGTTTCAACTTGTGTGTAAAATTCTCCTATCAAATACACCAAATTGTTTACATAAATCGAACCACTACCACCACTACTTGATACACGCGGTACAGCCGTCTCTAGTCCAGACATTATACCACTGGTAATGACAGCCGTTGCATTTAAAAAATTGCTTGCCGCCCCAACTGGGTTCACTTCCATTGCAGATTCTACACTTTTCCCCACGCTATCTGCAAAAGACATTGCACTAGCTAGCTGTACTTGTGATGTACCTATAATATTTGTTTGTCTCGCAGAGAAACCAACTGGAACTCCGCAGTTGCCATTTAAAGATGTTACAAGTGTTGACCCGCTTAAAATTGAAATATCACAGCCACCATTGATATCAATAGTATAATTTAGCAGTAGTGTATCTGCTAACAAATTTGGATTAAGCGGAATAGTTCCATAGAACGGCACTTGTAAAGTATAGTGTGCAAAGGGGGCATATTTCAGATAAGGAAATTCTGTATCACCAGATTTATCTGGTTTTGGTATTGTAACACTTACCGATTTGCTAAAAGTATCTTTTGTAGATACTTGCCACCCTGGTATTCCCGTGTCGACATATCCCAACGTTACATTAACTGGTGTACCACCAGGAGATTGGAAAGGAAGCCACATAGCAGAAAGTAAGTAGTCTTGCGGTCTTGCCACCTCTTTAGCAACTCCCTCAGGATTTTGTAAAAAGTCGTTTAGTCCAGTTGTATACTCAGCTGTGTATAAGTATGAACACAAACGATTAAAATTAGCAACTGTTAGAATTGTAAAACCATTTCCAGATTTCCCCGCTGTACAAATTACAACACAGCCGCTTGAGTCAACCGCTAAAGTTGAGCTTGCCACTTTAACAGTCGGTTTACAAAGAGTCGGTAACATTGTATCAATGATAAATGGATTTCTGATAGTAAGTGATCCCCTTTCCACATAGGCAGTATTAGAAAGAATCTCATCTTTGTAGCTTGCCAAATAATCGCAAGTACATGATATTTCATAAGTAGATTCTACATATGTAACATCATTGATAAAATAATATCTTCCAAACGTTTCACAGTATGCAACATTCCAATCAAAAGGTGCAACACCTTGCAAAATAAAAGTTGGATTTTCTACACTTGTACCCTGTTTTAACACACATGATACAGTATCAGAAAGAGTAGGAATTTTTGTACTATTTATTCTTTTGTCTGATTTTCCAAATTTAACTTCAAAAGCCATAATACCCCCTTATTTAAGAAAGGGGCATAATGCCCCTTATGTTTAATCAAGTAAAATCAAAATTGCGTTTTCTGTGAAATCAACAGGAGTCTTAAACGTGTAATGATTCCAAACGTTTCTAAATCTGAAACGTGCATTTAAAGGCTCGGTTTCGCTTGATTGGTCAACGGGTACGATTCCCATTGTATCAATGTCCATCATGATTCCCAGAACGTTATCAACTGTTTGATTTGCAAGTGTAAACTTTGTTATGCCGTCTGGTTTTACACCCTCAGCACTTCCTTTGATCTGCATTGGATGGCTAGGGTCTGTCCAGAAAGTCACCTTCTCATAATCGCCTAATTCTGCTTTTTCTGGGTGGAAAAATTCCGAACCATTAGCCTCAAAATAATTGCCAAATTTTGAAACCAGATAAAATCTGAGGTCTGCAGCATCAGTGTGACGGTTTACAACTTTACCAGTGAAATCACCATGAAAACGAGTGCCGCGAATAGCTAAGTTTTCTTTAAGTGTTTTCATCTCTGCCGACAGCCATATCATGAAAGGTCTAAAATCAGCGGGATTCATGATTGTCTTTGCAGTCATAGCAAGCCCTGTTTCTGCATTATACTTTGTTAACGCATGAAAAACCTGCTCTTTCTTACACATGTTTCCACTTGTCGGTGTTTCCTTGCCTGCATCCGCAAGGATAATTGCAAGGTTTGCAAGCTGTGCTCTAGCCTTATTCTCTAAGTCAATTTCATAAATATTTGAGAACTCAGTCATTAACATAGAAAAATACGAAGCAACACCTGCCTCAGAATTAAAAGCAGAATTGATTTGACTTTTGTAGATTGTGTATTTTCTTGCAAAAGTTTGACCACCGCTTGCAATTGTAAGAAGTACATCATACTTAACAGGCTTTGTACCTGATTTCCAATCTTGACTTGCTTCTGGTTTATCAAGTTCAACATTAATATTCCATTCGTCATTATCAACATTAGAATCGTTTACAATTGGGGTGAACTTTCTAATGTAGTTGCCAAAGCGCTGCTCATCCCATACCATACCAGAAAGTTTTCTTGAATAGGGCCTGATAGAATAGATGGTTTTTGCAAGAACACTAGGAATAATTTGATATAGACTTTCATCTTCCCTCTCAAATCCCATTTTAAAAGTGTTTTGCATTTGACCAAAAGTCAAATTTTGAGTAGAGGTTCTACCAGTATACTGGTTATACATTGCATTTAGCAATGGCGCAATTTGTGTATATGTTAGAGTTGCCATTATCTATCCCCCTTAAAAGAATCTACTAATATCCGTATTGGACTGGCTACTGCCGAAGTTTTGCTTACCGTTTGCAATCTGCTGTGCTTTTACAAGTGCTTCTGCAAACTTTTCATAGTCAAAACCTTCTGTCTTCTGATCTGACTTCTGATCTGTCTTCTGATCTGTCTTCTGATCTGTCTTCTGATCTGTCTTCTGATCTGTAATATCAAGCTTTTCAATTTCTTCCTTGCTATAGCCTGCACTCACAAGCTTTAAAATTTCATCAATTTTCATATTTTAACCTTCTTTCTTTATTTGTTGACAGCTGTAAACAGACTCGAACTGTTACCTTGTGATTCAAAGTCACATGTGCTACCAACTACACTATACAGCAGTAAAAGGCAGTTTGTTCGTTGTCCCCAACATGCACACACTGGCTAGTGTTTGGATAGTGCAACTGCCTTTATTTATTATATACCATTTATATTATTGTTTGTCAATTACAACATTATAAAATATCATACCATGATACGCAATCAAAAGATGCCAAAAAATCGCACTGCGTTTCATAGTCTGAAAATGTTATGTCACCACTTATAAACATTGGTTTCAAATACTTTTTACTACTAGATTGCCACCTCTCTAGTGAAGATGGTGAAGCATCAAAAACATCTTCGCAATGCGCTTTCATTGGTTTGGTTATGTAAAACTTAAAGTCCGACTTGTGAAGCCACACAGAAAACAGAGGTGTTTTCATGTCGTGCGTATACTCTTTTAAGTTTTGGTGACGTATTCTGTCATCTTCCAAATCCATAAATTCGTTATCAAGTTCCATTTTCGCTCTGCCTTTAGGCAGATTTCTATAAAAAGCGTTTTGTCTCTTTTTCTCTGAAATAGGTGACTTAAAAGGAAGTATAAGTGTTGTCTCACACCTGTCTACTTGCGTAATCTCTGTTCTTTCTTTCACCGCTTTGTAACAGTCGGGAATAAGTCGATATCCGATTAAAATGTTAGACATAATCGCGTTGGAATTCCCAAAAAACCATGTTCGTATTTTTTCCGTTTCCGAGTCGGGGCGGTTTCTGAAAAGCACTTCCATAATATTTTTGTATGCCTGGAACTCATTTTTTATAGGTCTTTCTCCTTTTTGAGGAATGAACTCATCAAAGATCACATCATAAAAGCGTGTAAAATCTATACCAGTTTTGTTTTGAAAAGTAGACAATGACACCCCAACTATAAAAGGTTTATCGTTTTGCAAGTCCTCATCTGTCAAATATGCCTTGCCGTATCCTTTTTTATCATTGTATTTCAATCTGATATCTTTTCCAAACCAATCTGGTTTTACAAAGTCGCCAATGGTAGAAAAACTATTTTCAAGTGCAACGTTTGTTCTGCGAACGTATAAAATAGGGGAGTTTCTATCATTCCAGACATCACATATTAAGTGAGACTTTCCAATACCTCTGCCGCCTATTATATCAATGTAACGTTGTCCAACGTCACAAATATATTTATAATTCAAATACCCATTTTCTTTATATAAGTTCATATTATCACCCCCCTATAATTTAAAAGGGTGAGCTTGTGAGACTCACCCTTGAACAACTTGTATTTCTTCCCTCTGCCACCCAACCATTATTTATACAAGTTCAAAATTCATGTAGGTACGACCTGCTTTACTCTGCGAACGTGTCAGCTTGAACTGTAAATTGTATGTCTCCATAAAATGGAAAGCACTTTCCGCTGTCTTGATAACAGTTGGACTTGATGTTGCAATTGTTACGACTTCACCCGTCTCTGTGTTGGTATGATAAAAAACTGCAACTTCCTTACCGTCATCTGTAGTATAACGCACGTAATCAGTTACGTTTACAATTGTGTCGTCTGGCAGATTCTTCATTAACAAATGATTGTCATTTGCCATCTTAAACATTTCTTTCTTGTCAAATTCTCTTGATTGCATTTCAATTCTCATTTTCGTTATCCTCTTTTCTTTTATTAGGGTATCTTTCCCTTACAAGTATAATAACTTATTTACAAAAGTTTTGCAAATAAAACGTTATTTATTCCGCTATTTCATCAATTATAGTATAATTCTTTATTTGATCATCTGACAGACCTATTTCATAGTCACGTGCTATCATACAACTATACCCAGTATATTCGGTTATCCCCTCTTTGCCTTGATAATCAACAACTTTTGCTTTTGTGATGCTATCACTATCATTATACCAGATTTGGAAACCGCCGCTATTCTTTATTTTGAAGCCCTCTCTAAAGTTATCAAGGTTTTTAATCACTTCTGCCCCCCTTGCTTTTTTAACTCCTGATATGGTACAGCCAAAATATGTAGTATCTTTTGTTTCTTTGTACGCATTAAAACAATACTTCTTTGCGCCTAGCGTTTTAAAATCTTTGTATTCGGGTTCATATTTATTTTCTGATTTCACATCGCTTTCACAGTCAAAATAGCCAATATAATATTTTTTGCCGTCAATATCAACAAAAGTATTAGTTTCTTCGCACAGCTCATATATCCAATTATTTAATTCTGTCAACTTATCAAAATTAAAGTTAGTTGCTTTGCAACTATCAGTATCACAATAAATATATGAGCTTTCCGCACATGCTAAAATCCTACGCAAGTGTTTTCTTGCATGTGCTGTTGTGTATACCCCCCACACATACGGCAAAACGCTTTTCTCACTTTGCTCTGTAATGCTTTTTTCATCTGGTATCGAAAAGCCGCTTGCATCAACCTTTTCTTTATATGCAATATCATTTTCATACATGGAATAGGAAAATTCTTGCCATTCGTTTTCCAAGTACAACATAATAGGATGTATAGGGTCTGTTGCCGCCATTCCATAAATGCCGTTTAATTTATTTTTGGCTTTCATCAAATCGTACTCCGCTTCTTCTCTTTCTTTACTATTTGGTGCTGTATGTTTCACGGCTATTTTAAGTTTTGTTTTTGCCGTAAAGTACTCCATTATTACACTTCGCACATCATCTGGGATGTATCCATAGCGTGCGGTATAGAGTGTATCTTCTATGATTTCAATACTGTCAAAATCATAGCATTCTTCAATTATAGAGAAATCTATATCCGTAACAGTTGTTTCTAGCTCTGTTGCTTTCCACACTCTGCCATTGTCGGGGTCAACCCCTTGCAAGTTACGGCATTTACTTATTGATAAGTACGGATTGTATTGATCTTCTTTAAGCCTTACATTTGTAAGCTTTATTTGTGCTATCCATGCTAGATTTTTACTTTTTACATAGTTTAACGATTTTGATGTGACAGGCATTTTTCCAAATGGTGTTACGGGGAATTGCATCAAAAGTAGCATAGCCGGATACATACTTGAAGCATCAAAACTATAAACGTCATGATATACTTTTGCACACTTTATCATATTTGCGTGAGTATCGCCACCACGAAAAGCTTCTTTCAAAAGCTTGTATGTTGTGTCGTTTAAGGCAAGCTTTTTCTTTAGCATTCGTGTGGTAGTGCCTTTTCTTATAGCTCTTTTCATATCACGCCGCACATAAGATGTACTTGTTAGAGGTACAGTTGCAATAGTATCTTTATCTTTTGTAAGCATGTAAGTTATTGCTTCCCATAATCCTAACGTATCATTGATTATATATCCCCACTCTGTAGGATTGATATAGCTTTCATTATGTCTTATAAGAGAATAGTCCAGATCACCTTTCGCTTTTATATGCACGCATCCCGCCATTTTTTTCGTGAAGTTATCAAGCGACATGTTAGTAAGCTTATAACTACACCTCAGCTCAATACCTCTTTTCTTTAATCGCCATACAAGCGGTTTTCGTTTTCCAGTGGCAAACACTTCGCTATAGTCGTTTAAATATCCAATCATAAAAGAAAATTCAAAAGGCAGATTGTGAACGTAAATCACAAAATAGCGCGACTCATTAGTTTTGTAGTAAGCTTGAATTTTATCTAATAACGAGATAAAATCTTTCCAATATCTGCCTTGAACTTCTTCGCCGTCAATGCAAGCAGACCAAACATACATAAAAGCATCAATAGGCTTTGTCACTTCTTCGCCCTGGTCATCTTTCTCAATTCGAGTACGTGAAGTTGTTTCAATGTCAAAAGTTCCAAATTGATCAATATAATACGGACTATCTTTTTTTTTGCCTAAAGGCTTGTGCAGAGAAAAGCCATGTGACGGTACATAGTCCGTCACTGACTTCACTTCTATATCATCATATTGATTTGATCTATTTAAACATTGAACTATCATAATTATAACTCCTGTTTTATAGCTTTTGGTTTTGGCTTCGCTCGATTGCTCTTGTATAGTTTGTTTGCAGCTTTAAATTCTCGTGCTTTATCTTTCCATGATAGCGAACTATTTTGTATAATCGCAACTCTAAATTCTGCCTGGTCTTTTAAATTTGGGTATAATTCTTCAGATGCCTTAAAAAGTTCTTGCAAGCCCTCTCTATTGTTTGTATTTATTGCCTCTGTTAACAGTGTAACAATTTGATCACTTGAAAGCTTTGCATATTTTTTATCTGCCAAATAGTGCAAGGTATTGAAAAGCTTATCACGAACACTTTTGCTAAGTGTAGATATATCAACCCCGTAACGTTCTTTAAACGTTGCTACTCTTTTATTTTCTACTTCGATACTTCCTCTTGCGGTTGAAGCTTTTGCTTCGAGATAATGTAACAACTTGTTTTCGAGTGCTCTTAATTCACGAATTGAAAAATCTTTATAAACAGCTTTTCCAGTTGAAACATAAGAAGCATTATACGCAACGTGTTTGTTAAAGTAGTCAACAGCGTCTTGATATCTAAAAAGTGCTGTTCTATCTTCCGATATTCTGCCTTTTGATATTGCTGTCGTTAGCGTTTTCGCTCTTTTGTTTGCAACGTTGGCAAGTTTGCCAACACGAGCGATATACTCGGACTTACTTGAAGTGGACTCGATAGAATCATAATGCCAACGTGTAAAATATTTTGCCTGAATTTCTGTTTGTTTCATAACTCGATACCTCTTTTCTTTAATTCTTCTTTTACAATTTCATATTTATAATTGTGTGGTGTAATTTCCCTAAAAATATTGCCAATTTCATTTTTAGTGTAACCGTGATGCCTCAAAACTAACATAACGTACTGTACAGCCCCCTTTCCTTCTTCATATGAACACTTCATTGCATCCGATGGATTTTTATACCATGTTGTTGTTTTAATATCTGCTACAGCTTGTTGCAAAAGAGCGTCCTGTAACATTTCATAAGGTGTTAACTTACTATTCATAACTCCGTCTTTAGGTCTTTTCATTTCTTATATCTCCTTGAGTTTTTCTTTTATTGTATCATGGAGTTGTTAACAAATAAAGTATAAATTATGAACGGAGTGTTAAAAATTATTGTTATAGTTGTGATAGAACAGTGATACGAACAAATGATCTATAAGCGAAGGCGACAGCCGACCAATGCGAGCGAGCCGACAGGCGAGCGAGTGAACGACTGAGGGCGACAGCCCGACCAACGACCGAGGGCGATAGCCCGAGGGAGTGCCGATAGAATTGTCTGACAATTAAGAGGGAACTTACACATTGTATATTATATTTAAAGAGTATCTC
>ERZ838483.1945-NODE-1945-length-14335-cov-16.086101_pt1 | contig 14335 bp, 14 predicted proteins | sample MGYA00519939_ERZ838483 | MGnify/ENA primary metagenome ERZ838483 (study PRJEB31850, sample SAMEA3708836) | human gut metagenome | biome: human gut; feature: human-associated habitat; material: faeces | place: China | collected 2014 ... | reverse complement strand
AGATACAATGCTATCACATAAACCAGTTTATGTAATTGAAAATTACAAGTATCAAAATTACATTATTGAAGATACGGGCTGGCCGGATAGATTAAATGCAAAAGATTTTCGTTTTAGTGCAATGCACAATGGGTGGATAGTTGTTAGTTTTGTGCCAATGTACAAGCCATTACCTCAAAGTAACGTTTTCAAAAGTCAGCTTTTAGACTGGAAACGGAGCAATGGATTTGCGCCCGGTGGTTATTTAAAGACAACATAACTGCATAAAATAAAGGGTGACTAAATTTAGTCACCCTTTATTTTATGCAGTGCGGCGGTAACGGTAAGTGCCGATGTAGGGTTGCATATTGTTGTGTGGCTGCCCTCCACCCACTGGATGGGTCGTAAGTTGTGTGTTGTCGTGCACGTTGAAGGGATGAGTTGGTGCATATTGCGGTGATGTGGAGTCCGCCAGGCCAATCGCCCATCCGTGGAGACGATGCTGATGGGACGGAATCTCTTCAATATTCAGTGTATGTTCCTTCTCACCGCCAGTGCTGCCCGCATCATACTCTCCGCCAGCGCCCACCGTTACGCGGTCAATACCGTACCGTTCCCACGTGCCGTATCCATATACAGACGCTACTTTTTCTGGCGTGCTTAAATCTGGTGCGTCACTTAGGCCTGTTCCGTCCCACTCAATTATACCACCAATAGGCACATAGGGGCGGGCATCAACCCATTCTGTATCAAAATTAGCATTTGACTTTTTAGCAAGCACCTGTCCAGTTGTGCCACCAGTGGCAACCCCGGGCCCTGCTGGCCCTTGAGGGCCAGTTTTACCATCTGCACCCGGTTCACCCTGTGGCCCTTGAGGGCCAGTTTTACCCCGTGGAATAGTAAAGTTTAATACTACGTTTGTTTCGTCGCCGCTATTAGTAACGCTTGCATTTGTACCGGGTTCGCCTGTGGTAGTTTTACCAACGTTTACACTTACTGTACTACCGCTGCCCGAATTATCAACCCATTCTGTATCAAAATTAGCATTAGATTTTTTTGCAAGCACCTGTCCAGTTGTGCCGCCAGTGGCAACCCCGGGCCCTGCCGGGCCTTGAGGGCCAGTTTTACCGTGGGGAATTTTAAAATCAAAATTCAAATTATCCACGTCGCCATTGACATTTACAACCGCTTCGCTCTCGTCGATAGTTTCGGTAGTCGTATTGATTTTAACGAAACCGAACAGGTTTTTCAACCTGCACCCAATAGCGTTTAGAATTTCCAGAATAGTAAGTTTTTCGCTGTTTACATTATTAGGGCAGTTGTTTTCACTTGGTGAATCAAACACGCTATAAATATCAGGTTTAATATCTTTGCATGTCAAATTCACAAGAAAATCAGCAATATCATGAATAAACATTTATTTCACCTCTTATTTAATTGTGTATTAGATTGCGAATTCTTGTAATTGTCGGTTTTAGTACGCCGTTTTGGTTGTCATATATCCACATTACAACATCACCTGTATACTGCGCTATTGCACTAGCACCGGGAATTCCTGCCGATTCCAAAACATTATAAACAATTTGGAAAAGGTCAAGTATCGCAGCCAGTTCATCGCGTTTGCTATCGCTTGCGGGTGTTTGAGAGGTCTGTACATATATGTTTTGCGTTTTATTAGTAATATACGTGTTATTTTCTGTATTACTGCTACGGCCATACACACCCTTACTGTCTTGCAATACGATAAAGCCATAATTACTTGTAATGTTTGTGCCCTTAGGTGCAATGACATAAAAATTAGGTGCATTTGCTTCTATACGTACATCAGATGTAATATTAAGGGGTGCTTTGTTATAGCCACTAATTGCATCATAACCAAATTCACGGTAACTTTCCGTTGTTCCGGGTAGTCCGCTATGTAAAAATATGTGCTGATTACTAAAAATATCTAGTCTACCACTATTAACACTAAACCGTCTTTGACTTCCTGAATATTGCGAGAAACCATTTCTTTCTATAACTGTTCTATCATTACTGTTAGGCTCACTAGCATTTTCTATATAAACTCCGCCTTGCTTTAATCTTGTAAGTGTTCCTGTGCTTTGATTTTCTGTTTTAATTGTAATGCCGCTGTAAGATTCAATACTATTAACAAAGTTATTATATCCTGTAATTCTATAGCGGGGGTCTTCGCCGCCAATATTAGAAAAGGTTGTACGCCCGCCATATTGATAAGATGTATAATAGTTTGCGGCAGCATCTTGAGCGAGTTTATGTACTGCAAGAATAGCATTGTTATAAATACGAATATCACCAGTAGGATAAATAATTGCATTTATAATGTCATTTGACCGCCAATATGACCATGTGTCAAAATAAACACCTGCTTTAAAGAACCAGTTATTATTAGTTTGGAATTTTCCGTCCATTAACCATGTACTGTTAGTATCACTGTTAAGAATTCTATAATACGAAAATCCGCGATAAGTGCCACTACTGCCGTATTCATAGTTTCTAAACCATATAGCACCATAAGTATTATTAACCTTGTAAATGTTAATTGACGCGGAGGAACTGCTTGACAAAATAGCGAAAGTACGCTTTTTATCGTCATTTTCCCAATAAAAGTTGCCGTTTCCTGTAACGTCTACTCTCTTAGCAGTTGTACCGGGTTCAATTCTAAAGACAACGCCATTACCAAAATCAAATTTTAATGCGCCGCTCATGGTATCGCCAGATTTTAGCACAAAATTATCCTTGACCCACTGTTGCGTTGCGTCGCCAGTACCGCCGCCGCTAATTTCAGCTAGTTCAAACTTGGTAATAATGTCGATAGGATACCATGCGCCAGCGTTTCTATATTCCTGTAATGTTATTGCGCCGTTAGTTAATTGCACTCTATAATCGCGGTCAAATGAAAAATAATAGGTAATTGAATTATCTAACGTATATGTGTTTGCAAATCCTTCATATATGCCGCCATCGTCAAATGTGACTTTTATTTCTTTTGCCATAATCAACACCAAATTCCCATAAATAAATCTTCGCAGTCTTTATAGATATTATCTAAAATATTGCGCTGTGCTTCATAGTACATTCTTAGCATTTCGGACTTGTTACCGCGTGTATTATTTGCGGTGCGTTTTTCCGTTTCATTACCTGTGTTAGTTTCAGCCCGGGTTGCGCTACTTTTTCCGCTATTTGTGCCCGTGGTTTCGTCCGTGCCGTTTACCGTGCTGTTGCTTTCTGTATGCCCCTTTCCCGCGCTTGACATATACGAATCATCGTTAAAATTAGCCAAATTGCCCTGTGGTAAATCGCTTTGCTGGTTGCTATCATCGGCGCTACTTTGGGTCGTGCTTGTAGTTTTACCTTTAGTAGTACTGTTCCCGCTACTTTCTGTCGTGTCTGTACCGTTAGTCGTTCCTGTTCTTTCTCTGGTAATACTTTCGTCGATAATTTCATTATAGAAAGGGTCATAATCTTTAGCATTAACGGTCAACAATTTATTATAATACGGCATAATCGTGTTTAGTTTATCTTCAAGCCGTAGCATGAAATAATCAATAGTTTCTAGTCCGATTTCCCGCATATAGAAATGCCGCAAAAAATTCTGTTCAAATTCTGCCCGTTTCGTTTCATCATAAAATGGAAAATTAAAATTGAAGAATAACGGGGCGGCTTCGGTAATGACTGTACTAATCGGGGTTGTTTTGCCCGTTAGCATTTCACAAATCGTTCTTGTCGTCGTCGTAAAGTTCGCCATCTGTCAAACCCCCATTTTCCATAATTTGAGAAAGTTGTAAATCACTACGGAATTTAACATCTATATTAGTTCCATAGATTTTATTAAATTCTTTACAGAACTGTTTGCGGCTTGCCAATGGGCTTTGACGCATGCTTTCAGTCTCGCCCATGTTTGCGGTTAATTCTTCTGTAACCTGTCGCTCGGCTTTTTCGCTTGTGTTTGCTTCAATGCCTAAATAGGTAAGGGCTTCTTGGTATACTTGCCGTTTCAAAGTCTGCATTTTATCGGCAACAAAAGGCGGCTTCAAGTCCATAACGTTAATAGGCTTTTCGCCATTCAGCCCATAAAATTTAGTAGTAATAATTGCAGGTTCAAAGTTATCTACCTGTTTAAACATATTAGCAACGGTTAAGCGCTGGTTTTCACCGCAACTAATAATATAGGGCGTTTTCTGTACATTGATATTAACATCTATTGTACGGTCAATTTTTGTTAGTTTCCGCGCAAAATATAGCACGGCGGGTAAATCCGGGCAACGGCTATAATTTGCATACAATAAAGCCGCATCTGCTTTTGTCATCTCTTGCCCTAATGTAATTGTATATGGGGTTAAATTTTGGGCCATGTAACCGTTATAGCCGTAAGCGTTTACTTTAGCGGGATACCCGAAAATATCCAATACGCTGTTATTAGTGCAAGGCATAATTAAAAAGCTGTTTAGTGCAGTATCTTTATAACCTACCATAAAGCCGTTAAAGAAAAGTACCTGCTCAATAAATTTTTCGTTGCAAGTATCTGGCAAATTTAGCCATTCAAAACGACTAATTGCGATATTGTACAGGCGGTTAAACCATGTACTATAAGTAACACTAGTAAAATATTTTGCGTTTTCAATCCACGGCGGTCTCTGCATTTTTAACACCTCTTTTAAAGATTGTTGTTCAAGCTATAATTTCCAACATCGTTTGTATGCCAAAATGTAACGCCATTATTTAACATTGCTTTTAATGCCGTTTCTGCATATTCTGGGATATTGCCGCTAACTTGTGCGCCGATTGTTTTAACATAGTTCCACGAAGGTCGCCCGGTAATATTCGGGGCTTTGATTCGGCAAACTTTGTAACCAAACGCGGTAAAATATTCGTCAATGATTCTTGCATATTCTGGTAAAATCTGCTTAGAAACGATTCTAATAATTAGTTGTGTATCATAAGCAAGTTGCGCTACGCTCTGTGTACCTGCTACTGTTTGTGAATTTAAAGAGTGCGTGCGTAAATCCATAATATTTTGACCAATCGCAACGCCCGCGGAAATTGCTCCCCCTGCATTGCCTGTTGCAGCACTTGCGCCAATGTTTACGACCTGCCCAATCAAACCAACTGCTAATTGCGGCCCATATTGAACGAGGTAATTTTGAAACGCATTTGCACCAAAACTTGCTGTAGGGTAAGCACCAGTAGGAACAGAATTTTCAAGTGCAAATGCGTTTGTTGCGCTAGTTTCGTTCTGATAATTAACGGGAAAAACATAACTACTACCGCCCGCATATTTTGGCCTTTTAAGGGCAAAAGTGGCAACGCCGTCTGCAAACCATTCATAACGGTATGGCGTTTCGCTACCTGCCAAAACAAGCGTACTATAATTATACGGATAACATAACAGCTTGTTATTTTTAGGCGTATAATCGCCAAACGCCGTTGGCCTTGCAATGGTATAATTCGCGCTACTGCTTGCACTCGATGAATCAGTAAGAGCAAACATAGAAATTAAACTTTCTAGCTTGCCTTTACGTGTGTACAAGTCTACAAGTCTACTTGCTTGCGCTCTGCTGGTAAGCGGGATTTTATAATAGCCGCTTACTTCATTATCGGTTGCACCCGGTTCAATCGGTGCAAATCCAGCCTGCGTTATTTCATCAAATGTCTGTGTTGCATACATGTACCATTTATGTGGGATATAATTGTTACTGCTTGCCACGTTTACGGGGTCACCCATTACCACATTTTCGGGCACAGTGTTAGCGCCGATTGCGTCGTCGTTTACGTGTTCCCGCTCTACATAGGATGGTTTAACAGTAGTATCATAAAACCACGTTTGGAAAATATCATAATCGAAACTAATCAAGCATGTATTATCTGCTAAATAAACTACATCAGTAATAAAGCCATAAAACCATTTATTCGAATAACCTGTATTCTTCCATGCAATATAATTACAGTCTCGGTACTGGTCAGCCATGCCATCAACGCGAATTTGCTTTGATTTGCTAATATAGCTGTATTGTGTTTTAGTATAGGCGGCTTTACTTATAATATATGTATTTGCCGCGCTTGCACTTGCAAATAATCTAACATGGGAATAATCACTATTCCACGGAATGCCACGGCAAATATATAAACTTGTGTTTTGCGTCATTGTTTCCACCTCATTGTAAATATAGAGAATTGCGGGAATTGCACCCGCTTGCACTTTTATTCTCATAAAGGCCCGGTTACCCGGGCCAGTTATTAGGAAACTGTAATAGCAGCAGTAGCCGTCTTTATCGGGTCAAATACGCTAGTTGCAGTAACGGTATATTTGCCACTTGCATTTGCACCAAATGCGATAAAGCCGGTGTTTTCGTCGATTGTTACGTTTGTAGTCGGCGAGATAGAGAATTTAACACCCTTGTTTGCAAAGTCAGTACCGCTAACAGTTGCAACCGCAACAAGTCTATCCTGCGCCTTTGCCGTGCTTGCAACATTAACGGTAACGGCAGTAATACTCGGGGTCATGGTAGTAAACCCAGCAATAGGAGCAAACGGAGACGCGGAATAAATGCGCCAAACGTGGTTGAATTCATTCCAATACAGCAGGGCCGCATTGTACTGTTCCGTAAACTGGTTCAGTACGTCGTACACTTGGAACCAGTCACGACTCATAACCACAATACCAACAGTATTAAGTGCGGTCAAGTCACCCTTGCTTAGCTTCGTGTACGTGGGGTCTTTTGCAAGCAATTCATCAAGTCTAGCAAGTTCACCGTCATTAAAACTAAACGAATCCACAAGTACGCGCTGACCCATGAACTGAACTTTATCCATATTAAAGGCACTTGCCAGTACATCAACATCAATACTAGCTTCATAATCCGCGGTCATAACAACGAAAATATCAGACGGCGACGGGATAAAGGTATTAACGCCAGCAATATTATATTCTTTGCTCATGAACTGCATTTTGCCAGTAATAGCCTTAACTTTTTTCACTGCCGCTTTACCGCTTGCTTCATCGTCAACCGCCCCAATAGTCGTCATTTTTACATTACCGGGAATGAGACTCTGCGCAATGGTGTATTTCATCATAATATATTCATCATAGGCGGCACCGGAATACAAGCTATTAACGATACGTGCAATAAGGTCTGTCACACCATCAAGGGAAAGAAACGCCTGCCGCAAATTCTGCTCACTAATAGTTGCTTTATAGTACGTCTGCATGTTCAGGGCATGAAATGCGGATTTAATATCAGGGTTTTCACGTTTAAACGCCTGTTCAGTTTCGTTCGTGCTATTCCAGTCATAGGCATTAGCCTTTGCAATATCAACGAAAATTTCTTCAATCGTTTCGCCGTATTCCAAAAGACCCTTTTTGGCAAACGCAAGCGGGTTAGAATACAGTTTACTTGTAACGACCACACGGGCAATACGATTGACCAGTGCGGACACAAACTCATTCATGCGGGGCTGAAATGCAAGAATCTGTTCACCCACGGCGCGGATACTTTCAGTGGTTGCCTGTGCCTGTGGCACTGCCTGATAATATTCGGCGCTTGCATTATCTCGAATAGCATTAAGAATACCAACGCTATTTGCGTTAAGCTGGGATACAGTAGGTTTAATAGGCATAATAAACAACTCCTTTATTTAAACAAAGAATCAAAAGTTACACGTTCAGGCAGGTCGTTTTCAAGCGGTTTAGGCGGGTCTGGTTGAGTGGGGACTGCTCCTAAAAACCTTTCAACGTATTGTTTGCGCAATGCGTTTTCATTTGCTACGGCGGCAACCCGGGCCGCTTCTCGGTTGTTGCTTTCTGTAATAATTGCGTCGTTTTCGTCTAGCAATCGTGCGGCAAGCTGGCCTTGCGTTTCAGCGTCCGCCCCTGCAAATTCTGTCAAGACTGCTTGCATTTCTTCTCGTGTCATTTTTCTTTCACCTCACTTTTAATCTGTAGTTCATTTGCAAGTGCAACAAATTTTTCTTTATCTCCTGCACTAATATTATCAGCGGTAAAGCTGTAAAGTTTTGCCGCGCTTGCCTGTTTCGGATAACCGTTAAGCCCTACACGCTTAATAATATCGGGATAGTCTCGGCGCATGTAGTTTTGGTCACAGGCCGTACTGTATACGCCGTCAACATGAACATGTGCAAGATAGTTCGTACTACCGCCATACTGCCATATACCCCAATCTTTTACATACTGGGGGCCATTCTTATTATAACGTGCAACCCATTTATCATAGGCATTTAACATATTTACATCAAGTCTAGATTTAAAGCCGCTAATGTCACTAGCGTAAATCATTACATAATAGCCAACATTTTCAAGATATTTGCAAAAGTCAATCGCGTTTTTGCTGGTTGCGGTTCTGTATCCATCGGGGCTTAGTTCAATATCACAGGCAATAGGCAAATCAAACTTTTTGCCCTTAATGAGTCCCAAAAAGTATGCGGCTTCTTTTGCGCCCCGGCCCGCTTGATGAAACAAACCAGACGTATAAAAATAAGCGCCCACGTGCATACCTGCACTTACAGCATCGGCATAAAACCGTTCAAAACATTCGTCGGGGTACAAGTAACCGTTTTTATTGCCAAACCCCGCGCGAATCATCACGCCAGTAAATCCCGCTTTCTTGACTTTTTCAAAATCAATTTTCTGTTGCCACTTGCTAACATCAATGATTTTTTCCATATTTATCATCCTTTACTTTCCTTACCTTTTCGAATACATCGGAAAGAGGGCCAATTAAATCAGGGTTAATTTCACCAATATTTTCTACAATGCTTGACAATTCCATTACAATAATATAGAGTGTAATAAAACTAATAAAAGGAAAGTCAATTGCAATACCAATCATCGGCAAACCCAACTGCAAATAAAACATGACGGCAACAGCGGCAATCTCTGCAAGTTTATGATATAGCCCCTGTCGCATTACCTCGCTTTTGTACTCATGCTTGTAACATGCTTTAATAATTCCTGTCAAATAATCAGCAATAATTGCAATCATGATTAAAGTTAGCTGTGCTACTTTGATATTCATTATAATCACCTCTTTACTTTACTATACATTATAAATTTGTATTTGTCAATATATTTAGCCGTGAATTTTAAATGTTGTGTCTACCAAAACAGTACCGCCCGGAACAACCTTTGTTGTTAATTTTCCGTCAAATACTGCCCCGTATTCAAAAGAATCTATACGTACTTTCTGTTTTACACTTTTTGTCATTCCTGCGCCTGTAACTGTCCAGTCGTTTAATATAAATGTTTCGCCACGTCCTGTTATCATTTCTTCCATGTATAGTTTGGGTCGTAGATATTTTGCTTGTGTAAATGTGTTTTCATGCTTAAAAGCGCCTAGTCTGTAATCGTCAACATCAAGGCCCGGCACGTCATAATCACCCAAAACATGCAAACTATCAGTATCCGCATACATGAAGCGGTCATAACATGATTGCGCGGCCCGAATAGTAACGTCACGTGCGTAAGCGGTGCAGAAACAACCGACGGGAATATAAACAGGCTCGCGGTTTTCAATCTCGCCCGGTAAATATGCTAATCTGTTATCTTTTAATGTGGGCCATCGACTCGCACATATAGGGTTAGTCGCCATCTTACCATAAAAGCTATTAAGCATTAGTTTTGCTAGTTGATAGCGTGCATAGTTCTTTTCTTGTTTTGCTTGCTGTTTCTGTTTATAAAAGTAGTCTATATATGTGTCAAATAACTTTTCACCCGCTTTATACATGTAGCCATCAATCGGACGATAATTGTAAACGTCGTACTGGTCAAAAAATAAAGCCAAATCAACGCTAGTTAATGTTAGCGGTACACTGTCATTTAGGCTTTCTGTAACATATTCAGTAGGAATATAACCAGCTGTGTTTTTCATCTGTATAGTTGGTAAGTGATTTGGTTTTAGTTTAAAATCGCAATAAAAGCGCTGAAAATATAAAGGGTATTTATCATTCTTTTGGTATTCACCAGTAAAATAAACGGGTTCTCCATACGGATATACATGCGGTGAATGTAACGCAAAAGGGTACAGACTGTTTACATCATATACGCGCCCTGCACCAACTAACTTATTTTTGTATTGCGGGGCAACATAGGTAAAGCCGCCTCTATATGCTTTACGCAAATAAGCGTCATTTTCGGGAATTGGAAATGTATTCCTAAAGCCCTTTTTCCCGCCCATGCACTTGTCAACATAAAAATTAAAAGCGTTACTACCTGCTGTTATTTTCTTGTACCCGTCATCGAATGTGGATTTTAAAGCTATTGCAACAATTAGTGCGTCATTTGTAATATAGTCTTTTTCTTCTTTGGTTAATTCGTGGCCCGGTTCACGGTATGCTTTATAATCAATATGCAGTTTTTGTACTGGTAATTTCCACCCCTTTGCAATTGCATCAACACTATACGGTAATATTTTTAAACTGTCGATTATTTCGCATTTTGACTTAGGGCCAAAACATAAGCACATTGTATAATAAAAGCCCTTATCGCTTATTAGTGTATTAAATTCGCATGTTTGTAATTCTTTCTTTTCTTTGTTTAAAGTCCAGCCATTTTTTAATAGATAATCTAGTATAAACGTGCCGTCAAACTTTAAGTTATGAAAATAGCATTTCCTATTATGACCCCATAAAAACTCAATAAATGTACTAATGCTATTTCCATATTCACGCTTTGTATTATCATATATGTTTATAGCGACCCATGCCCAAACGCGGCAATCGTCCGGGTCTGTTGTCGTTTCAAAATCGCACGACCATATATTATTTGTACGCATGGTTTAAATCTCATCAGGCAAATTATCAGAATAAATAATCATTTGTAACGCATTTGCAATTTCGTTGACTTTTGCCTGCGCACCAATTCCAGCGTCGTATAGATAGTCAAGGTCAAATAATGAGGGGTAATCTTCAATAAGTTTTGCCCATTCTTCATTTGTTAACTTTGCCAACGCGTCATAAACTAACGGGCCGTTTGAAACATTAAAGCAACCTACCTTTACAAATGCCGCTAAATAATGGTCAAGGCGCAAAATAGGTGGTTCGGCTTGGCCATACTTTTTATAGTAACGCTGTTCCCGTTCATATCTTGTTTGTACTTTTCCCAAAATTTCACGGTTAGGAATATTACTAATTTTTGTTGGTTTCGCTTTTAATTCTTCAATACTGGGAATAATTTTATTTATCAATTCCTGATTGCTTGCGGTTGTTTTCTGCGCTTCTAATTTTATAATATCTTTTTTGTAACGTTGCCTAGCCGCCCTGTCAAGCCTGCTAATAGTGCGGCGTTCACCTTTTGTTGTGACAAATCTAAAACCCTTTACTTTTTCACTTTCAAAATCTGCAATTTTCTTATAATCGTTCAACCGTTTAATTTGTTGCCTTAATTGCACAGTATTTTCGCTTTGGGCTTTTAATTCTTGGACGCTTACTTTTGGTGCAACTGTTTTACCGCCCGTTTTTATATAACGCGTTCGCATCTGATTGTATCTGCTTACTGCAATAGACAATGCCTTTTCAGATTGTTTACTAAATTTACGCGCCATTATAGCACCCCCAATAAAATAAGGCGGTAGACTTGCCTACATTCATTACAAGTCTACCGCCCTTTCTATTCATATTGCGTTATGCAATAGTAATGGTCAACACCTGATTCTTGCCACTGGTAACAAGTCCGGGAACAATAGTAATCGGCTTATTCCATGCATCGGGCAAACCGTACATACTAACAATGCGCTTAATACTATTGTAAGCACCCATAGAACAGCACCCATAACTCTTGCCGTCCTTATCAAAAATAATCATGCGCGGGGACAACTGGGTCTTGCCCTCAATGCTCTTACCGTCCTCGTCCTTTGCCTCAAACTCGACGGGTTCAATGTAAAGGCCCGTCATTTCAATGGGCATATTGATACATTCACGCAACGAAGCGTCGGCGCGGTTAGTTGCATTAAAAATCTTCTTCTTTTCCTCGTCGGTATTCATGGGGAGACTGCAATAACAGCCACCGAAAATGCTAGATTCCATCATGGTTGCGGGCGTTTCTTTGGGTACAAGATTCTGATTAAACATAGTGTTTCTTTCCTTTCTTTACTGCCTAATTTCGGTAATGTTTGCGTACTGGTCCACGATTGCTTCGGGAATTTCAATATCACATTTGGGATAGCTTACAGACTGAATAACGCCATACCCGGTCAGTTTGCTTTTTGCAATTCGCCCGGCAATAATGTCAACACTTTCAATCCAGTTGCCATCTTCCTGCTTTTCCAAAAATTCCACCTTGGTGCAGATTTTCTTGAAGTTCATTGTGCTGTTCTCCTTTCGTTTGTATTTAAGGTTCTCTCAACCTCTGTATATATTATAATATAAATAAGGTAGAAAGTCAATAGGATTTTCAAAATTATTTGCTAAAAATTGCAAATTCTGGCAATGTCGTAAAACATGTCTTTTATTGCTAGACTTTCATAAAATAGGCAACCTGTGTTATATGCAAATTTAGTTAATTCGCCATGATAGCCACGGCAGAACATTTTACCTGTTAATAAATTAGGTTTCATATTCTCGGTTGTAAATGTGTAACTGCATGGGCAATTAGGGTTATATTTTGTACTAACAAATAACCCCCCGCTTTTGAAATTCACCCATACCCCGTAAGTTTTGCCATCGTACACAAAAATATAGATTAAATCGCCTTTGGGAAAGTCTTTCACGACAAAGTCAAAATTGTCAAGCAAAAAATCATTTTCAAAAGCGTGTTTCGCATAAGCACTATTCGCCATAATTTGCCCAAATTCGGTTGACTTTGCTTGTGCAGTAAATTCCGCATCGTTAATGTGCAAAGCGTAAATGTTTTTATTTTTAAATTCGCCCTTACTGTTTAATTGGACATGGAAAAAGTTATAGTAAGGGTTACTACTTGCAAAAGAGTTACCTATAAAAATTACCGGCACACGTTTTCTATTTGGGTCAGACGGACGTGCCAACGTATCATATAGCCGGGCAAATTCCTCTGGCTCATTTTTCAAATAGCGTTTGCCTTTGCGCGGGTCAAGAAATATTTCCTCAAAAATCATATAGCGCAAATTTGGCAGGTTCACACCCTGTATTCCTGCATCTGTTGACAAACTGAAAAAATGACAAATAGGTTTAAACCCATCGTCTGTTTCAATACCTGCCATATTTGAACGGTATTTTATATCAAGATTATAATTAAACTTTGTGTTAATATCATCAAAATACTTTTTATAGGCTTTTTGCGTTTCTGTTTTGGTACGGCGAATAACGCAAAATTCGGACGTGTTATCTTTCAAAAATAGGTTTAAGCCATAGTTACGGCATCCCGTCGTTTTGCCGTCACCCTTTGGGCCTGTTACAAAATTAAATAACCTTTGTTTGTTTAATATGTCTGTTGGGTCAAACCATGCCACTATTATACACCCTTTCTATAAAAGAAATAGAGGTACACGCAACAACCGAACGGGAGTAACTAACTCATGCGCGATAGCTCTAATTAAAGAGTAGTTCCTATCAACGCGCGGTTCATTTGCTGTCGTGCCCTCTATACTTATATTATAGCATGCTATTTTACTAATGTCAATAAATGTATTAGCATTTTCTTATACTTTATAACTTATACTTCTGCACCATTTGGCCATAGCTTAGCCCTAACGCGCTTGCTTTACGGTTAATTTCTTCAATAGCCGCTTCTGTGTGAGGTTTCTTTGAAGAATTGCGTAGCCATATCCGGCAATAATCACAATACAACTGATTAGTTTTTAATGCCTCAAAAGGTAAACCACATGTCCGGCAATACTTAACCATGACAAAACCCCCAACAAGAAATATAAAGATATAGAAATGAAAAGAAAATCACAATGGCATATAATGCATATTCATTGCACCTTACAAAGCCTGTAATATCGGCACTTATAATTAAAGCAAATATTTCATAAGCAATAACAAAAATGACAATAATTAGTAATAGCAATGCAACGCACCATCCTTTATGCACATGAAAGTTACAGTCTTGCGGCCATAATAGTTAATGTTTTTCTGGCTTATTAGCCTTGCTACATTGTCTTTTGTTGAAACTGCATATAGGGTATTAAAACGGCTTAACAAATGCCAAGCGTTATATATAATCATTTGACTACCACCTTTGCTAATTCTTCAATGTTTCTACAAAGTGCATTATATTTGCACTTTGCACGACAAAAATCTGGCCCTGCACTTTCTGGGCATTTACTTCCGCGCCATGCGTCAACTAAAAATTTGACCAATGATGTTATACTTTGCATAGACGGTTGCTCTTTATTGTTCATTTTGTCAA